>WLWI01003172.1_pt1 | contig 14127 bp, 8 predicted proteins | sample 6701501 | NCBI WGS metagenome assembly WLWI01 (sample SAMN12718690, study PRJNA515312) | sponge metagenome | isolation source: marine sponge | host: Mycale hentscheli | place: New Zealand: South Island, Marlborough, Capsize Point | collected 2014-11-01
TACTCGCTACGCGCGCGCTACAAGGAGCGTACAATATAAACCGTACAATATGGGAGAATACAGAACGCTCGCGTGATGCGGAAATATTCAAGTAAAAATATCAAAGCTGCAATAAATATATATATACATCTATATGTTTGGAAAAAAAAGTGAATAGATTCTTTTTCATGAAATTGGTATAAAAATTCAAACAATAAAAGAATAACCACATGTAAAAAACCTTGGTACTTAGTTGCTAGGGAACCAAGACCACATTATCGCGTTCATTAGGTCCACTGCTTTCTGTTAATATATAGTTGTTAGGGCGGTTATGAAAATAATATCAAGGTATTACATTTTGTAATGTTGATTTACCCGTTCAAAATTCCTGGACAATACAGTAGAAGACAAAAAAAGTTTCAAATTCCATTCTGTAGAACGGCTGTCGCACGATTAAAAAATGGGGGGAAAACGGTACGCCATTTGTAAAAAAAACAGCTGTTCCGTGTGACTGCATTACCGTTTTAATCTGTCTCGTTCACCGTATGTCTTGCCCAAAGAAGTATAAAAAATCGTTTATCTAATAAAGCGTTCCGATTTTTTGTTTACAGGCTCCTGAGGCGGAGCTTTTCGAGTTAAAAAAATTGAAGCCTTCCTATTCAAAGTTGTCTCGCGGAGAATTGTTAGTTTGACCACCGTACAGTATTGATGTTTTCTCGATGTTAGGGCCTTCTTGGGCTTAGATTTTTTTACTGCTGGAGGTCCATCGGTAGCTAACAGAAGATCTACGAAGTGCGGACCTCGTTATAGCTCTGTGCCCATCGGAACTTCAGTCTGCAACTTTATTTGAAGCAAGTTAAAATTTTGTATGATCTTTTTTGCACTATCCCTGTTTAATGGTCGATACAAGGACTTAGCTTGCTGATATAGCTATGGAAGAGTTTCCAGCTAGAAAATATATGTATGTGAATTGACGGAAAAACTAAACCGTTTTAGTAAACGGTGTCGTTCGTTGTGTCCAAACGGTACGGAATGCAACGATAGAAACCACTGTAAAAAACCTACGGAACGGAATTCGAAACTTTTTTTTGTCTCCTATTGTAAATAACGGAGAAAGGGTTGATAGCGAAGCACTATTGCAGCAGTAGGAACAATAACTACAGTACATGCCATATAAAGTTTTGAATTCATAATACAGCTCTAGCACAAGTGTAGTGTTGCTCTGCCTATTTGTTGCTGTTACTTTAAGTACTGTTTTGACTAGTCCATCAACATTTTACCTATGAATTTGAAAATAAGTTGGGATTTCTGGTGATTCCATTCTATTTTTTAGCTATATCAGCAAACTAAGGCCATGTGCTACTTGTTAAGGGTGCCATCACATACTAGCAACACCTGAGTGCCTTTAGTCACACTCCAGCTAGCTGAATAGGCACAGATCTACCACTGCCCTCCACCCCCCTCCCCCCATAAAATGCAGCTGTTCCTCACTTACCATTACAAGCATATGGTTGAAGTGGGGTGGAGTCAACTTACAGTAAAGAATTCTTTGACCCCTACTGTATATTTGTTGAATACTGTGCTGGTTCATTACTAGCGATCTTCTTAAGAACTTGTGCATTGTTTGTCTATTACACACATGTAGTAGAGTATATCTTGCTTACTCCTCCAAGATAATATAATATAAACAATATACCTGGTCTTGAAAGTTTTAAGTATAGCTATAACTCTAAACATTACTACATATAAGATTTAAATGAAGCTTGTGTGCCACGCTGCACTTTTAGAATGTAATTATATTTTAACTTCGTAATACATAATCTTGGAGTTCATTTTTTCCCTCTCTCTTTTTAGCTCCGGAAACACCTATGGTTTCAGTGACTCCCCTCATTGGAGATTCAGTTGTTGAAGTACAAGCTGAATGGCCGAGACTTGTAAGTTGTATTTGTTCATTTAACTTCCATCAGTCATCAACAGCTTTGGTAAGCAAGTAAAAGCATAAACTACATATATATGCAGAGAGAGAGCCAGTTTTATTGTTATAGGAATACCTAAATTCAATACTAGCATATACAAAGATATAACTGCACTGCTAAACCCTTGTTTAGTATTCTACAAGACAATTGCAAGGTGTTCAGTAATCTAAACATTTAGTCATCTGAATACCATGGGACCCAACATGCATAACTTGTACAGTACATGTTGTACAATCCATTGAATATAATGATTGGTTTATATTGAGTCCGAAAAGAGTTTAATTCTAAAGAGCAGTTGCTGAAGTATATTTTGTTGTCGTTATTAGTATCAATTTTATAATTTCATTTTGATTTACCTCACTTTGTCCGCAATAATACCACTTTATTATTCATAAAGTGTTTTAATTGCTTTTTTTTTGTTCCATACACCAGCGTTTACGTCTCTATTTTTTTAACTAACAGGTATACCCATGTTCAGGAATATCTTATGTATATGAAGTTAAATTAAAAAATGCCACTGGGTCAATTATTGATAGCATCATGATGGAAGATTGTTCAGGAGAGAAATGTCGTGTGACGTTTGAAGTATCTCAAACAGATGGTAGTTACTTTGTAGAAGTCACAGCGATTATCAATGGACAACAAAGTGTCAGAGGTGTACCATACATGTCAGATGCTATAAGTAAGTGGCATATATATTAGAAGTCTATTGTAGCTGGCAGAAGGCCTACTTATTTATGTATGTTAGTTGAAATTATTATTATTATGATTATGATTATGATTATGATGATGGTTATTATTATTGGTATAATTTTTGTATAGATGTAACAGATACATTGTCAGGTCAACAGTTAAATGTTACATTTTCTCCCTGTTTTTCTTCTGTCACATGTCAAGTTGAGTCATTTGGAACATGTAATGTAACTTTCAGAAATAATTTCACTGACAATATTCAAGTTAGTGGTCAAGTTAATGATGAAATTTCTCTTTCAAACTTGCAAGTCAATGTAAGGTATAAATATAGTGCATTGTATAATTCTACGTTCTTCATGCGAGGAAATGTTACAATTAAATGTAAGTACATATCAAGGGATTTTTGCTATAGATTAACAATTGTGTATAATATGTGTGTATGCAAGAACAATTGCAATTATATTTTACTAGATGTTAACTTTATATTTTGAAATGATATCCGGGGTCTCTGAACACTTTGACTTAATTAAGAGTATTATTATCCTTTTGCATGAAAGTGAGTGATGGTTACAGTACTATTAGTTTAGTAGACTCAATGTCAGAACTACCACATTTTGCAACAGAATATAGTTTTCTTTCACAATTCAGCTCATAAGGTTATCAAGATCCAGGGTGCAAAGAACTATAAATCATAATTCCCTCTTTCTGTTGCCATAGAATATTATGTTTTGCAGGAACATTCATTATGAGCATCATTTTGAGTTAGAATTTGATTTTAAAAAATACAGCCAGGCATATAAAGTAGATAGCTATAGCCTTATACAAACAGCAAACAAGCTTCTAAAAGCCTGAAAATTAACTGGAAGCAGTCCATCATTTAGCAGGTTTTGAGGAGACTCCAAGGAACTAGCCCAATCGATTGCTCTCGATGTCCTGTAGGAAAAACTTGATTCATATTCTTTCAAAATGAGGGACTCTCTATAGGCTTCATACATTCTATTCTGAGTGTTAGAAGGCAGTAGGCAATAAAAGAGTTGGGTAAATTCTCGGTCAAAGGACTTATGGTAGGAGACCCATAGCTGCTGTTGCCAAGGCTGAATAGAAGTGATAAGTACTATCAACCACGAAAATCTTGCCTCGAACCCTTTCTCCAAACTCACAGCCAAACTTAATTGAGATTTGGTGGTTGTCTGCAAGTACCAAGTAGCTCAGTATTCAATTTACCAATTGTGGTAGAGTTTATCAGTGGAATTTAACCTAAATATATATAGGCAAAGAAGCTTTATATTTATATTTGCAATGACATAACTATAATATGAAATGTATAAAATTGATATATTATTCTGACAAAGGATGAAAGGAGAGTATCATTCTCTACTCAGGTCCTGAAACTGCTGCATGTAGAATAGAGAAGTCAACTCATCAGTGTTTCTTGGATTAGTCCTACATACAAAAATTAAAGCAATATGTAGTTCATAAAGCATGCCTACAAATACATACATTGTTCTAAACTAACTGAAATTATGAGGCTAAGCTAATATCTATACCAAAGACAAAAAACTTGGAGTTCCTTAGCTTATTTTGAAATACGGAGCACCAAACTTGAACACTATCGAACTCAAAGCCAATTCTAAGCAGTTATAGCTGTTATTAGTCCTACTCACGATTTAGCAGTGATTCCTACATTCTTCTGTTTACTGTCCACCGGCAAAAAGCGTAAATTAACCTTTCTTTCTGACGAGAAATTCAAGTTGTACGAAAATCCTGAGCTGTAAAATTCAGAACAAAAGGCTGGGGCGGGGCGCACGCCTATTACTTCCGTGAGGGGCGTTTTTAGTTTTCCGTGCACTTGCTGCAATTCGCGGCCGTTTGCAAAATGCTTTGTTAGCGGCAGTTAAAGTTGAATTAGAAGGGATCACAGGATGGACTCCATATTCATTGAACATTTATTCAGTGACGTAAATAGGATACACGTACGTTTAGATTTTGACGGTAGGATGTCCAGAAAAAAAATTGGCTTTGAAGTCGCAAATTTAGATAAGTAAATTTGTAGTTGGTAAAAACTAAACGTACGGAGACTCGGCTCGAGGAAAGAAAGCTTTAGAGCTTTGAATTGTTGAAAAAGCTTGTTCAATTATGGAGAAACTACGCGAATGTGTGTAGAAACTTTTTGCTCATATCTTAACTTACCGATATGCTCTTGCTCTAAATTTTCGCTGTATAATCAAGAGTAAGCCTGCCTATTCAAATAACTTAAAGCTAATTAATGCATGAATAGTATGTTAATTAATGTATGAATAGTTGAATAGTGGGTGCATGTATGTAGGTAGAGTCTATGGTAATGAAGTCCTATTGTACATGTAGCTTGAAGTAAGAGTCTGTACATGTGATGACCTTTGTCATAACTGTAATGGCATTGTCTCCTACTAGAAATTAATCAAACTACATGTTTCCAAGGCTAAAGCTGCACTCATGCACACTAACCCTTATTATTATTTACTTGGCTTCAACAGATACTATATAGCTATTGTCTGTCCAAGTTGAGTTTGCCAGAAAACAACTTTAACTTTTGAAAGGAAGTAGCTACACATCCAGGCGTTTGCACCATTATAAAGCTCGGGCCAAAGCAGTAAAAAATATCTCCTCAGTGTACTCCAAAGAAGAAGTACAATTGCAAGCAATACAAAAGTTAATCTGAGTAGAAAACAACAACAGCAGTTTTTCCGATCTGCATGTGCCTGAATGTAGTCTCGCAGTACAGCTTAATCTATCACATAGAATATTTCAATGATATTAGTATTTGTAAATGTTGAGGGGCTTCTTCTGTTGTGGCTACTTTTCTAGCCTTGAATTATTTGGAAATGGGCTAGATGGCGCCCTGTTGTTGCGTGAGGGATACACAACCGTCTGATACATGTATGTCAATAAGTTTTTTTACAGTAATCAATTTATATCATAGTGATATACATAGCTATCATTTAGCTAGTCGCTTGTATTGAATAACCAAAGAAGTAAAGTTCACTCTGTTATAATATAATTAGTACTTTTATACCTTCATACACCACTTTTACTCTCTAGTCCTTAAAAAATAACTTTTCTACTATACAGTGGACATTGATTATTTGAACAAATTGTGAATTAGGGTATGATCAAATTAAATGCACATTGAAAATGATTCTTGATGCTATATTTATTATGGACTCAAAAGTGCTATTCGTTGTTGAAGCAGAAGTTGTCAACTTTCCCTTGTTTCCTTGATGTCAACGATGGTAGACTTGGTCAGCTTCAAATTCTTTAGAATGTACTCTATTCGTAGCTTCTTCAATCGTTTGCATTTCAAGGCGTGTCCTGAAACAACAGGAAGATTTTCCTTCTTTGAAAGCAATCCTTTTGGGCTTTCAGCAATTGCCTCCGCCCCAATAATAGAAGGTAGACGCCAAAAGAAATGACCGAAATAACCACCATTTAATGCATGCGCAGTATTTTTTCTTGTCCTCACTAAAGTGTTTCTTTGTGCATTTCAAGTTCCACACTTGAAATACACGTTGAAATGCACAACTCTTATGGACATTTTCTCTATCATCAGTGAGCACAATCTTGCAGGATGGCCGGGTATCTACAAATATCACAGTTTGCATAGAACAGTGCAGTAGTGGTCAAAGTATTTGTTCCAAGATACTGTTTGTAGGAGAGCAGTGGTAGCTGAGGGGAAGGGAGATTACTATTAGGACCCTCGTTAACTTATTAAATCATTAAATCATTATTAAATCATTATTTCTATGATTAAGCTACCTACTTTATAAGCCTGGCAGTTTGTTTGTGGATTTTTGCGGTTGCTTTAATTAAAAAATCAAATTCGAATTCTAAAAGACGCCCGAAGTGTTAAAGAAAGTCGGTATGGAAAGGGTTAATATAGGGTTAGGTTCAAACCTGTGCGGTAATTCCTTATAAATTCCTGCTGTTAATTTTTATTTTTATTTTTTTTTTATGAAGTCAAACAGCAGGGGCAAGTGGTTACTATGACATTAAAATTTCTTTACCGTATATACGTAATTTTAAAACTTGACGGAAATTTTAGTAGCTGGAATATTAGAAGTTAAAATTAATCACAATTCTGTAGTTTTATGTAACCTAACTAGGTAGGCTTGTTCACCATTTGTGCACAAGTAATTCAAACAGGGTAGAATCTGATAAAAGTTGATTTTTGTCATCAGGAAATCTTTATCAAAAGTAACAATAAAGCTACATTCTTTTAGTTTGCCTGAAGTTAATGTCTTAGATCACGTTCACCTAGTTTTAGAAGGCATCATTCTGTCTAATTAGTCCTAAAAATAGTTATAAAAGCTTCATCTAAATGACCTGTATTCCTGACAACAATCACTCCAGCTATTTGAAAAAGGTGTTTTTAAATGACATATGGTAAGAGGTATCAATGCCATAGTAATAACCCTCCGCAACTATTCCAATTCAAAGCCAAAGAAAACTAAAAACAATATGAATTTCTGAGGAATTACGGCATATTTTATAGTCTTACCCTAAATTGTGACTTGCTTACCATGCAGTAGCCAAGAAAGCTGTGTAAAAGCAGCTAATATGTTTATTTGGTGGTTAATGTTTATGTCGTGTTATTCTTTAGCTAAACAGTAGCTGTAACACTCTAACTTTCACGCACACACACTTGCTCACTGGATATATCAACACAAGACTTACTCCACTATTAGATAATGGATTTTCAAGAACAATACTATTGCGTAGGTCCAAACTATGACAAACAGCATATAAATTAAGTTAACTTAACAACCACCGCTAATTCAAATTGAAAATGAACTCCTAAGTTTGTACAACTTAACTGTATCCACAAAAAAATCAGATACATATGTCAGATGCAACTTAATTCATAGGGGTAAACTATTGGTGATGATATGGGTAAAGATTGATAATCCAAAGGAATTCTGTTTCATTGGAATATAGGAACGGGGTCGACCACCATGCGTACACAACAACATGAAAAGATGAAAAGAAATACGTACCTCCATACATATATATATATGAACAAACAAATATCCCCAATTCTCAATATTTTGCCCTGGTATATTGTCTCGCTCGCTCACCAATTATTATTATTATTGTTGTTGTTGTTTTTGTTGTTGTTGTTATTATTATTATTATTATTATTATTATTATTATTATTATTATTATTATTACCTCTTGTAATATTTATTTAGATGCTGCTAAACTCACTAGAGGGAATGTTGCTGCTATGGTCATTGGACTTGTGCTATGGGTAGTGTCCTCCATTGGTCTAATCATTGCAGCTGTTGTCTTGGCTGTCAGGAATGAACTGTCTGATAAGATAAGTAAGTGTTGTGTGAAGGGAAGTATATACATGCAAGTTACTAAAAATATATTTTATGCAGGAATTATCATTTTTGTATTTGGGATATTGAGTTTCATCATTGTACTCATTGCTGCTGTATTATGGATTGCTACAGCTGCAGTGGTGGCTCCTCAGGAAGGTGATGTTGCCCACATTTATAGTAATACATGTACATATGTAGAACTGAAATTGTTTAGTAGATGAGAATACTTGAACGCTTGTATATTTTACCACTGAACAATGCAGAGTAGACTATAAGAAGTGCTACTCCTTTAGCTCCATAAATGACAAGTACGATTGGAATTCATTGTGCCATTAAGAGCTGGGGTGAGAAGTAAAGTGTGCCTTAGTTAGCAGCTAAACTTTTTAATTGAATTTCAAGGAATTAGAGGTGCGAAACACAATATTTTTTTTACTAATACACTCAAACCTCTCTTATCCCTTCATCTAAGTTATGGACACCTCTGTCTACCGGACACCAGTGACTGACGGTTAATCAACTACCAATCCAAAAAATCAATGAATACAATTGTGTAAATTTTTCATGTGTTACTTTGAGAATTTGATTGCGGTGTTGAAGAGATAGAACATGGAAATCAAGAGGCAGTTAGTACATCTACTGCTTGTTCTTCATAGAACTCGTTGACAGGCAGCATCACTGCTAGCTAGTTCAGTGGGCCCACTAGTTCTTCTAGAACTTAACGACTAGAGGGGACGGAAGAAAGGTCGCGGCACTTAAATGCAAGTATAGTATTTTAACTCTAGCAAGAAAGCATGATAGCGGAAATTAAGAAAGGAAAGTTAGTGAGGTTAGACTCTGGACAGTTCTTAAGCTACAGCAAATGATATTTGAATGCGTATTTCTGAGTTACGGACATTTCTTAGTTATGGACGCCCCTTGGCCCCACACTGTCCGGATAAGAGAGGTTAGAGTGTAAAAGCTTATGAGCTCTCCTTTTGCTTTTTACTCACATATACAGTAGGCCTCAAAATAACGTGCCGGTTTTCGCACCGCAACGGGCGTAGTACGGTAAAACCGTTACTGTAGTTTACCCGTTTTTTGTCAAACGTGCGAACGTACTACAGCCGTAACGTTTGTAGGAAACGTCGCACCATTTCTGCTTAAAACGGTAAAGTAAACGGTTGGACCGTTCATGCGGTACGGTAGAAATTGACGCGCACATTTAACTTTATCCGCGCCGGGAGCCTCTCGCCTGGACCCTGGAATTTCTTGCAGTCAAAAACTTCACCATCAAGAAAATACTGAGTAAGGAAGATGCTGCATTTAGTGCAAGATTAATCAGGAGGTTTTTGGTTATTTTCCTTGTCACAAGTAACACAGAAGTAATACCCTATTGGCTAAAAGGAAAAAAAAAGCCTTTTTTAATTGTATCTTTATAATATTGTTTTTTTTTTTTTTTTAACTGCACCAGGATCACTGAGACATTCTGGAGTGGGTAGAAAAGTAAAATAATGAGGAAAGTTATAGGAGTCTTTTAAAAATGAAGACCACTGCTAGTTAGTTGCATGAGCAAGGGCCCTCTTCCTTTATCTTGCTATTAAGGTTTTCAGGATGGACATTCAGTAAAGCTGCATTCCTAGTTGGCAGCAACAACACCAAGAACAAGTAGCTAGTAGTAGTACTCGTAGTAGTAATAATATTAATTATTTGATAGAAAAGTTTTGTGTACCATTGCTAACCAACATAAGTGTGATCTATAGCTTGTCGTGACGAACTTGCTGCAGCTCATCAAACAGCAGTATAGCATAATCATTTTAACAAGAGCAGTAAAATTTTATTAGTATTAATAATGATAATATTAACAACAACAACAATAATAAAAACAAAACATTTCATAGGAAGCTCAAACTGTCAGATGAACAGAACTGTGAATAATTAAGCTATCCAACATCAGTTGTGAAGCTGAAACTGGATTTCATGACATCGCTTGACTGAAAAGAGTACAGTTCCAGAAGAATCACACAGCGAACTGTCCTGTGGTTTATCTTTTCAATAAGAACAATATTAAAACCAATGCAATTCTTTATGATAGTTTTGTATCACTCTTAATCATAACTCTGTCATTTGTTAGTATTCAAATATCATGAAGGCTATAGTTAATTACTAAATGCCAAAATATTTTTTTTTATGTATCAGGCCTAAGCACCCTTTGGTTTTAGATTAGTCAGCTGCTTCATTGTGAGGGGGTGGTGTTATTACCACAAACCCATTGGTGATATGACCAAATAAGGGCAGTACTTGTCACTTGAGTTAGGTACACTATAAACAATAACAGAAACATAATAATCATAGGCATTGTTAGTTATATAATTTCTATATCCCTATCCCAAACTATTAAATCCTAGGCTGCAACTGTGACCTCTCTTATCTAATTCTGGACAATCCAAGTTTAACTTCACAACTTGGCTGCTCATTTCCACTTTTTCGTAAAGTTTCCCAGTCTACCACCCCGACCTCACTATATTACAATACGTTCTAATACATCAATAAAGTCAGTTACATCAGCAACTGTGTCAGTAATAGCAGCCATACTGTCTACAAACGCCATCCACACATCCACAGCAGCGACACCATCCACAGTAGCCATACTGTTTACAAACGCCATCCACACATCCACAGCAGCGACACCATCCACTGCAGCGACACCATCCACAGCAGCGACACCATCCGCAGCAGCGACACCATCCACAGCAGCGATACCATCCACAGCAGCGACACCATCCACAGCAGCGACACCATCCAATACAGTGACACTATCAACCACAGCGACACCTTTATAGAGTTTTCTACAGTCAAATCCACACAATTCATCCCATAATAAATCAATTTTAATCAGAATAGTTGAGGTTTAATTTGTTTAGTGGCAAATTTATCACTTTAAATAATATACCGAGTTGTTTTTTTTTTTATCATTGAGAGTAATTAGCTTAAAATTATGAACTAAATGTTGTACATTTTGGGATCAGCCTCAACAGCATATGGCACACAACAGTATACAAATATATGGGGGGTGGGTGGGAGAGTGCAGAAAGTTGGGGAAAAGCTTCCTGCTCCTCCCACTTGATTGAACTCTTGACTTTGTGAAGACTGCTTACCTGCAATACCAGTCTGGAAAAGGGGAAAAACTTTCATCCAACAATTCTAAGCTTAAGCTTTATAAAAAAAAGAAGAAAAAGAAGAAGCTATAATGGTAATAGTCTGATCTATCATAAAGTAACTTCATAAATTTTTTTTTACGTTTACTAAGTGAAAGGAAAATATTTCTCTAAACTCAAATGTAACTCACTGGAAGCCTCCAAATTATCTAGGACAGGTAATTCCTTTAAAACTCGAGCAAACTATCTTGTGCACTATGACTGGACTTCTTGCTGCAAGCTCCCTCTTAAATGCATTCCTAAACGGGGATTGTTAACAATCAATGCGCGGAATAATTAACAAACGGTTTAACCGTTGCGGAAAGACGGGAGAAGGCAATTACAATTAAGTGGAACGCCCGTTTTACGTCCGTGCTACGGTGCAATGCTTACCGTTTCATTGGCGTTTTTTGGAAACGGTTGCGCAGTAACGCCCGTTCTACAGTGCAAAACCCGGCACGTTATTTTGACTTCTACTGTACATGTGTTGGTTCACTCACTATTGTGCGATAACTTTAGAGCACATAAGTTGTGATCAGTTGTTATTTATCACCAATTTTATTATTATAGATACAGATACATGTGACAGGACGTGGCAAGGACACAGGGATGGTCTCATCTATACAGCATTGGCATTTGGTCTCATTAGTTTCATTCTGACCTCGTTATGGTGGATATTGTTTTGTGTATTTAAAAGTAAGTTTTTAAATAAATCTTGTTTTTTTTTTATGATTAAATATACCAAGAAGAGACACTATTCTTGTGTTCAATATTACAACTGTTTTGATGTGTGTGCTTTTGATGGTGAACACACACATGCTCTTTTCAGCATTGGAGGTAGAAACACAGAGAAGCATAAGGTTATTTCTGTAATTTGCTCTTGTAAGAGTTCAGCATTTCAGGGTTATATTCAGGATCATGTATATGCATGATATTATCCACAAGGAGGTGACCCATTATTGCCAACTCACTTATATAATAATATCTTACTTTTAGTACGAAAAAGTTACTCATAGTATGTTGTATCACATTTATTGTGAATACAATTCTGACCTGCATTCAGCAACACAGATTATTCATCAGAGTATAAAAGTATTGGTAGTTTAGTTGTTCTTGTGTGATAATGTTGTATATACAATGTGCTTTATTTAGCCACACCCATTTAAAAACCCTTACTACTTTGATGCACATGTGTATACTTCACTCTGATAAGTGTTTGGTCACATGCATAATTTCATAATAATTTAAGCCTGATGCTTATGGAATTCTTAGTATATTCACTTTTCTTTTTAATTTAATTTGATGGTTGATTGGGTAATTTGTGAGCCAAGAAAATGATAGGCAAATGGTGTCTCTTATTGTGTGTCTGACGTGCCATTTTTACTCTATTTAGCAAGTTATACACAAGTACTTGAGTTAAAATGTTACAAATTGTGTGCTTTTGGTAATGTGTATTTTTAGAGATGTTCAAGAACACTGGATCAGTACATTTAAATAACGATCAACGGATTATGGAACTGCATGGTGTGGTGAGTATTGAGTGTTGTTGTTTACAATAAAGTTGTTTACTACTATTCTTTCAGTTATCATAGACAGATACGTTTGAATATGATCATCGGTTGGAATATTGAATACTAAATGGTTGTTCAATTATTCAAGCAAATATTAAAGCTGCTGTACACTGATTTATAGCGTTTATTTCTTTATTCGGGTGGGGGTGGGGGTGAGGGATAAGATACATATGTTTATACCTGTATGTCACTATGTACATGTAGTTAAATCTAATGGAGTATAGTTTAGTGCCTGAACTATAATTGTCTAAATTAAGCAATGATTTTATATATGTTCTTCACTTTGTATGAATTTGCACAATCTATAGATTTGCACCCATTGTGTGGACTGTTTCACGCCGTTTTTTCTTTGAAGCCTTGAAAATATTTTTGACCTTAGAGAGAAATAATGGCATGCAAGTTTTAATCACAAAGTGGAAATGACAATTGAACACTTACTCAAGTATAATTTGACCCCATGGAATTTCTTTCTGAGTAATCCCAGTTTTGGTAAGCCAGGTCTGAAGTGGTCAAACCCAACTGATACCAGACAATTTGCTTCTTCACTTTTTTTTGTGGAAAAATGGCAATACTATTCATTGCAGCTGGGCTGAGACGATATTCCACTTACATATCTACCACAGACAGGACTTGAAGTACCATGTCTTTTACATTTTCTGGAAACAATGATAATATTATATTAAAATTAAAATAAACACTTAGATCTCGATTTGCAATTATTCCCTCATCAGCAGCAAGTATGTGTTAATCACGCCACCAACCAGTCCTCATGGCTTCAATATAATCATGAGCAGCTCACCAGGCGCCAGTGGCCATCCTTGGGCTTTTTTGGCAGATAACTTACTTCTAATTTATCATACCTCCTTTTCTTTCCTATTTCGGCTCTTCTTTTGGGGTCATCATAGGCATTATACTTACCCCTCCTGCTCTTCTTGACTGAAATAGATTCAAGCTGCTTTATTTATCACTAGCAGACTCTAATTCCTTGTCACTAAGATTAGGTCAAGTGGTTTTGTCAGGTTAACCACATCACCTTGGTCGCCTTTCTTGAAGTATTTCCTCAAGGATATTCTTGATTTCATAAGAAAAAAGAAGGTGCGCAACTTTTAACACAGTAGAAGACAAAATATAATTCCAAATTCTGTTCTGTAGAACGGCCATCGCACGATTAAAAGACGGGGGGAAAAACGGTGGTAAAAAACGGCTGTTTCGTTCGACTGCATTACCGTTATAATCTTTCCTGTTCACCATATGTGACAGTACTTGGGAAAAGGGACCAATTGCGTTAAAAATTGAAAAATGAGTTATTCATACCACTGTGTAGAGCACTTCTTATGGAGTATTTTGATACCAAGTTTATAGGCAGGCGCTGCTT
>WLWI01003173.1_pt1 | contig 14119 bp, 6 predicted proteins | sample 6701501 | NCBI WGS metagenome assembly WLWI01 (sample SAMN12718690, study PRJNA515312) | sponge metagenome | isolation source: marine sponge | host: Mycale hentscheli | place: New Zealand: South Island, Marlborough, Capsize Point | collected 2014-11-01
CAGATGTAGAACTATCCATGGTGCCACTAAAGGAGGCACTACAAGCAGACTACTAGCTAGCTGGTCACAGTTACTGCAGATCCAGAACACCAAAGTAAAAGGTACTTGCAGTACAGCAAAACCTGCAAAAGCATGCACACAACTTGCACAAGCATGCACATAACTTGCATTAGCATAAACCAAGCAAGTAATAGTGTACATTATTTACTTTATTGCAGCTGTAGAAGCATGTAGAAACATGTAGCTACTGCATTTACACTTATTTGGCTGCATTCACTGATTGCCATATAATGTACTGAGTAGTAAAACTTTAAGTGGCTGTAGCAAGTTCCCCTAGGGGAATTGGATTTCAATCTTTTGAAGGGTCATTATAGGCATCATTAGCAACATCCTGGTATAAAAATTTCTTGGTAAGGAATTTATTCCCGGTTCATGATTAAAATGCCCTGACTATTTGTGATGGGGTGCAATAGAAATTTTTAGAGTTATGGCTGAGAGAAGTGAAGAGACTTTACAATGATGGAAGTGATGACTTTGTTGGTGCTAATTTTTTTAATGTAGCTAAAATACAATATAATTCTATAGAATTTCTGACAATAGTAGATAATTATGAACTGTAGGTGTCTAATATAGTTACAAAATAGGAGAATTATGAAATTATGAATGTATAAAAGAGTAACCTTATTGTTCCATGTACGCTTATTTCCATGCCAACCTGTGGTTTTTGTGGTTAGATAATCTGAAAGCAAAACTAAAGTAGTTTTATATATGTGACCGTCTTACAGGAAAACCGGGCACAACACGGCACCCTTCGAAATTTTTCTTTTGCACTTACAGAGTTGTCGGCGTCCAGATATTGAGCTCTCCAAGTTTTATCGTCGTAGCTTAAGTTGTTCCCACTATAATAGACCTAACCGTTCCCTTCCGTCGGCTTGAAACAATACATTTTTAAGAAATCGATCGATCTTTTCTCGATATTTACGCATGCCGCGTTGTGCCTGGTTTTCCTCTAGACGGTCACAAATACATTATAAATAATAAAATATAGTTATTCAGGATTTAAGTAAACAGCTTAAAATCCTGCATTTCTTGTCCCCATAATTCAGTCTGCAAAGGGTTAACATAATGATGACATAGAAAGCTGAGGTATTCAAATTTATAGCACTTGTGCAGCGAGAAAACTTTACTTGGCTTCACCTTGTGCAATATTTCTTGTGCTTCTCTTGCTATTAATTCCAAATTCTCAGGTTTTGGTGCTATTATATCTCCTTATCCTATAATTATCAAGTATTGTTTTAACTAAGTGCAAGCTATATTCACCTATTCGATACCTTTTCCAAAATTTTCACTGAAACGTAACTATCGTGATATATATTTTTTTCACCTGTGTTATTACTAAAACAAATTATTGCAAATACTAATTATACTGTGGGTAACTGGCCTGTATCATGCTGGACAATTATCAATACTAATTCCTTTACTATGTAGTACTAATTAAAAAGATTGAAAATTTATTTGAAATATTAATCACCTTTCAATATATATATTAGTTTATGTGCCAGTGTAAGTGTATACTATATTAATAAAATAATAATTTAATTATTTAAGATCAGCCACTCAGTCTTCATTACGAACCTTCACCTCGATGGTCAGCTAATGCCTCAGCAGGTACTGACCAGCTCTACATTTATGGAGGTCTTGTTGACAGCTTCAATAAGAATAAAATAAAACTGAGTAAGGTAGTTCAAATCTATGAGTGCTCTACCGAATCCTGGAGAGAACTTGCAACAACTGGTACTCCGCCTCCTGGAATATATGAATGTGCAACAGCTTGTTCAGATCACATTCTTTACTTGTTTGGTGGTTATGATGGTACATCATATAGTGCTTCATTACATCAGCTAGACACCAGATCAATGACATGGACGCAACTCTCACCACAGTGTGACAGTGGACCCATGAGAAAATCTGGGTGTCAAATGATATATTATAATAACTCCTTAATAATCATTGGAGGCTATGGCATACCATCAGGTGAACTGCAATCTGGATCACAATTTACTGCAAATAAACATTATCAAGATGGTCGTGGCTGGACAAATGAGATTCATGTGTACAATATTTCACAAGGTAAGTAACAACCATATACTATTATACTAATTGTAGTATAATACAATCAATGATAAGTAATGTATTATCAACATTTGCATGAATAATAATACGGGATAACCCTGCTATTTGGGATGATAAACAGCATACTGAGTGCTAATTCAATTGCTTTATGAGTGCTATTGATCCCTAATAGCACGGTTTTGTGGTATAATGCCACACCACAACAAAAGAACTTGCAGAATTATTAATATTATTTGTTTGATGCTTTTTTATTAGCTTGTATGTTTGTTTGTGTATATAGCTAGCTCATTCGTCACTCTTTCACACTTGTCTTATTCTGTTATTTTATGTATTAAGTCAATATTTGGTATCATTTTTACCTTGCTTCAGTTTGTATGAAATAATGTTTTATTTGGTTTGTATAATCCTTGTTTAACCCTAAGCATTATTTATCAGCTTGTTGTAGTTTAGTGTTAAAAAAAAACCAAGAGTTTATTTTGTTAGTCTATCCTATTGTTGTTGTTTTTTCATCGAATAAATTTATACCTTATGGTGAACACATTATTATAAATTTGATAAAAAGTTATCAATTATTTTCCCCAAGTGCAATCTTAAAAATTTTAATAATTAATATTAAGAATAAATTTTAAGAATTATTAAAGCATTCATTAGTCAATATGGCATTTATTATTATTTGTGATTAGGTACATGGTCTTCTCCCTTGATTACTGGAGCTAGACCTTCTCTTAGAGCTGGTTTTACACTCACTTGTGTTAGTCCTACTCATGCAGTCTTGTTTGGTGGATTTGACACATACCTCATAGACCTGACACAGATGGTAAGAATAGTTGTGATATGTCAAACATACAAGATATAATATTTAAGTTTTCAGAAAATGCATTTTGTGACTAGTCTACAGTTTTAAGTATTATAACATAAGTTACTTTTAATACAGTCTGAAAATTAGCAATATGATGGAAAATTATTATACTTTTTTTCTATTTTAAAGTAGCATTGCTCCTTATTCACATTTGCAATATGTATGAAACGTAAATGTGTACGATGAGTACATTTTAGCTGTTAGTTGCATTTATTTATTGATACGTTATTATGAATGAGTAGTTATCTATATTGTTTGCAAATAAATATTTTTTATTCCTTGCTGACTCTGAGAATTTGCTTTAATTTCCTGTTGATTAACATTACTAGGAAGTAGTTGTGGAGTAACAAATGTTCAGAATGTATAAGTTATTAGCTAGATTGCAAGCTATCAAAAGTAAAGAAAGCAAAGGATTCACCAATAGTTTAAGAAATGTTGACAGCAGACACAATTAAATGTGTGCATTGGTGAGACATTATGTTTCCTTATTTTAGCAAGCCTAAATTTGCTTTATTGCTTAGTAGTAATTATAACTGGAAATAATACTTTATGAAAATACTTTAGGCAAATCCATATTGATTAGATGAATGCAATATAAATAGTACACAAATAAAATTATAGTTGAGATAAAAGTTGAAGGTGGAATGCAGCCTGAGTTGGTCTGTATTCTCACAATAAACTCATCTAATAGTAGGAAAAAAAAGAGATTGGCATAAACACAGCTCTGACAAGCACACACTTTAAATTTAATTAACAAAAAGCTTAACTGTGGCTGTATTACAAGTTGCTAGCTAAATGATAGCTGTATCACTAAAATGTATTGGCTATTTGGTATTTGCTATTGAACAGATAGACAGACAAACTTACCAACATCGTATCAGACGGTCCTATACCTTTCTGCGACAACAGGACACTCTGCCTATACCATTTTCACACTCACAACTTAGCTTATCACGATATAAAGCTATAAACTCGGCCATCAGAGGAGAAGCTGCTCATTGTTTACAAAGTGCTAAATGAAGACCATCCGTATGATCAATTGAGCTGTGCAGCGTGACTAAAGTGGGCGTGTTTTCAGGGGAAACCTATGATTTATTCCATTCCCATACTCTTTTGTATTCAGTTTTGAAATAACACTCTCTCTCCTACCCTGGATGTGTAGCTGCTTCCTTTCAAAAGGTATTAAAGTGTTTTTTTGGCCAACCCAACTTGGACAGACTATATCACTATCAAGTTAAAATTACAACTAGTGTCTCATCCTGAGTTGTAGTAAAGGACTAAACTAACTCTATTATACTAATTACACTATTCACATCCTTAATTGTATAGATTGAATTTCTTGTTCCCTCACTCTTAATTCCTAATTTTGTGCTGATTAAATTTCCTTTTCCCTGGCTCTCTATGTACACTCATCATCCTCATGCTTTTAACTTATCTTTTTTTGTCTTTCCTTTTAGTTCTCAGTTTTTCCTGTTTTGATGTTTGAGTTTTGTTATTGCATTCAGTTTTGTTCTATCTCTCTGCTAGTTGATAGTCATCTGTCTGCTAGTCACTATTATTTATTGTAGTTGGATCCTTTGTTTGTAGTGGCTCTAGTGTATTGTTAGTTGAGTTGGGTTTCTCTTAGCTAGCATAGTTAGTAGGCTAAAATTCATCTATAGCTGGCCCCCACTTTCTCTTTGTTGGTTAGTCCATTGCTATTATTGAGGGCTATACAACTAGTTATCACACTGATTTATGTCTCAACTAGTATGCGTTCAATATGCATATTTTCCTTTAAATTATATTAAATATTTTTATTACAAAACTATTATTAATGGGGAATGTCACTTCTACAATTTAGTTGTATAGAACTGTAAATTTATATGAAGTGCATATAATTAGTACGATAATATGATCTGTTAATGCTCTCATTGATGAAATCCATGAGTTCATACTAGCCACCACTAAGAAGTAAAATATAAAGAAGAAAGGGGGAGAGAGTGCTGTTGAGATTTGCTTTGAGAGCATATAAGACTGGGTGTCATTTGCATAATGAATGGTCAGTAGGACACTGAAGTCACAGAGAATTTATGTTAAGCTGAGAGGTTACTTGCGTAGCAGCTTACATTGAGTAGATATTACCTAAAGTGTATAGGAGGTTAGATCAAAAAATTAAAAATATTTCAATAAATCATTTAACCCTTTCACCAATGTAACCGCTGTACGTTGGTTTGAAATCACCTCCAGAAAATCGTTGTTTATTCTCGTCTGCTATAGCCGCAAGAAGTTACATAGATATATAGCTTGTCAGTGATTTTTGAACTTTTTGAGGCAGCTTTTGAAATCCGAGTTTTCATTTACTTTAAAATGACGACTGGGCGGACAATTATTGAGGTAATAGACCTGGATTAAGAGCAACTTCGGAGTTTTAGATGGTGAGTCTAGTAAACAAGACGGTACAGAAGATGTCTACACCTACGGAAGCCATTAAACAACAAAGAGAGAGTTGTTTTGTGAAAGAATCCAGGCGTTTGACTACAGCTTTAGAAGACAAAGCAGTTGTGAAGATATGCATGAGGATGAAGTAGTTACTGAACTCAGAATTATCTACACACAGTATTGTATCAGATAGGGAAAACTATTTCTATTTGTACTTTCTTCTCCTTTTCATAGACATTTTTAGACAAAGTTTGAAAAAACATTTTTAATTGCTCTGATGTGGAGGGACGGAAACTGGTAGGCACTGCCACCAAAGTGCTGCCGATAAGGTTAAATTTTTTCTTACATGAGTCAGAACTGAATTAGAAAAGAATGTTGAAATGGTATATATAAAAGTGAGGTGCGTGGTGTTGATCATGCATGCATAAATGAACAAGTGCATCTATGGGTAAGTTATAGAGTGCTTGGCGGGAAGTAAAGATTATGTAATAGTGTGCTTTAAATGGTAAAGATAGTTCAATCATAAAAATAGTAAAAGAAAATTGAATAACAGTTTCTTTGATTATGTGATGGCATTTCATCACACCTGACAATTCAGCAGTGAAAGGGTTTATAACTATCAATGAAGCACCAAAGGTGCGAACCCTCAGCGCTATTAAACTTAGCGCTATTAAACACTACCTAGCTATTACAATATAATCTTCCAAAAGAACAAGAAATCTGTTAGCTATTTTATTGAGGTATCAGACGGACAGACAGACAGGATAACCCTATCACGCATGCGCGCTGAGGGTTAATAACAATATATTATATTTTTTTGCTTAAAGTTCTTTTAAATCTGCCATAATTCACTGTTTTAATTATTTTATTAAAACAATCTGTTTTTCAGCCTCTGTTGACATTTGAATTATACATCATACTGATCTAATAATACTTTACAAGTTATATTTCACAGTTATTTGTGTTTACTTTACTATATTTTACACTTAAAAACATCTTTTGTATTTTGTTATTGTAGCACATACTCTTGTTCATGCTATACATGCAGCTGATACTGTTTTGTTAGAGTTAACATGAACTTAAAATCTCTTTAAAATCGCAAATTGTTGTTTCTTGCCTTCTAGTTATTTACTAAACTTGTGTATCCTGATGGAGCCTCACAACCTTCTCCTAGAAGTTATCATGCAGCTGTTTCTCTTGATTATATGACCAACAACCCAAAGTTGTTAGTAATTGGTGGAGATGATGGCCACAAGGTTTTAAGTGATGTTTGGTGTCTAGATGTACTAGCACAAAGTTGGCAACAGGTAAGATAATACAATTCTAGTTTAGTTTAGATAATCCTAACAATTTTGGAGTAATAACTTAAACATATCGATGTTCAATTTATCAGAATAATAATGAGATACACACAAATGTTACAATCTTCTAAATATATAATAATTAGGAGCTTGATATATTAAGTATTTATTTATAAGTATTACTTTATATAGACATTAAATTAACTATAACAATAAAATTTTGAACTACTGGTTAGTATTAACTATTAGCAACTGCAGCATTCTGTATATTTCAATTATTTACATTAAATACGCTTACTAGCTTGAATCAATTAATAATACATTTTTAATCGTATACAATGATTATGGAATTTATCATTCATACAATTAAAACATCCTCTGAACAAAATAAGAAAAAATAATAGCAAGCTAGAGTCATAATTGAGGTTTTAATGACTTGAATTTTCAATTATTTGTAAATTCTTTCAATTTGACTTAACTGTGATGCTACTTGAAAATTCATTGTCCACTAGACTAGCATCGAGGGTAAGTCTTGCGTACGAATGTTCAGTTGTGTGAAAGTATTGTGTGTTACAACTACTACACAGAAAAAGTTTAAATAACGTGACTTGATTTTGTGGCTTCTTTTTCAATTCAAACAGTTGCGGGGAGCGGTTACTATGGCATTGAATCCCCTTACCGTATATACGTAATTTAAAAACTCGACTTTATTTTAGTAGCTTGAGTGTTAGTAGTTAGAATCAATCGTTTAACAATAGTGTGGTTTAAGGCTCGTTCGCCATTTGTGCTCAAGCACACAACTAGTTCAGTCAGTGCAATAATTTTAATATGCAAAAAAAAATCTTATTTTACACGATTAATTATGCAAAAATTAAATAGTTTTGTTAACCTTAATTGCTTATTTAGGCGTTTGTTTGTTTTTAAATTTTATTTAATAGTGTTAATTTATAAACTTTAAAAACTCTTTATTTATAAGTTAGTATGTGCTGTAAACCAAAAGCAAAACTTTATCAAAATAGCTAAGTCCGATTAGATATTAAACCTTCTTCAAGACACTTCAAAGTCTGACCCTCTAACATTCGGTAAATTTATGGATATAGTTAGAAATGCAATATTTGGCCATCACACTTTTTAGGAAGATTCTTTATCAGTTCTATAGTTAGTCCCATCAAATTACATAATATTGCAAGGAAATCAGTTAGGCTATTGTCATCATAAATTTAAGACCATTAGGTGCTCACTAGTATGTTCACGTTCACGACTAATTTTTTTTTTATATCTAAAAAAAATAGATGTTTTTGTAATAATAACTCTAGAGGATACATAAAAGTATTATAAAAGTATACCAACAGTTTGACACCAAATGATTTCTTCAGTTTTACTCAAAAAATAATCAGATCAGAGCTTTATATGTTTAGATTTATAATAATTGTACTAATTATTGAATATGGAACAACATAAAGTATGAAGCCTTTGCAGCTATTGTAGAGCACATGTTCTATATTTATCTAGAAGTAAGTACAATATAATAAGTGATATGTATAAGACAACAGTGTAAATGCTCTCACAACTACTAAGCATCATATGGGGACAAATACCCCACAACAGCATTAACTTATTACTAGAATTTATTCTGTATGTATGTTAGTTTCAGTAGTTGTAGTAGCAGTTGAATTTTATGTATCATTTTAATGTTGCCTAGGTTACTTGTTACAATTTGAGTGAATGTTTGTTCTCTTGTTTTATTGTTTAGTTTAATAGTTCATTATCCTCCTTGTGCACAAAGAGGATAATGAACTATTACACTAAACAATCAAATAAGAGCTTTTGTAAAACTGACCAATCATGATTGGTCAGTTTTACATTCTATTTTCTTTTCTTTGTGGTCCCCATTGGCAGTCTATATAAGGGTTGACCAGGGACAGTCGTATACTCCGACTCATACACTCTGACACTCTCTCTCCATTATCTTTGTATTTGGATTTATTATAATGATATAAAACTTGAACTGACTAAGGGAATTATTTTAACATTGTTGGGTGGACTAAGCCAAGAAGCAGAGGGCCTAACAAACCAGATGGCAGCGACACGAGATTCTCATTAAATTTTTGTCAACAAATTCAAAATTACATATTTGGGGTTATATTTTGTAACACTATATAAACAAATATTAAAGACTGTAAATTTACTTTTCCCTGAAAACAAATAAGAAAATTATTTTTGTTGTATTCTAATATCAGCAAAATAACTATTTACCTCTCAGATATTTATAATTATTAAAATAGATTTTAAGTTGTAATAAATAATAAATCTTGATATGAATGCTTAAAATATTGAAGAGCATTTGTTTAATTCTAGACATCACAAATGTTAAATATTTCCTAGTCATCTTTGTAGTTCAATATTGTATTTAGATCGCCATCTTGTCAAAGCCTAGACGACATCACTGTGCGGCTGCTTTTGTTATTTCTTCTGAGCTCACTGAAGTTGTGTTGTTTGGAGGACTTAATGAACACCATGATTACCTCTCAGACACTACAATATTTAGACTGAGTAAGTTATACAATAAAGATGCTTTTTTAAATAATTATTTATGTTTTTCTACAATAAGCTATATTTTACTATACTTGTAGTTTATTCAGCTAATTATGTAATATTAAATAATATAATGTTAAAGTATAAGTATGTTCATCGTAAATATATATAGCTGTGCCATAAACTTGCTGATTCCTTCAATATAATTTCTAATGTGGTCCAGCAGAGACATCAAACAAAAATTATTATGCGTTTTTAGCAAAGAAAAAAGTACAAAAAATGGCAGAATCAGGTTGGGATAATTTTTGGATGACGATATTGTAAATAATATATTATTCATTTGATACAGGAGTAAACCACACTATTTTTGGCTTAGTATTTACACAAGTACCACAGATACGAGAGTAAATAAGGCCAATCATACAAGTGCTATGTTCACTTATTCCATTACTTTTTCAAAATCTTCATTGAAACGTAATTATACACATGGTATTTATTTTTCACTAATGTTATTGTTAAAGAAAATTATTGCAAATACTAAAATATATACTGTGGGTAGTAGGCCCAATATTAAAAATTTTAGTGCGATTGAAATCATGAAATCATACAAGTAGAATTGTTTATAACATCACTTATTTGGTTGGAATTATTGGTTTTGACAGCTTCTCTTGCACTTTATGGTTACTGGTTGCATGTGCTTGGCTAGGTTGAGAAAATGATTTCTTGTTTTTACAACTGATGCTAGTGAACTTTGGGATAAACTGATATTTTGGGGAGATATTAGTGTCATCAATATTCTGGACAATTAGCTATCAATAGTAATAACTTTAAAATGCAGTACGAATAACGGAGAAGTAGGAAGCCAGATAGAATTGGTGCGGCCACTATAGCCACACCTACTTAACCACACCCATTCATTTATCCAAGTAATGAGTTTGATTAATAAAGAAGATAAGAAGTTTTTTTCATAAAATGAACCCAATATTTTAGTCTATGTTTTGATATCCCATAAATTCAAACGTGACTGTCGATACTGCGATCACACCAAACTATTCAGTACAAGCCATTTTTAATATACTACAAAGCAAATAATTTTATAAACAATGTGTAGACTATCAAATAAATAATGTTAAATTATAATTATATTATGTAGGGTGTATATATTGTGTAGCTAATATAGCTACTTGAACATATAACAAACAACACAATGTCATAAAAAACTTAAAACTGAATTCACTATAATTAGAACTTACAAATGCCTGCCTTTTGTGGTAGAGCTATATTTTCTTCAAACGTTATCAAGTATGTATGGCAAATGACTAAATGGTCAGACTCCTAGTAGTGCAAAAATGGCCATTTTGCAAACCAACAATGCTGGAAAAACCTCTGAACTAGGTTTGTTTGTCCAAAAGATTGCTTTGGAATACCACACAAAGGAATTGGCTGGTGTGGAGTTTCCTAAAAATCTTCTGAAACGTTTTGATTGCTCTATTTTGACCAAAAGTAGAAAAATTAATAAACACTCCCCCTTTTTATTAGAATATTGGGGCGCCCATGGCCTTATGACCGCACTCATTCAAATGCAACTGAATTGCAATGATAAATTTTTTTTGAAACATTAATCACTTTCAATATAGTATTATTATATATATACAATATATACATATATTATAATAGATTATTATTTATTCCACCCTAGATATCTTCACAATGTTATCTTAGGTTAGTGTTATCCCATGGCTGTATTGCTCAAGCCTATTACCACAGTAGTTATAGCAACTGGGCCTGGCCTGGCCAGGGTACCCGTTTTCAGGGTTAATATAGTGGAGCCTACCCAGCTAGGTTAGAGCAGCTAAATACCAGCTGGGGGGGGGGGGGGGGGGGGGGGGGGGGGGGGGGGGAACCCAATTAGGTTTTACAGCCAAATTTACAACAAGGTTACCCGCAAACATTTTCAGTGAAGATATTTTGTGTGGAATCAACCACTTATTACACTCATCAGAGTGATAAGGCTAGATATTTTACTCTCAGGCTTTATTTCCACCCGCCTTTGGCTCATGAAAATAAATTAGCCTGCTTGTGAAATATTTCACCATATCACACTCTGACTCATGTAATAAGTACTATGTATATATAATTTGATCACTTCACAAACACTGAAAAATATATTCTTAATGTCTTTATAATTGGAAGTTACTCTATTAGTTTACTCATTCATAGTTGTTCGAACATACTTGACATTGCCACTTCTTCATCTAATTAAAAGAGCCTGTGTACTGTATCAGTTTATAATATAAATTTTATAGAATTTTTTGTTAAACATTAAGTACACTTTCTAGGCTCCGTTGACAGTTGACATTTCTATCACACATAGCAATGTTGTGAAATATTCATGTTTCTTTAAATTAAAACTACAAACTGTATTTTGTTTATAATGATTTGTTTGAATTTATAGAAAAAGTACAATTTTCTTCTTCTGCTACTACTTCCCCTTCTACAGTATCAGAAATCATTCACTTTTCATCAGAGTTGAGAAATAAAGATAGACTAATATTAAGAAGTAAGATTGTAGATTGTTGACACGTTTATAATAATATGTTGATTGGTTGAATTTAGTGTATAATAATAATATTATGTTAGTGACATAGAGTATTTAACATAATGAATCAGTTTGGTCTATTTGCTTATTTTGAATGTGGTGGGATACCCTCACATTTAAACATTATTAAATTGTGTAAACTCATGTTTGTGTTTGTATGTGTGTATACTTTCCAACCTTAACAATCTTGGGTAACTTTAAACCATTCATGCCATTCACTTCATGCACATCCATCAAATTCAATAATCTTGTACAATACTATTAATGAAGCTATAAGTTACTATCATCATATTTCAGTTATTCTGTTGTATTTCTATAGTCTGTTTAGGTTGAGTTGGCCAGAAGTAAACTAGAATAACTTTTGAACGGAAGCAGCTACGCATCCAGGGTTTGCACCATTAGAAAGCTCATGCCAAAGTAGCTAAAGAAATCTTTCTTCAGTATACTCCAAAACTGGAGAGAGGTGCTATTCAAAACTCAATGTAAAAGTCAATGGAAATAGCAAAAACCACAGGTTTCCTGCTCAAAACGTGCCCTCTTTTAGTCATGTGGCACAGTTCAATTGATCACGCGGACGTTCTTCATGCATTTTGTAAACCATGAGCAGCTTCTTCTCCAGTGGCTGAGCTTCTAGCTTTGTATCGTGATAAGGTTAATTTGTGAGTGTGGAAACAGCATAGGTGGAGTGTCCTGTTGTCACAGAAGGGTACAGGACCATCTGATAGAATGTTGGTAAGTTTGTTTGTCTACCTATTCGATAACAAATGCCAATAGCCAGTATTATTTCAGAGTAATATAGCCATCATTTAGCTAGCAACTTATATTACAGCAACAGCTAAGTTTTTTGTAATTTAAATTGTGTACTTGTTAGCTGTGTTTATGCCAATTTTTTTTCCTTCTATTAGACGATTTTATTGTGAGGATTCAGACCAACTTAAGCTGCACTCCACCTTCATCTTGGATCACAGCTATATTGTATTTGTGTCTATTTATATTTCAGCGAGCGAGCGAAGCTGACTCTCAGTCGTGCTCAATTGAGATTTCAGATATTATATAGGTATGTATGTGTACGTCAAAAATTTTGGCCCGCGCTATTCTAATTACGTAAGTTAGGTAAAGCGTTCACAGTTCCAGTATTTTTCAATTAACGAGCACGGAGAATCCTGCTGCACTGCCTTACGCAACTTTGTTTCAACCAAAAAGTTTATAGCTACTCTCTTCTTGAAACAATTGTGAAGTCTTTGTCAAGCTGCGCTTCTTTGCCACTGCTTTCGAAGTTTATTCAGGTAATTCTGTTATTGTTAACTCTTCATGCCTAATCATTGCTATTATTTAGCAATTTCCTTCACAAATCATCTTTACCTATACTCATATATTTACTCGCTCGCCATGCATTTGCGCTATTCGAGCGCACCACTAGTATTATACATAGGGGTTGCATGGCTGAGACTTCAATAGATGTTGTTTTTTCAATCAACTAATAAATATTCAACAGCAGTAAGAGTTAAAATAAAAAAAAATAAAAAAACTACTGAAATACTAAATTTTTAATCCAGTGTAACAAGTAATATGAGAATAACCTATAAACTACAATTAGTGGCAAAAAACAAAGAAATAATTATAAATAGTCCAATTGTGGTCAGTGGATGTGGTAGTACATGAGATAGGATAATACATTGGGGACAGACTGAGATGATGGGGTGAGTAGGGATGCCATTTGCTTCTTGCCTGTGACTTCACACCATAAGGGAGAATCCAGCTGGGAACCATTCAGCATTGACCTTGCTCCCTGGACATATTAAGCAATGGATAGCAGAGAGATCAAGCAATGGAGTTGTGAAAGTATGTTCTTTTGACTTAAATTGTGTAGTACGTCAAAATATTTTGCCCGTGCTTCTAATTACGTAAGGTAAAAGCGTTCACAGCTCCAGTATTTCAATTGTGCCCGTTACTTGCGCGCTCACTGAAGAAAAGCCACATTCTGAAGTGGTAATAGATAACCACGGTGAACCACAGAAACGTGGAAGTGAGCTTGCCTCCATGCGCTCTTGAAATTTGACGCATCCCACTAAAAGGGTGCCCGAGCAGACGTGTGAAAAGCCCCAAGCTATAAAAGCTTGACCTTTTCTTACTCACCATGCAGTTTTTGCTAGAAATATCATGAACGGGTACCAGCTGAGTGCAACGATGATCCCTTACAGCGCATACGGACTTTCCCAGGAACAAGTGGAAGCAAAGGCTCTTATTGCTTTCCACCAGGGAAACTTCCAG
>WLWI01003174.1_pt1 | contig 14119 bp, 29 predicted proteins | sample 6701501 | NCBI WGS metagenome assembly WLWI01 (sample SAMN12718690, study PRJNA515312) | sponge metagenome | isolation source: marine sponge | host: Mycale hentscheli | place: New Zealand: South Island, Marlborough, Capsize Point | collected 2014-11-01
TATCAATAGTGAATGCTACACTACCACCACTTACAGATGTAAACAGTTTAGTAAACTGTCCGCCTTTACCTGTTCCACCACCACCACCACCGTGGATTATATGACCATCAACAGTTAAGTTACCGTCGATTTCTACGTTACCTGTAAAATTCCCATTTCCCGCTGTTATACTTCCTGCAAAAGTTGTATTTCCGTTATTAAAAATTTCAACAACATCTAATCCATTTCTACCAATTCTTAATTTTCCCGCTGCTCCTATATTTTCTATAAACCAAGTACTATTAGTATATGTAGTATTAGAGGTTCCAAAATATATTGCAGGTCTGCCTGCGCCAAAAGTTCCTATTTTAACTTCATCAACTGAACTACTTGCTGCAGAAGTATTAGATAAATTACTAAATGTAACCCCCGCGCTTGTAGTTCCAAATTTTTTGGAATTGTTATAATATAATTCAACAGGGCCATCTTTATCAAAAGTTGCCATTTTTCCATTTGCATAAGAACCATCACTAATCATTCTTATAACAGAGTCAGTATCAATATAAAGAAATCCAGTTCCTGTATCTCTTATATAACTATCATTAGCATCGTGGTATATTTGTAAATCATTACCAGTACCTAGTCTTAACCTTGCATCATCTATAAAATCTATACCACTACTTGTGTTATCAACTTCTATTTTAGTAGCTCCAGTTGTATTACCATTACTTAATACTTGAGCTAAAGTTTCATTACCTAAATCTACAATATCTGCTATAGTAGCTTTTCTAATAGTATTAGAATCACTTATATCATTAAACCATAAAGTGTCTGTAGCTATAGGAGTTGCTGCAGTTAATCCTGCAATTGCATTATCTGCACCTGTTATATCAATAGATGTAGTTAATGTATCAGTTGCACTAGCAGCAGTACTAATACCAAAACCTCCAGCAAAAGTAGCTGTATTTGTAGAGCTTATTGTTTGTGAAGTTCCTGTATCACCAGCTAATGTCCAACTAACGTAGTTATCTACAGTAGGGAAAGTTACTAAGTTTAATTCACCATTTATATATTGAGATGCAGCACCTGCACCAGCTATATTAATAGTACCGTTGGTTGTGATTGGCGAACCTGTTATAGTAAGTGCATCACCTGTTTCTGATAAAGCTACACTTGTAACTGTACCTGTAGTAGGTGTTGTCCATGTATTTACTGAAGCAGCACCACCACCTGATGTTAATACTTGCCCAGCTGTACCATAAGTAGCACCACCTAAACCAATACCTACATCAACTCTTAATGTTTCTTCAAATCTAGCTGGACCTTTTACAGTTGTACTATCTGTATCGGCATTACCAAGTGTTGTATTGCCTTCAACAATTAAATTACCAGAGTTACCAATAGTAACATCTGTGCCATCATCTTCTATAAGACCAGTGCCTAAAACTGTAGGTGCTGTCCATTTAGTTATTTTGTTTGTAGCTCCAGAACCTGTTATAGATTGTGAGTTATCAATTTTTTGCCAAGTATCAGTTGCACCAACTTCTACAAATATGGCCCAGTCACCAACTTGCCAATCAGTGATACCATTTAGGTTTGTATTACCTGCAACACTTACGATATAAAACTCACCTGTAACACCAGTGCTACTTGCAAGTGTTGGTGTATTAGTACTGGCATTCCAAGTTCCTTTATATACAAGACCTTGTGGTATACCTGTAATCTGCCCTTGTAGCTTTGCCATTGCAGCAAGTATAGTATCTGAAGCTGTAATAGCAGATGATGATGGAGTAGGTAAATTAAGTAATGTTTTACCAGTCACTGTAGTATTAGCTATTGTCGTTGGTATTGTAACAGCACCACCTGAAGTATAAGTGTGTGGACCACCTGTTGATGTTGTATCACCTGAAAGTGAAATAGCACCTGACGATGCTAAAGCTGTTGCTGTACTTGCATTACCTGTTAAAGCACCAACAAATGTTGTGGATGTTATACTAACACCACCTGTGTATGTACCAGCTGTTCCTGAGAAAGTACCATCTGATAAAGTACCAGCTTGCATTTTTCCTGATATAGTAACAGCATTATTTAAATCAATAGTTACAATACCTTTGTTTCCAGTAACCGTTGCCGCTGTAACAGTTATATTTGAATCACCATTAAATTCTAAATCATCTGTTGATAGATTTAAAGCGAATGGCCCTGTAGAATCACCTGCATAATCTAATGTTTTAGCTCCAGCAGCATTGTCAACATATTCTGTAGTTGCAATTTTAGTTGAATCATCACCGGCTGTTTGAGTTACACCAGTTGTAGCTGTGTTTATTGTACCTAATAAATCGCCAGCAAAAGTAGTACCTGTAAATGTACCACCGATAGTAACACTTGATGGTAGACTAAACTTAACCTTTTGAGCTGTTACCGCTGTTACAATTTGATTTGTTGTACCTTCAAAATCTAATGTTTGACTATTTAAAAGAACTGACGATGTACCGGTATCTCCTATAAAATCTAAATCTTGTGCATTATTTTTTCCATGAACAAAAGCTGTTGTAGCAACTTTAGTTGAACTATCTGTTAAAGCTTGTGTTGTAGCATTTGAACCATTTGGTAAAACTACACCTGCTGTAGGGAATTTTAAATTTATAGTACCTACGTTACCAGTCACCGCTGTTGCTGTAGTCTCTATTTGATTAGCTGTACCTGATATTTTAAAATCGTCATTAACAAGGTTTAAATCAAAAGGACCTGTTGCATCACCTTTATATTGTAAAACAGAAGGGTCTACCTTAGCTTGAACAAATGCTGTTGTTGCTAATGTTGTATTATTAGTACCAAGTGGTTGAGTAACGCCTGTTACTGTACCTACTATACTAGACCCTGCTTTTACGATACCTGTAATATCACCAGCAAAATTTGTAGATGTTATAGTTGTAAACCCTGAAGCTACACCTCCACCTATAGTTATTGTACCATCTGTAAATTGAGTTGCTGATATGTTACCTGTTAATACTATATTCTGCGTAGCTGTGTTACCATTGTCTAATACAGCTTGTAAATCGTTACCTGTAACAGTAACAAGATCAATAATACTTTGTACTGTAAAGTTTTTTGTTGGTTTTCCTTGCGCATCTACATCTGTACCTAATACTAAATCATTAGATGTTGGTGTAACTACAGGATATGTATATATTATTGCCATGTTATACTAATTTTGACACTGTTAAAGATGCGTTAGGTGTATTTGCCCAGCCAGATTGAGAATTATCTATTTTATATAAACTACCATCATCAGAACCTGCGCTATCTCTTAACATTTGAAAATAATAGTAAGTTCCAGGTGAAGTAATATTAACCATTTTGTCTATAAACAAAGGCTCATTTATAAATTTGTTAACAGAGGACTTTAAAACTGTAGTTTCTCCAACTTGACTTGTATTATCTTGGTATGTTCTAAATAATAAGAAAGGACTGTTTCCTGTAGCAGACATGCTAACGTAATATTTTAATGAAATATAATATGTTCCAACTATATTGAACGTTAATTTGCCATCAGCAGCTAATTGTACGTTATCAGTCGGTGCACCAGAGGCTGAACCAAAAACAATATTGTACAAAGAGTTAGTTCCACCAGGTCCTTGTGAAGTACTTGTGTTAGATGATGTTAACTGTTGTACAAATTTTTGATCAACTAGTGTTTTTATGTTATTAAATGTGTATTGTACCGTGGGATTACCTAAAACCGGCTGTCCTGCTGAATCTACGATGTTAGATCCAAGCACTTTGTCGCCTAATTGTGGTACTAGAGTGGGGTATGAATAGATTATTGCCATTTTTCTTTTTTTATTTGCATTATTCTTTTACGGACTTTTTATGAAGCGCGCTATGGTAAGTAATATTACACGTTTTGCACTGATTTTACTCTTATATATAGATGTATATCTTAATAGTGTGACAATAGCCTGTTACTCTTATACCTTAATAGCCTTATGTCACAGTTTTCATTCTGAAAAGCTGTTAATTATATAGAAGTAAAGCGTTGCTCCTAACTCTCTGATACCCAACACATTACAAAAAATGACTTATTTTAGCCCCACGGGCCACTTTTTTCACATATTTACGTAAAATGTTTTACCTTTTTTTACAAACCAAATACGAAGTGTATTAGATAATATAAATGTAACTAATAAACTATATACAATGTCAAAAACTATTTCTACTAAACAACAAAACAAAAAAATAACTTTAAACTATTTAAATAATAACAATATTAAATATTATACTAATAACAATACTATAATATCATTTCCAACAAAACATATACAACTAAATAATTTTCCATTAATACTAAACAATTCACACAAACCCCAACTAATACATCACAACAATACAACAATACTAATACACTCTTTCTAATAAATAATAACTAATATATTACAAACTAAATACGAGAACACTTAGATAATATAACTGAATATAAACACTAATAAATATAAATATGACTTTTAATAAACTACAATCACTACTACCAAATGACGAATTACATTACATTTCAGATTCTACACAATTCTTCATTAATAATCAAATCAACTCAAAACAATTCAATAACAATACATTTATTCTATTTGAATACACAATTGAATGTTTTCCAGAAACTATAGAAATATTAAACAATAACAATATTAAATATACAATTCACACTGATTCTTATAATCTAGATTTTATAATAATCTAACTAAATAATTAAATATAATGTAAGTTAATTAGCACTCGCGTGCCATACCTCTTACACACTAATGTGAACTAAATAAATATACACTCACATTACAAACTAAATACGACAAACAACAGATAATATAAATGTAAACTAATAATAAATAAATAATAATAATATGAGTAATTTAATTTCAAAAAGATTTGTCATCAGACAGTCACTAGTAGGTAAAAATGTAACTATCGAATTCACTAACAAAAAAGGTAAAAAGTATGTGTATAATCACGACAAAGCTTTCAACATTATGAAAAGTAATCTAGAAAAAATGGCGTGTTTCAACAAATACAAATCATACACTGCAACTAATAATATTCCAGTTGTACTACGTGATAAAGAATTAGTGTAGTCACTACTGCGAGTTCCACTTGTTTCTAACAGTATAAATTGCGAACAAGTAAAGACATAATGGTTAATGTGAGTTCGATTCTCACCATGTCTACTAAGATAACAAAGTGTTATCAATAACTTTTAAATATAATAATATGAACTTAACTAAAATCTACAGCGAACTTCAACAACTTGATGAATTTCACGCAAACTTTAATCCAACTAGTGAATCAAAAGCTAGAATGAGAGAATTAATCTCACTAATACCAATATCTAAATACGATAGAGTAAGATGATATACACTTTACATACACATTACGCTAAAGATATTGATCTCACTTGGGCAATAGGTTTACAAATGGAAGACAAACTAACAAGAGCAGATGTTCTTGGTATAATAGAAACTCACAAATTTAATATAATATAATATGGAAGAAATAAAAGTATTTACAGGTGCAGAATTAAATGACGCACTAGAATTACACACTATTCAAACTGACTTACAAAATCATTTAGTGTTTGATCATTCTTATAATGACTATATAAACATAAGTATAACAGTATTAAATTTACTACTAACACTATACTTATATTACAAACTAAATACGATCACTAATAGATAATAATAATATGAATAAACAATATATAGACTATCCCGCTTCAGAAATACAAGCAAAATTACAACAATGTCTTGACTATGAAGCAAAATACGGTGCAATACCACAAGTTACTGCTGTCAAAAAATGGTGTAATAGCTATGAGTATCGCAAAAAAGAGTGGCAATGGCGACAAAATGTAGCAAAATCAATTAACTTTAATACTAACTATGGCATATAAAGCATGGAAACTCGAGCAGGAAGCATTAGAAAATGCGTTCGCTAGACGACTACTAGTCGAGTATAATATCAAAGAAGTCACAACACAGCGTCAAGCAATAAATGGTACACGTGAGTTTGAATTTCCTGTACCATCAAGAAAAAGATGGCAAAACAGTGAAAAACTAAGACTAGCAGTGTATAAATCAGGTTATGTAAGAAATGTAAACTCTTGCTCATCTAACTATCAACTAAATCCAGTTTATAAGTCAGAGCGCAGACAAATGTTTCTAACTGATGAAGGTATACTTAAAACATATAAATACAGAAGTTTTACTAGAACTAAAATCTGGAATACTATGGCTAGAATGAAATTTATGCTAGACTTCTACATAAAAAATTACAAACTAAATACGAATAAAGCAGGATAATAATTATATATGAAATCAATTAAATTCAATCAAGAAACAGGTAATGCAGTTTTAGAAACTGACAATGGTTACCAAGTCCTTACTCGACTACATCAAAACACAGAGTACACAGATTATACTACGTTTTATCGCATAAATGATAGAATATATGTGTAAAAACATGCGTGAGTTACTAGAATACTCTAAAAATAGCAGACGTAAGCGTGCATTTCAGCACTATCAACTCAATAAAGTGCATGGTTCGTGTAGTGGTTTGACTGATCGTGAGTGGAAAAATGTTAAAACTAAAGGTAAAACATCGTATACTCAATCAAGTAAGTACACAATGCACAAAATGTGGCGTGAAAACACACAAAAATATGACTTAAAACAATTAAAAATAATAAATAAAGCATGAGTAAAATGAAAATTATAGATGAAATAGCAGACGCTCAAGTCTCTTACATCAAAGAAACGTTATATGACTCTGTTCAGTGGGCTATTGATGGTTCAGAACTAGATCATAACAAACTACAAGGTGATGAATACAACCAATTAATGCACATGATTATGTGTGCTACAATAGAAAAATTACATTCAGGATTAGATGAAGACTAGAAAACTAAGACATAAGCACATTAAACTACTTAAAATAACTAAGTATGAAGCTGAAAGATTTGAAGTAGAATACTATAGACGATTTAATTACAAACTAAATACGATTGTAAACGGATAATATATATATGAGATGTAAATGTAATAATAAAATACCGGCAGGCAGAATAGCATTAGGTTATTCAAACTGTGTAAACTGTAGTTCAACTCAGCAATATAGCTATATACCTATTATTGCTAACAAACAAGTTCTAGAAATACAAGTAGTAAGTCAAGAACTGAGTGATCAAGTACACAAAGCTTGGCGTAGAAAATAATCGAGGCGGCGGCATACAGGTCACGTTAGGTAGATCGGTACAATAGTGTAATGGCAAGTAAAAATGGCGTTCTACTGTACCAGTACGAAACAGAAAGTGTGGATAAATGACAATACTAGTTAACTACCTGTCCACAACTGGTGCCTCGAAACGGGAGTGATAAGGTAAGAGTAATTGGAAGGTGCTGCTGTTAGCGGCAGATTACTAACGGCGGTTCGATTCCGCCCACTTCCACTAAATGCGGGATAGAGCAGAGGTAGCTCGTTGGGCTCATAACCCAAAGGTCGTAGGTTCGATTCCTTCTCCCGCAACTAACATTAAATAATTAAATATGCCAAATATGAGTTACTGCAGATTCGAGAATACTGCAAGAGCGTTACAAGACTGCGTAAACGCTATACAAGAAAACGAAGTCAGTGATCTAAGTACTTACGAAGTTAATGGCTTAGCAGAAATACAACTACTTGCTATGGATATAATATCTATGCAAGATGAGATCGGTGAAATAATCGATAGTAACAAAGAAAGATATGTTACAGACTAAATACGAATTAACACGGATAATATAAATATGAAATTAAAAACAATTTATGACAGACTAAAACCAGGTTTTAAGTCGTCACTGCAAACAAATGCTAGAAAATACTCTAGTGCTAAAAGGCTTAAGTATGCACTTATGTCTGAAACATCATGGTATGATTTAACTGTAAGTCAAATATCTGACATATCAGTATATTGTGACGTAAAAACTTACAATTTATCTGCTCAAGATATAATGTATGGCAATTCTATAATTAATAAATAGATGAATACAAGAGTAAAAAACTTAGCACATGACAAAGCTTTTGCTAACGTATACAGTCTAGACACTGACATTAGCAGGTTAAAGCAAGAAATAAAAGATGATAACACACCTTTTATAACAATAGACCAACTAGAAGGTGTATTGAGACACACAAAACAACAACGTGAAGTGTGGGATTATATAGCATCATTAATAGAAAAAGATCACGAAAGAATAGATTACTTAGATTATGAAAAACAAAACACAATTACCTAAATGGTTCGACGGTACAGTATACGAGAAAGGCGACACAGTAACAAATCCTTTTTCAGGCGAGACTTACGAACTAAACAACTTAGAATTAAGTATGTATGACTTTGTGATGGGATGTGCAATGTTGCCATCTAATACACTTAGTGATAAAAATATAAAAAACTGGCAAGATGGTTTAAGCTGGTTTAGAACACATAACAGTAAAGCTTATATGGTTTTACTAGACTAAAATAATAATTATGAGAAAATTAAAAAGTAAATTAACTCCGCATTTTAAAGTGAGTTTATTAAAGTCTATAATTAGAGTTATGGGCTTTAGCATCCTAATGTCATCATTGTCACTAGGTGTAGCAGTATTAATAATCGCTGAAATAATCAGCATAGGTGAAGAATTAGTATGAGTACTAGAAATATGACACTAGTGATCGATAGATCACACGCAGAAAATCATGAAGCAGGCTTTGCACTTAAACCTCAATTGGTTAGTGATAAAGCTTATGTTCATATGTATCTGCACCATGACGGTTATCCTGAGTGGAGAGGCATAGAGCTTGCTAACTGGATTAAACACATGCAAGAATACAGAGGTTTTAAAAACTTTGGTGATGGTTCAAGAATAGCATCACATTTAGTACACGACTTTCACTACAATAGTCAATACTTATATCCTAATGTTGACGCTATAGATCATGAATATACGTGGATTATATGGACAGGTAAATCTGATGTGTGGTTAAGCGCTTATAATCAGTACACTAACAAATGTGAATTTGTAGGTACACCCGATAAACTTATATATAAATATATACAAATCAATATGGGTTACACTAACTGGACTGAAAAGTTTTTAGTAGATAACCATGCAGAAGAAAATTACAAACTAAATACGAAATATGATGGATAATAATAATATGTTTAAAGAAGATATAATAGTGGACATAGGAAACCTTACAGGTGGCGTTAAGTCACATATGGACGGTGAAAAATACACGTTAAAAGAAATGTTAGTACGTATTGAAAGATTAGAAGAAACTATGCTAGATATAAAGTACTTTTTAGCTAATCCTAAAAAATTACCTTACTAATGACAGAAGAAGAATACGAAAAGCTATTAGATAGAATTAAATTCGATCTATATAAAGAGTTTATTGACCCTGATACTGCTACATATGGTATTAAATATGTAGATGAAGAGATTACACCAGAGTCATTAACTGACAGAGAAATATTGCAAGACGAACTAGGTAGACTTTGTCTAATACAAAATAAGTATGTAGAAGATGAAGAATATAGAAAAGCTGCAATAGTACAAAATAAAATAACTAAAATTCAAAATAAAATAGATAAATTATGATTAAACCAATGCTCGCATACAAAGTAGACAAAAAACCTGTCGACTGGTCCGAGAAAGTATACATTCAACCAAAGCTTGACGGCATACGTTGTGTTATATATGTCGACGACAAAGAAAACATTAGATGTTTTTCACGTACAGGTAAAGAATTTCACAATCTTGAACACATTAAATTATCACTAAGAAAGTTTTTCTTTGATTATGCTAATGTAGATGTCGTACTCGACGGTGAATTATACAACCACAAACTTAGAAATGACTTTGAAAAGATTGTTTCTCTAGTTAGAAAACAAAAACCAACACCTGAAGACAGACTTAATGCTCAACATCTTATACAGTTTCATTGTTATGACTACATAGAAACAGTAATGAATAAACCTTACGGTTACAGAGCTGATCAACTAGCTTGTGCTGATTTTTACAATGCATCAATTAAATTTGTAGAAACTACTCTAGTTAATTCTAAAGAGTCTGCACAGTTAAGACATCAATACAACTTAAATAACGGTTACGAAGGCTCTATATTACGTCTAGACAAACCTTATCAGCAAAAACGTTCTTACAACTTACAAAAGTTTAAAGACTTTAGTGATACCGAAGCTACAATTATTGGTTACGAAGAAGGTAAAGGCAAACGTGAAGGTACTATCGGTAAATTCTTAATGCAAGATGATGATGGTAACAAATTCGGCTGTCCTCCAGGTAAAGGCTACAACTACAAAGATTTAGCTGATATACTAAACAATATTCATGACTACATAGGCAAACGAGCTACGTTTACTTATTTTGAACGTACTCAGTACGGTAGTTACAGACATCCATTGTTTAAAACTATTCGTAACTATGAGTAAGCTAGTTTGGCAATTGTATAACGACAATATGATCAGCATGGAAGTTGCCAACATGCTACTTGATCAACATTATAACAGAGTAAATAAGACATGAATATATTTTATTTACACCCTGATCCTTATGAAGCTGCCGCTTATCATTATGACAAACATAAAGTTAAGATGATACTCGAAGCAGCACAAATGCTATGTACCGCTCATCGCATGTATAACCTTATAGATGAATGTGAGGATATACCTTATAAGAAAGCACATGTAAATCATCCGTCTACCATATGGGCTAGACAGTCTGGTCAAAATTATTATTGGCTATACCATTACATGCTTGCACTTGGCGATGAGTATACTAAGCGTTATGGTAAAACACATTTAAGTATTACTAAATGTAAAAAACCATTAGCTAAATATCCAGGTGGTATACTACACACTGGTTTTACACAACCTCCACAGTGTATGCCTGATGAATATAAAGTTGAAGGTAATTCTGTTAAAGCTTATTGGAATTACTATATTAATGATAAGAAAACTATAATTAATAAAAATGAAAAACCTTATACTGAGTACCCTTTTGACTGTGACCGCTACAATATATCATGCGACACCGTCTCAAACTGACAGCACACCTGATAGAACAGCTACAAATTTTAAAATTAATATGGATAATCCTAGTATACACAGAATAATTGCTGTGTCTAGAGATCTTGAAGCTAAAGGTTTTAAAATGAATACTGTAGTTGTTGTAAGCAATGCAGGCGAAATGAATGGCCTTTGGGTCATAAGAGATAGAATGAATAAAAGATGGACAAATAGAATAGACTTCCTGGTCGACGAGACAATGAAGGGAGGCAAATGGACTAACGTAAAAATAGAATTATATGAGCACAGTAACTAATGTAAAACATTTAATGGCAACTGATGTTTTTAAAATAAAAACAAAAGTTAAAGCTTTTCAAAAGCCGAAACGTGACAATAGGTCTAAGAATAAAGGAGTAAGAGGCTAATGTCACATTACGTAACAATACCGCGTTATTTATATTATCTCAACAAGAGGCGGATTGTATACAGACGTAATCCAATAACAGATAAACCTACCTTAGAATTTGAGTATGGTAAATTTTATGAAGAAGGCACTTACGAATGTTATGATCTATTTCGTAGTAAAGCTAAAATTACTACATACAAATCATTAAAATGGCATCTGTTAGTCTTGTGGTATTTAAATCCACAACTAGACATGAATGAGTTTACAAAGCTTGCGGAAACAATAGCTAATTATAATTATGGATTTATTGCGTTTGATATACCTCCAGAATTACTTAAAAGAATAATATATGATGTAAGCATGTGTGATCTTGAAGAACCACCTAAAAACAAACTAAGAAAAGTTATATTTAATGACAATTGCCCTTTAGATCTGTCACAAAAACTAACGATTGTAGGTCAACTAATAGGTAGATCAAAAAGAATACATGAAGATGACATATACCAATGCATGCTAGATATAAATGACATGGGTAAAAGAATAACTATAAACAGACTTGCAGGCCTGTTAGATTGTTCTGCTAGAACTATACATAGAAATATGAGCTATGAACTTAAAAAAGAAAAAGAACTTTTAAATAAATCAAATGAAAAAATATAATGTACCTAATTATGTAAGATATAAGAAAGATGTTATTGCTTGTCAACCAGATGAAGAAATAGCTCTTGAAGATCTAAATGAAAGACAACTTTGTTATAGGTTTTTACCTCTTGTAGAAAACATAGGCCGTAAGTTTGCAACAACACAGCAAGCATCAGGTGTTATGAGTATTAATGATATAATACAAGAAGGTAATTTAAACTTAACTAAAGCTGTACGTAGAATTGATTGGACTAGAGTAACAGGCGATGAAGATGACAAACTAAAAACATTAAAATCTTTTTTATCTAAACGTATTAAAGGTGGTATTAGACGTGCTATTGATAAAAATAGAGGCGACATAAGAATACCTGAGCACAAACTTAATGAAATACGTAAAGACAATGGTAAAGACCATAAGATGGTTGCAATGTTTTTTAATAGTATGTTTTTATCAATTGACGAAAAACCTAAAGACGATGAAGAGTCTATGATCTATCAGATAGCAGATAAATCAGAGCCATATAACATAGGTTTGTTAAATGTATATTTAACTGGACTGTTAAGAAAACATCTTGACGATCGTGAGTACGATGTGCTAAGATTAAGCTATGGATTAGACTGTGAAAAACATTCAGCTAATAAAATAGCAGAGATTTTAAACATCGAGGGAAGCAGTGCTTATGTACGTGTTTCAGAGCTAAAAAAGCAAGCTGTAGACAAGCTAATTAATAGTGTTGATCACTCGCAAGTGCTTGATTATCTGTAGCTTACCTTTGTAAAACTTAATTTAAATATGTAATTATATAACTATGACCTTAAACCAAAAACTGGCCCAAATCCAGACCAAATTTAAATCGAAGAAAAGTAGATTTAATTCGTTCGGCAAATATTACTTCCGATCTGCCGAAGACATCCTTGAAGCAACAAAACCCTATTTAATAGAATTAGGAGTCACAGTCACGATACAAGAACAACTTATCGAGACTAGTCCTATGCCTATAATAGAAAGCTGTGCAAGAATATCTGATGGTGATACATCTATAGCTGCTAAAGCTTTAGTAGGTGTTGATCTTAATCAAAAAGGTATGCAAACACCACAGCAGTTCGGTACTGCTTCAAGTTACGGGAAGAAATATGCATTAGGTAATTTATTCCTAATTGATGATACGCAAGATGCTGATGCAACTAATGGCTTAACAATGAACAAAGCAGCTATACAAAAAGCTAAAGACTTTGTACAAGCAGGTGGAAAGCTAGAAGCTATCAAAAAGAAATATAATGTAACTCCTGAAATTGAAAAACAAATAACATTATAGTATGACTAAACAAGAGGTGTTAGATAAGCTAAAAATTGATGAACATTACTATGGTAACTTTGGTAAACAATACCTTAGTAATTCAGATATTATGGCTTTGTTAAACAACCCTTTAGCGCTTGGACAACAGTCACCACCATCGGCTGCATTTTTAGTCGGTGGTTATTTTCACACAGCTATACTAGAGCCTAACAAGCTTGAAAAGTATAAAGTTGTGAAATCATCTACTAGAAATACTAAAGCTTACAAAGACATAGCCGGAGGAGAGCTATGCTTGTTACAACATGAAGTTGATTCAATAGAATTAATGAGAGAAAAAATCATGAGTAATGACGTTTGTAAAAGCTTAATAACAGGTAATGTTGAATATGAACAACCTGGTATTGTAGAGCTTGAAGGTCAAATGTGGAAAGGTAAAGCTGACATTGTAAACCATGACGAGAAACTGATCATCGATTTAAAGACGACAGCAGATCTTCAGAAGTTTAGATATTCAGCTTCTAAGTACAACTATGACAGTCAAGCTTATATTTATAGTAGTCTATTTGGTTACGAGTTTATGTTTATAGTTATAGACAAAAAGACTCATCAAATAGGTATATACGACTGTTCCCCTAAATTCTATGAATCAGGGCAGGACAAGGTTAAAAGAGCCGTTGAGGCTTACGATCTGTTTTATA
>WLWI01003175.1_pt1 | contig 14114 bp, 13 predicted proteins | sample 6701501 | NCBI WGS metagenome assembly WLWI01 (sample SAMN12718690, study PRJNA515312) | sponge metagenome | isolation source: marine sponge | host: Mycale hentscheli | place: New Zealand: South Island, Marlborough, Capsize Point | collected 2014-11-01
GTCTTTGTCCACGTGGTCTAGCATTGCCTTCAGGAACAATGGATACCTCAGGATTCTCTGCAGATATTTTAAAATTGCAATAGCTATACACTAGTCATGTTCAGACTCACACACACACACACACACACACACATACCACAATAGGCTTGGCCAGGAGTCTGTCGACATTTAGGCTGGGGTCTGTCGTGGGATTCCTGACTCGGAAGAACTCGACGGCCTGCTCATTTTCACCTGCAGCTAAACATACATAAATTTGTGAGTTCATTTATTATATTGTTATGGTTGTTTGGAATGTGTATGGCTTCTTCTTTTTTTCTTTTTTTCTTTTTTGTCGTTGGGCAAACACAAGACCTCACTTTGCACCTTGAAACACAACTCGCTAGCTAAACAACTTAAAAAATTACTGTGTGGACCAATAATAAGCAAATTTTATACTAGATAGCCCTGCCTTACTTACTTTTTTGTATCAATAACAGGGGTCGGGCTCAAATTATTGACCATGACCATCAAATATCGACCAGCTGCTGCTGCAGCCAATACATCAATTACTGACCGATAAACAAAGATTCCAGCCGTAACTTTCTCACATGGTAAAACTGCACTATTGAACGTACGCCACTGTAATCTCCCTGTATGATTACCCTTTACCAAATGTATTCAATGTTATTCTCATGTGCAATTTTTTGCTGTGGTAAAGTTGTTTTTTTTGTTTTTTTTTTTGTTTCTTACTGGAGCAGTTGTTGCAACTGTATAGCCTACAAGCTTTAGCTGAGCATGGGTTTCACCCTTAACTCTAAAAAGCTCACCAATATGACTTATTCATTCTAGCTCCTAAGTACCTTTGAATGCTTGCTTTAAGTTTACTAAAATCTGCACACTTCTACCGTATTTATTACTAGGATGATAATAGAGGTAGGTGGGATCAATAATAAATTATCGAGGACTTAAGCTATAGGTAACTTTCTAATATTTTCTTTAAAAAAACAACAACGAAAAAAACAAAGAAGAGACAATATCTCACACAAGTCACAATTGTCCCATAAGCCTCTACCCACTTTCATAAGTGCATGTATCTCACTTTGCTCATTTGTTACCTGACTATAGGCACCACCCCATATAACTCACTCACTCACTCACCTAGGAGTTCCTGAATAATCTGATAACTGGAACAGAAACAGCTGTATTTCTTGAAGTGTTCTATGTGCTCTTGAAACAATGAAGTGATTTTCACTAAGACTTGCTGCAAATTATTGTCAACAACAAAATATTTTCCATTTACAATGTCATATTTTAAACACTTGCCTTTAAAGCTTCAGTTTCTCCCTTAGTCTCAGCCTGCAAGCTATCCTGAATTCACCAACAACAAAGCAAAGAGCTGGAATTGCTACACTTAACATGACCTCTGAACTCACTTTTAACGAAGTACAGAAGACATTTTGAACCTTCATGATGTCAGTAATACTGCCAGTTAAATTTTCAACCTATAAATACCAACATAAATTCAACCCTTAAGTATTGCTCGTAATATTTACCCCACAGTGTAGTTAATATCTAACAATCATTTGAACACTACACAGGAGGCATACATAATTCATCTGATCTTTATACAGAATGTTCTCCTTAAATTTCATTTAGACAATTCTTAAGAATATCTTAATTAATAATAAATTAATATAATTGAATCTTACCTCGTGTTCTTTTAACCACACTTCATGTTTTAGAGGCTCCAAGTATCTTTCGACCAAAACATTTAACAGCTACAAAAAAGTATATAAATGAATGAGAGAATGATTTAATAAATGAATGAATACAGTATATTTTCAGTTTTTTTTATTGAATAGAATGTTAAATTTAAAAAAAAACTCTGTGTAAATGAATATAAGCAGGAACAACAGCAGCAGCACTACCTACTAGTCATGACTTACCCTGACATATTCCCCCTCAGTTTCCACCATGTCTTGTATGCTCTTCCTGAGTCTGTCTTCCGTTGTCCAGGCAGATCCAGAGTGGGAGTCATCAGATTGCTGTCTTCTCCACCGCCTCAACAACCTCTGGATCTCATTGGAATGATTGATGAGGTGATCTATCTGATCCTGGGACAGACCACTCAGTCTGGACGGCTCGTCCAACAGAGCAGACTCCCCACCAACTGCACACACAAACAGGTTGTTCTCCTCATACCCTATCAATGACTACTTAGCTCTCATGTACTTTAGCATTAACTACAACTTTAGGACTGGCAAAGATAAGTTTATACTAGAAGCTGGTTAACTTAGCTACAGATAGTCCAGTATCAGAAGTTGAATATTATTTATCTGCTTGCAGTTCCTTTCTTTTATAGACATTTTAATGGCATATTCTAAAGAAACTTAAAAACAATTCAACGATGAAAGGGTTAATTCAAAACTACCCCTTTTTGGCTTTCTAATTTAGTAGGAAGAGGGCTGAAGCAAAAAAGATAGGGCTAAAGAAATTGCAGCATTTAACAAGTCCAGGTGTTAGATTATCAAATGGTAAGTTTTATAATAATATCTACTTACCGCTTGGTGTGGGAATGATTAGACTCCTGAGTATCTCTGCAGACAGTTCTGGTTGTGGAGGAGGAGGGGGTGGACACACCAGACTGTCCACTATGGCCATGGAACTGTTAGGGAGAGACTCGTCCACCAGAGAAAGACGCATCATCAACTCCACCTCCTTGCCTACACAAAAATAAGTATTAAATTATAATTTTTTCTTTTATTACTAGCATAATTATAATATCGTATGCTATAGCTATGCTATATTATATTATATGCTAATGATAAAAAGATAGAGTACACTTTAATGGATACTCCTAGCATCAACAGATTATATAAATATAACAATAGTATTAGCTATTAATAAACACCAGATGCTATTTATACATAATCGGCAGTCTGAGAACTGAAAATTATTTCTGAAAAGTATGACTTGGTATTCTTTTGATACCTACAAGTGACCTTTATATCACATCGAAAATGTATATGTTCAATAATTGTTGCAAAAGATTGACGTAGCTAATTATTTACTTACTTTCAGCCATTATCCTCTCCACTTCTGCCCATCCCAACTCTGTGACACTAACTCCATCCACTAGAGCTATCTCATCTCCCACTTGAATCCCAGCAGACTCCACCTCACTTCCACTGGCCACTCCTTCTACTCGAACTGACTCCAAGTCTATTTCAGTTTTCTTGTCCCATTCTGCTTCTAGAGTTAGGCCTTCAGTAGGAGATCATAGTTTAACAGGAGTGTCTATATTCTTTTATTTTGCGCTTACCGAATGTATTTTTATTTTCTGGACATTTCAAGGAAATTGACTTCAGCGTTTTGGGACACAATTCCAGTTCATCAAAAACCTGATTTAAAATAGACTTATCAGTCAATACATTAGTTCTGTAACTGGAACTATTCTATACCTGATCAGCAATGACATCAGATGGCTTCAATACATGGCCTGAGAGGAGAAGTAAAGTATCATAGCTACAACTGAATCATTTACCTATAATGTTAGACAAAGAGATCCTTACATTGTTCTTTTTCTTCCTCAGCTGAAGCCCTTGCTCTTAAGAAATACTCCGGAGAGAGAAGGTCATATTTCTAAGGTGAATAAACAATATAGAAATGGAGTTTTTTAAAGTAGATTTAATTAATTTTTTAGAGTCCCTGTGTTACCTCACAAAGGGAACTGAGGAGCTTTGAGGCTGTTGTGTCATTCTTCAAAGTCCACTGGATGATCTGGTCATCTCCACCTGCCTTTCTTAAGGGAATTCTAATTGACACAATGTTCAACTCCGCTGGCCATATCAACGAGGACCTGCCGGCCACACCTCCAAGTTCATCATCAGTCTTATCCTATAAAATAGCAATCACAGCAGCAAAACCAGCAGCAATGGGATACAAATGATGTGCTGTTTGTGTGTGTCTTTATTACTTCTTGATCACTGGCGGGGAATAATGGCAGTCTTCCTGATACACTGCTGGATAGTTTGGGGTATGGTCCTGATATCATATCGACAGACCTACCATACACAATGAGTGGGTAAAGAGCACCTTCAGCACTGCATTATGTACCTTTTCTTTTTAGGAGTCCCCTTTGGAGTTCTGGAATCAACCTAAAAAAATAAAAATAAATAAATTATTGTCAGAAAGATGTTTAATGTAAAACATACTGGTTGGGATACATGAAGTTGTGGTCCAGAAATTTTAAAAGACCTTTAAAAAAGAAAAGAAAAAAAGTTACTCAAAACGTGACATATATACCTATAAACATGGAATACCTTAAGCTGACAGAACCTTTCATACTCGTTGGCAGACTAGAGCTCTATGTAGGAATCAAAAGAAGTTTCAATTCAAGTATCCTAACATTAGGTCTATTAACCTTTGCCTTGGTAGAGAGATTCCAACTTGCAGCATGGTTAGTCATGGGAGAGTTCTGAGGGAACGGCCCAGAAATTTCAACAGATCTATGTAGCCAAAATTTGTTTCATTAATAAACCAACAAAAAAAAATTGACTATTAACTCAATAAAAAACAACAAAAAAACAACAACAGCACACACACAAAACAAAAGCATACCCTTTTCTATACTTTGGTAGAGAAGGACTTCTAGGCATAGTAAGCGACTAATAAAACAAAAGTCACCGAAGGCTACAATTAAGAACCAGCAGAAGACACTATAACTACATAATACCTTCTTCTGCTTTGAGGATTTTGACATCTGGGTTGACACTGCAGTGGAGGAGGTGTTGCTGCGAGCACTGACCTAATCAGTATAAAATAAATTTTATATTCAAGTGCTTGGACTTTAAGTCTATAAAACTTACAATAGCGTGCAATGAAGCCACTGAAATAATGCCTATGCTCCCTAGGAGAGTCTTGGTTGGCTTTGAAATTGATGCCAAAAGTGACTAAGAAAACAACACAAATATTTCCAATAGCTTGATTGTGCTTGCTCTCCAGCATTTTTTTTTTTTTTTTTTTGCAGAGCAGCTGCCAGATATACACTTAAATAGACTTACATTTGGATTGGGAAGTTCCAAATCTTGTAGTGAAGCTATATAACAGCGAATTCTGTGTGACACAAACAAATGATGACAAGTTGAGAATCCATCAGACAAAACATGGAATGACTGAGCGCTATACCTGTATAGTTCTACTTGGAACTTCTCAAGGTTCTCAGAGAACTCTATACCCAATTGCTACATCATAAGCATATGCAATAGAGGGAGTAAAACAATTTAAAAAAAATCTTTATGATGAATCGCTACAGTGAAAAAACACAGTGAAACAAACTCTCACTTTGTCTGGGACTGATGTCATGGTTGAAGATGGCACCAAAGACAGCATGTTTTTCAATCTGTTTTCCTTTTCAATGGCTGCCTTCAATTCCTCCAATTTTTTCTATGCAGATATATCAATATTATAATATTAACAGTATTGGCATTTGCAAGTTTGTAAAGCTTACTTGCAAGATGACCACTGAATGCTCTTTGTCAGTTTGTGTCAGTGAAACTGCAGCAGCTGGTGTACAATACAATCAGTAATAAGTTCGTTTCCATGAAAATTATCTAATGTTCCTACCACAATGAATCGAACTGATCCAGTCTTCAACTTCAGTCTGATTTGTGGCCTATATATATATATAAGAAGCAGAAAATTGGAATATGCTATCAAATAATTCAAATATTTGTTTCTGCGTGTAATTAAGTCTCAAGTCTTTTACAGCACTGACAATATGGGACAGAAGAAGCTCTGAATAAAGTAATAATGAACAGAAAAATACATGTTCTTTCATGTTGTAGCTATTCTCACAGATGATAGCTCTGATTGTTAAAATGTCTCCACAGAGCATGTGTTTGGGAGTGGTTGTTTGGCCATTGCCATACCTGCATGTAATACGTGTTGCCATTACTCGTGCTCAGACAGAACAAGTTGTCCCTCTTCACATGGTCATGCACAGCGTGAGCCAGACTGAGCTCCAAATCTTAACAAAAGGAAGAAACAACATAAACTTCTATTAAATGAACAGAGACTCCCAAGAAGTCCAGTTTCATGATAGCTATGTTTATATATAATGAAATGAATTCTCACATTGTCTGTATTATGTTAATTATTATTTTTATCCATTATTACTGATATCTTGTGGCTCTAATTAATAAACAGTCGCTCAATTTGCATTATGCCACTATGATGTGATAGATTGTATGCATGTATATATAATTTGCATGTTGTATTGTACCTAGCTTCATGTCAACACGTGCAGTTTCCAATTCTGGCAATGCATCTTCCTCCCCACATTCGTAGAGTTGCATCGTGCTGCCTTTCAGATACGCTACAAGAAGATTATTCCAGATAACCAACAATTACTGTTTATTGTTAGATCCACTAACTAAGAAGGTGCCTAACAAAGTGGCATCAGTTCAAAACAAACATATCTTGTAAAGGTTAGTTGTCTTGGTACAGAAATTCTTCAATAGCATTAAGACTTGCATGAAGTATTTTTAAGACTGTATTGTAACTGAGTTAAATACACAACATTACAATAGTGAACATCTATAATTCAACAATGAGGTAACCACAACATAAAATATACACTCAATTCAATTTAACTGCCAATGCTTGTCTATCATTGACAACAAAATTGTTAAAAATAGATTCGTGTTTGATTGTACAAACAATCCTTGCAAGCCAATCTCAGTATTTATTAGTTGTGATTTTGTGATGACATACCCCAATATTTTTTCCACCTCTTCTTGGCTCTCATGTCCACTTTCTTATTTTTAGACACCAGCAAGGCCTTCACTTCCAGCCACCTGTTTAGTGTGTCGTTGTACATTATAGCCCATAATATATAGCAATTCTAATTAGATGAGTTACCCTGTCTTTCTGATGGGAGAAATATATCGAGGAATTTCATCTGCAGGAATTTCCGTTGTATTGTGCTGACGGTTCAGAGGTAGTGTTTCAGGATATCCTGCATTGTTTTCATTGCCAGCTTCAGTCATGCTGACATCCTAACATGTAAAATATATTTAACAATTATCATTGAGAAAATCATTACATTAAATCACAGGGACATACTTCATCACTGGCAGCATATTTTTTAAAGTCAAACTTACAACAACATCATTAGAAGTCTCGAGTGTGATGCCAATTGAGCCACTGTGCTCAGTCATTTGGTCGTCACTGGTGAATGTAGTGGAGCTGTCGATTTGCTGCACCCAAGCTTGAGTTGTGGTCATGCTTGACACCTTGACTGATGACGACATGACCACCTCAGGCTGTTGCTCTGGTGCAGCAACTCTGGGACTCCTGGAATTGCTGTTGTCAGCAGTATTGTCTGTATCCTGAAATCCACTGTCGGAGAACTCCTTAGGCGGCTCAAACGTTCTGAGGTAGTAAGATTCTGGTCTCTCTCTTGTTTGTGAACTTTCTTCTTGAGCTAAAGGAGGGGGAATCAGAGAAGCTAAATTAGTTTTCATATTTTTGTCACATTCTTTATTCAATGAATTTGTCCCATTTTCCTTATTGGTACGTTTTACTTCTTCAGGAGCTTCTCTGATACGAGACATTTGTGGCACTATCTGACTGAGGTCCAGCTGTGTTGGTTGATAGCCTCCATTTATGTCTGCCAGGTCCATGAACAAGCTGTGTCTAGGGGACATGAGCTTCCCTGGTGGCTGTGTGGAGGGTAATGGTGGAGGTATGTCCTCCACTGCTCCGGCCATGGAATGCCGGTACGAAGCTTCTGCCTTGAAGGAAAGAGGAGTGGGATGGGAGCTTTTGGCAGTTTTACGCAGAGGGATAGAAGCAAGTGGAGTTTTAGCATCAGAAATCAGCAGAGGGCCAGGCGGTGGACTGTTTGGAAGTATGGGAGGGCTCGAGCATTGCTCTGAAGAAGCCATTCTGAGGCTTCCATTCCTTTCTAGAATCCCCAGTACTTCCTCACTGAAGCTGGTTTCAGTTTCCAGTGTGCTGGAAGTTTGATTCAGCTCTTCAGTGCCAGGTTTCTCAAGTTCTGGCCTCTCATTGCCATCATCCTCCAATTCTGTTTCCTCATTTTCCTCCATGATGTCTGGCAGTATGAACTCATCGTTTATGTGGAACGGTGAAGAGGGCGTGTACAGCTCCACGTCATATTCTGGTGCAGCAAAGTCATCATCAGATTTGATGCTAGCATCGAAGCTTGCACTAGCAGACAGGTTGCCTTCCAGCTCAGCTTCTACCTCTGCTTGGAATTTTTCATCGGTTTCTGATTGGCTCACTTTGTCATCATCTGAAGTTACCCTATTTCAGTAATAAAATGTAAAAAAAAAACACTTTGGATGATTGTGAAATTGGTAGATGAAGCCTCACTTGATATGCTTTGCCATATCTATATCTGGAAGAGCTGTAGTAGACAGATCTTCTTTGAGACATCTGGTGAGGCTCTAATTCCAGTAGTCATTTTGAACAAATGAAAGTAAATATTGCAAAAAAACAACAACAACACAACCAAACACTTACCATAGGACAGACTTGTAGAAATTCATCCAAATCTGCTTCTGATGTAAATATTAACCTCCATTGGGCACCTGAATGAAAGTTGTCACACAAACAAGTTTTCTGTTGTTGTTGCTTGTTTTTTTATATTAATCATAAATACCTACCATCTTTATTTGTCCACTGAATGATGTTATCTGCTGTTCTGTTCACTGTGCATCCTGTGTCAAATTAAAAAAATTTAATTCATATAAATTTGTTCTCTGTTGTATACCTACCAGGTACCCTTATCTCTTCTAAAAATAGAACTCCTTCTAAAGTACTTTTGAGAGAACATATTTTAATATCATCAACCTAAAATTGGTAAAAACAATATATTATGTAAACAAAAAAAATTATATTTTGAGTTAAACCATTATAGCTTTCTGGTGTGCAGGCTAAAATTAGTCTTACTTCTTCAAAGAGTACATCGAGAGTGGTTGAGTGTTTGGTGACACCCTCCCATTGCTGCTGGCTGGTCCAATGCTGAATATTTACTCTTATGCTAATGCAAATGTGTAAACAATAAAATTGCATATCTTTAATGAGACTAGCTTGCTCTTTCCTTACCAATATGTTTTCCTTTCTTCCTCAAGTTGAATTTCATCAGTAATGGCATTTGCCTCCTCCTCACTTCTTCTTCTCTTGACTGGTTTGGGAGAATCTTTGCTAGATCCAGCACAGTTTCCCATTGTGCTAGAGGCCAGTTGCAATGAGCATCACACAATCTGGGAATGTTCTACTCCATAGATACTATTGCAAAGAAACAAGACCCACCCACTTTTTTTTACAAATCTTTCGCGAACCATCCGAAAAAAGGAGGGCCCGGTCGAAGAAAATTTTAAATTTTATTTCACTTAATTAGGTTCCAAGACCTGATGACATCTGCCAGTTGGAAAATCGCACTGCATGCAGAATCTTTACCTTCTTATATAGACATAGACTTTGTCCGGCGACTGTCGTGTTGGAGTAAATGCGCGTAGAACCTCTAGTATCTAGTTTAGAGTTTCTCTGCTGAGAAGATCTCGAACTCCGCTATAATTTAGCTGCTAATAACTTAAAGGTCAGTTTGTATGTTGCTTTGCTAGTTCTCTAATATATTCGAGTGTGACCTTTCTGCGGAGTTGTACGCGTAAAGGCAACTGCAGCCTGCGTTGATAGTCCGTGTGTAAAATAATTATTTCTTATTCTTTCCTTATTTTTCAGGCTCTGGGTCCAGGTGGCAGGGAAGTTCCAGCAGCTTCCCCCTAAAAGAGAGGGCATGCTATCATGGCTTACAGCAGAGCAAGTATGTGAGATAGATTATGATGGTGAAATTAATATTTTAACTTCAGGGAGGGAGAAAGAATTATTCTGGTGTGTGCAATACTGTGGCTTCATGAAGGAAGCTATTGTTTCTATATTTAGCAGTAGCTTACTCACCCAGCAGTGGGTGGACTTTTGTAACTTTCAGCACAATATTGTATATTGCTTATTGGACATGTGAATGGGGCATTACTACTGTATTTAGCGTTAAAAGGCAAGTTGTGGCCTGTGCTTTGTGCTGGAGGTCATGTGATGTGTGTGTGTGTGTGTTAGATAAAGAACAAGCCTCATATGCTAGCATGATTCAGCTAATTTGTTAACTCCGTTTGATATGCTGGCAAAAGGTGAAGTGTAATTAAAAAAACTTGTTAAATTTTTTGTTTGTTGTTTTATTCTTCTAGTTTCAATGTTCTTAGATAGAATATAAATAAATTGTTTTTGCTTGGGAATTTTATAAGAATTATTATCTTTGTCAGGAAACTGGTGCCTTAGTCCACTTCAGAAGAGGACGGTGGTCGTGTGAATGGGGAGGCCCCTAGTCGTTAATTCAATTTAGTTTGTGTATAACTAAAGTGAAGAAGAGGCGAGGTGTCGTATCAGTGAGGAGTGGGAATAGTCCAGGTGTGAGACAGGAGAGATTTAACTCAGAGAGAGAGTTGATAAATGCATTTTCCTGAAGTCTTGTTGGTGGTGTGCTGCTATAGTGGATATCTACATGTATAGTAGTATATAAGTTCCTGTAATGTATGGGTTCTTATTGTGTTGGGTCCATCTGGTTGTATGCACACCTGTGTGCGGGTAAGTGTCTAGTAGAACTGCTAGAGGAAGAGTAAAGTATGCTGACTGGAATCAGTGTGTGTGTATGTGTGGGTATACTGGCGTTACGTAGCTAAGTATTGGCCTTGGCAGTTGTACTTGTGATTGTATTAGACAGAAAATAACCAATTATTGATCCATGTGAGCCCCAATATACAGGCTGTTGTGTGTCCCATTGTGAGCCTCAGTATACAGGCTGTTGTGAGCCTCAGTATACAGGCTGTTGTGAGCCTCAGTATATAGGCTGTTGTGTGTCCCAGTATACAGGCTGTTGTGTGTCCCAGTATACAGGCTGTTGTGTGTCCCAGTATACAGACTGTTGTGAGCCTCAGTATACAGGCTGGTGTGAGCCTCAGTATACAGGCTGTTGTGAGCCTCAGTATACAGGCTGTTGTGTGTCCCATTGTGAGCCTCAGTATACAGGCTGTTGTGAGCCTCAGTATACAGGCTGTTGTGAGCCTCAGTATACAGGCTGTTGTGTGTCCCAGTATACAGGCTGTTGTGTGTCCCAGTATACAGGCTGTTGTGTGTCCCAGTATACAGGCTGTTGTGTCCCACCATCTGAGAGAGCCACATTTCTTTTTTAATTTTGAGTTGGGGTCTTGCGCTGTGTAAACATAATAAGTTTCCTGAACTTAAGCTAAAGGTACCAGTATTATTTGTATCTATACTTATTGTGTATATATATATATATATATATATTATAAATATATATTTACAATATATATACACACTATAATAATTATATATTTACAATGTATATAATATATACATTGTATATTTATAATTATAAATAGTGGACAGCTGAAAGGGTGGAGGAGTCTGTTAGTCTTTGTGTTTTTGTCAATAGAAGCTTGGCTGAATTAATCGTGTGTGTGTGTGTATGTGTGTGAGTTCATACTCAAGGGATAGTGAGAAATAATAGCCTGTCTGGAACACGAATTTAACAAAGCATCATTAGACTACAGACAAGACGAACAGAAGAGCCGTGAAGACAAGGATATGTATCCTTTCATCTCAGGAGTGTTTGAAATGAAATACTGTGTAATGAGGTCATGAAGCCATGATGATCAATCTGGTGTAGAGGTTGTCATATCCATTGTGTGGGTCTTGTTTGGTGGACATGCTTGTCCTCTTCAGACGTTTGAATCACCATATGTAGTGCGCGTCTTCACATCATATGTTGGTAGTTCTGATGGTTTGTCTGGTAAGGGGTCAGAAATAGTACAGGTTGGAATTTGTTACTCTGCACAGGCTACACACACACACACACACACACATTGTGTGTTTGTTTGTCTGTGTGTGTCTGTGTGCAATAGTGAAGTTTTTAGTTACAATCAATCTTAGCCGTGTTAAAATTCACTTTTTTTTTTGCAAGTGTTGAGCATTTTTTTTAATTTCTTCAGGAGGAGGGGCGAGTACAATGTTGTGTGTGTGTGCTTATGAGAAGATGTTTATTTTCAATGAATGTATTTGGAAAAATTTAAGACTGAGGGATATGGTACGTGCAATGAGTATTACTAATGAATTAAATGTGGTGTAACACTGCAAGTTGGCATGTTGGTGAAACTAAAACTATTTTCGCTGTTGATTTTATTTTGATGGTCAGTTTGGCAATATTTGGAATTGTTGATAAAAAAAAGCCATAATGGCGAAGTAGTAGACTGCCATGATGTGTGTGTGTGTGTGTGTGTGTGTGTGTGTGTGTGTGTGTGGGTGGGTATGTGTGGGTATTCTGGCGAGAAGGTTGATGGGTAGATGATGAGGTTAGTAAGCAATATTAACAAACATGGGATTAGGATGAAGGGGAGGTGGGGTTAGAGGTGGAGTTAGAGGTGGGGTTAGTCTAGTTCTGCCGGTGTAACTAATGGTAATAGCTTTTATATCAGGGAAAAGAGATTGTTCACCAATAGTTCCTGTATTCCCGTGTTGAGTCTTATAATGGGGTATTTAATGATAGGGGTACTACTTATTTTTTTAAATCCTAGTGTTAATTTTTGAGAGTAAGAATTTGAGAGCCTTGGAAGTTGTTAAAACTATACTGGTAATGCTCTGACGTAGGCAATATCAATATCACTGTGTCAGTCATCTTTGTAAGATAAGTTAACCTTTCCTGCTACTGGCATTGAGAAGAACAACACATACTAGGAGTGAGGTCCATTTGATTTCCCTTTCTAGTGTATCCTTCTTGTTATGTTTGTGTAGCACTAGCTGAAAGCACCAATATCACTTACGATCACATCTTCAAGATCATTCTCATAGGAGACAATGGAGTGGGCAAATCCAGCTTCATCAGAAGGTAAGAGGTGTGGTCACCTGGAAAGTGGGAGGGGTGACTTGTGGCAGTTTATGTCTTCTGGACTCTTCATTAAATGCAAAGTTTTCTATCCTGCAGGAGTGAAAAATTACCACATTTTAGTTGAGAGAATGTACGAGAGCATTTAACAAACGTCTCCATTTGTTAATAACATGCTCGTACATTTGATTTGTCTGTCATTCTGACAAGTAGATTAGAACTTTGAAAATGAATTCCAATAAACTGCATGACCTTTGAGTGCCTGTATTTGCTATTTTTTCGTAAGTTAAAAAAAAAATTGTGATAGCTGAGAAGTGTCCTGTACATTCATACCTTTAGAGTTTTAAGTGAAAGGACCACAAGTTTTAGAAGTCACTAACTGTAAAGGAGTTTTGATAAATACTTGATGAACCAGTAATGGCAGTGGGTGTGGCAGGGGGAGGGGGGTAAGTGTACTATTAGTAGCCAAGTAGATGAAGTTGTTTTGTGGCTCTGATATTTTCATTAGAAGGTAGTCTGTTGTAATAACAATATTCCCAGTCTCTCTGACTAGCCCAAAGACATGAGAACTGATATTTATTTTAATTATTCTGATATTTATTTTAATAGTAGCAATTCTGGGAATATTTAAATGTGAAAAATTAATAATAGTAGTAGTAGTAATTGTAATGTAATAATAATAATAATCATTATTATAACAACAGCAAAGGAATTGCAAGCCATAATCTGTCAGTAAACTTTAATTTAGTTGTTGTCATTCTCAACGGATAGCGTAGCATTTTGCAATGTTGAATGGCTGCAGGTTCTGTGAAGGTAATTTTGTTACTGAAATGGAGACTACCATAGGAGTGGATTTTTATCTCAGTGAAATAGACGTCAACGGGAAAAAGATAAAGGTACATTCTTCTCATTGTTTTAGATGTGTGGATGCACATGTTGTGTGTGTGTGTGTGTGAGTATTTGTGTGTGTGTGTGTGTGTGTGTGTGTGTGTGTGTGTGTGTGTGTGAGTGTGTGTGTGTGTGTGTGAGTGTGTGTGTGAGTATTTCAAGCCCTCCTCCGGAACTTGTATAGTATTAGAAAGTTACTGATTGGAAATAGTTCAACCTATCCCCCACCGCCCCACCCACAGACAACACCTAACAATGACGTCTT
>WLWI01003177.1_pt1 | contig 14109 bp, 10 predicted proteins | sample 6701501 | NCBI WGS metagenome assembly WLWI01 (sample SAMN12718690, study PRJNA515312) | sponge metagenome | isolation source: marine sponge | host: Mycale hentscheli | place: New Zealand: South Island, Marlborough, Capsize Point | collected 2014-11-01
GATGTGAACAAACTGGAAATGTTATGCTGATTGGCTTTGAAGAACACAACATACATAAAGGATATATTTTGCTGTATGCTTCTATTATGATGGGAGGTTGGCCCAAGATAAAAGTAACATGATAATTTATTATAATTCTTGGCTTAGTGAATGTCAGTGTAGGTATACATATATGGCAGTGCAACAAAGATAATGAAGCATATTATTAAGCTTTTCTTTGTGAAGAAAAAGTAAATAAATTTTTATATTTATAAAACAAATGTTGTTTTTTTGTTTTTGTTTTTACCATAGCTATTTACTGTCGATAGAAATGTTTATTCTCACATCTCTCTATGTAATTATTTTAGGTACTTGGTTTCAGGTGGTTTTGGAAACACCAGATTCATGTTCTAGTTGGTCTGTAAGTGACAAAAATCCCTTCTATTCTTCCATGATCACTTCTTACAAATGTGTATTTATGTCAGAGTGACAACTACGCAGAGAATATGAGGGATATTGAAGATGAAATACTAGACCAATTGACATCAAGTTGTGAATGTGATATTATTGATGATCTCATCTCTAATGGGACTCTGTTATGCCATCCATACTTTTCATCCTTCCTTACTTACAGAGCATTCATTAAGGGCAATATGGCATTACCTACTATGACACTTATATACTACATAGAGGAATGGCTAAAAGCAGGTGCTGAACTACAGGTGAATGGAAAGCTTCTACATGCTCAGATTGGATGCCCTGTAGCTATTTCTTCAGTAAATGAAGTAGAATGTGCCTCTTTCAAATCTTTAAAAGCACAAACCAATACAATTGTCATTAGTATTTCAGTTTCCATGGCCTGTCTCCTCGCAGTCCTTATTATTGTGTCCATTACTATAGTAGCTGCTGCTATTTATATGCTAAAACGTAGAAAAAGAACTTCAATCAAAGAATCTTTCAACAAGTAAGTATTTTTGAAGTATATAGAACTTCACAGTAACACACAAGATATCATTTCAAAATGTCATTATTGGTACTTTTGTTTATGCCATGCAGTTCTACAGAACCTACAGCAGATTTGAATGAATATGGTAGTGTAGTGCCTGAGAATATGGAGTTACCTGACTGCCACCTGCATGAAACAGTAGATGTGATAAAAAACAAGGTTGAAAATGGAGAAGAATTCTCTTTTTCACAATGTGGAGCTAATGGCATACCGAATAAACTTTTCAAGACAGGTAGAAATCCCGAGATGTAAATAACGTGGTACCTACCAGAAAACATGGTAATAATTTTTTTGGAAAACAAATTGTGTATACAAAGTGCATTTTATTTCAAGTTTATGTAAACTTGGATGCATGTAAATTTATTGTTTGCTATTAAACATATTGCTTTGTAACTCAAAGTTGATATATTTTTGACATAACTGGAGATACCTGTAGCAGTAAGAGGAAACTATTATAATAAAGTTAAGCCACACACATACAACAAACAGTATACATCAATGCTTAATACACTAAGTATAAAGTAAAATATTTAGTCAACTGTCAAGTAATTTGAAAATCAGAGGTTGGAAGTATCTTCTTCAGTAGAGCAATTTAATGAAAAAATAATTAACTACTTCATACTTAGTTTAGCTACTACTAGGAGTGAAATGAAATGAGGAAGACGTAAGATCATCCAAGTTATGATTGCTCTTGGATTTCTGTGAAGACAGCGAGATGACCTAACTGTGTCCCACTCCCAATATAGCAGCTGAACCTTCTTGACTGTACAGTCTAAGAACACAGTTCGCTTTCTCTTTGGTTTCTGGGACATCTTCAGTGCCAAATTAATCTGTGATGTTGTTAGCTGTGTAGCCTCAGAGCTGTCCAGTCCCAGAGTCTTGATCGTTCATTGTGCCTGAATCAGCTATATAATCAAGTAGTGGTAGAACTCCCTGTAATTTCTTGTCATTTTTTTGTCACTTGATATTCAGATCTTGACATCCTAACTTTATTATTTCATGAATCAGATCATAACATACTTCTTAAATTGTTAGGTGGGCGTGGTCATAACTTAGAACTGAACCCCTCTTTTAAAATACTGATCCACCACTGAAGTATTGTGGCAAAACCTATTCACAATGTGTTGTTTAACTGGATTTTCATGGTGATATTAGTTTTCATCTGATCATGTGAATTTGCAGGGGAAAAGAAATTTATAGATACCATTGAACACAGTTGGTAACAACAATAATTTAAATTATTCTGGTAAACAAGTTGATACTGCTGTTTTTACTTCGCCTACAATAAAATGCTTTGCATGTTCAAGCAACTTCCAAATTTTGATCACATGCATACAGCAATGCGGTACGAATTAGTCTGGCTTAGTCAGACCCTTTACCTAAATTACAGGGAGTAAGGGTCTGGGGACAGTAATGCACCTTGGCTATTCAAGAGGAATATGGTAGTGGTTATCTAATTACTTTTACAGGCCCACAGTAGGCAGGACTCGCTGACCTGAACACAACCTCTCAGTATTCTGCGCAAGCACAGCGATCACCAACTTTTGTTAACAAAATCCGTAAACTTCTCTTGGTATTTAGAGTTAGAATGCCCACGAATATTTAATTGAATCTTGAAAGACGGTAACCTGCGGTAACGTGGGCGCTCAGAAGCAGTCTGAAGCAGTCAGGAGCAGTCAAAAGCAGTCAGAAGCAAGTGGTACACAGCACCGCAGTAGTATTTTCCAAGCGGGATAGTAAAATCAAAAATGGTTTCTTTGCTATTTATTTTTTCAATGTGTTGGCAGAGATCATTATCAGTTCCTTTAAGTGAGTTCTATTCTTTTGGGCCAGATGTTGATTCCACTATTGGACCAACCCTGGATGGAAGCTCTAATGCTACAATGGACATTGAGTTTCCCTTCTATGACAACATTTACTCATCCTTATTTGTAAGAAGAATTAGTTATATGCCAGTACAATTACTGATATTTTTGTGGTTAGGTTAACAACAATGGAATCATCTCTTTTAATCAAAGTTTTCAGCGCTATAATCCAGGAGAGTTTCCGGTACAGAAACCACTAATTGCTCCATTTTGGGCTGATTCTAACACAATACTAAATGGTTCTGTGTGGTTTAGAGAACACACTAATCAATTGGATCAGTTACAAACTGTAAAGCAAAATGTACACAAGTATTTTTGTGTGAAATATTTTGAGCCAACTTTTCTTTTTGTTGCTACATGGGACCAAGTACCATACTTCAACAGAAGATCGACCATCAGCAAGGTATGTGTGGTGTATTATACACCTCAGCTTGAAAGAATATTGGTTGAGACCATTAAATTAATATTATATGTTTCTTAAAGAGAGAGAGAGAGAGTAATTGAATTAATTTAAAACAACTCAAATCATGCATTATTAAAACATAATCTTGAAAAAGAGTCTTAATATAAAGTCTGCATTTATACACTGACTAGTAAGCAAAAGTGGTAAAAGGAAGTGGCCATAGTAGCTATAGATTAATAGAAAATTAGTGAATTAGCTTTTGTTATAAAGTTGCAGCACCACAACATGTTGACAACTGTGACTAATAGTTTCAACACAATCCATTTTCAATAAAACAAAATCATTCATGAAAATCACACAACAAAAAATCACTTCGTACATTTGAATAATGTAAAATTGCTGTTTGCATTTTTATAGAGGAACACATTCCAGTGTATTTTAGTAAGTGATGGGATCCAGTCCTTTGCTATCTTCCACTACGCTGATGGACTCATAGAATGGACTACTGGAGATGCTTCTGGAGGAATAAATGGACTAGGAGGAAATGCAGCACATGTGGGATATGATGCTGGAGATGGTGAATGGTTTGAGAATGTACCAGGATCTGGAACTGCCAGTATCATCAATATTACTAGGACCAGTAATGTAGGAGTGAATGGAGTCTGGGCATTCCAATTGAATGATGCTGAATCAATATGCGCATTAGGTAAAGTAGGAAGAATGTAGACTAATATTGCATTTATCCTATTAGTTTACACCACATGCAGTTTTGCAAATAAAATGGTGGAGAGCAAAAACAACATTTGCTGTTTCTACAATAATATTATTGTTATAATAGTTACTTTCTTTTCAACATGCAAATGTTTACACTCGGTAATGAAAGCAAGATGTGATATTACTATCATATTAAAAAGATAATATTATAGCTAACTTTCTGTATGTGCTTTAAAGCATCCATTTATATTATACTATTTTAAGTTTAGCAATGTTACATTGATTGCATGTAGCTACATGTAATGAGAAAATATCTAGCAAAACATAGTGATATTACACCAATACACATGAGAATAATCAACAATTTATGTTTTCTGAGATAAGATTACAACATTAGTGACAAAGTTTCAACAATCATGTTTATTCCACGAGTAAGCCATATTATTTTGAAATTACTTAGTGATCAGTAATTCCAAACATAAGTGTAAAATTATAAAGACAAACACTTTGTAATTTGGCATTAGATATCATAACAATAACAGTTGATCTTATGATGCTTTATGCTTCCATTGCAATGGGAGGTTGGCCCAAGATTGTTAATTTATCATAATACTTGGCTTAGTGAATGTCAGTGTAGGTATATATAAATATGGCAGTACAACAACAATAATGAAGCTAGTTTGACAAATTAAAATACATAATTTTTTATAGCCCAAATTGTTTTGGATATAGCTATTTATTGTCGATAGAAACATTCTTGTAACAAATAATCTAACAGTCTCTCTATGTAATTGTTTTAGGTACTTGGTTTCAGGTGATTTTGAAAATACCTGATTCATGTTCTAGTTGGTCTGTAAGTTATAAAAAAAGCACTTATATTCTTCCATGATCACTTCTTACATATGTGTGCTAGAGTGACAACTACGCAGAGAATATCAGGGATATTGAAGAAGAAATACTAGATCAATTGGCATCAAGTTGTGAATGTGATATTATTGATGATCTCATCTCTAATGGAACTCTTTTATGCCGCCTTCCATATTCTCCATCCTTCCTTACTTACAGAGCATTCATTAAGGGTAATATGGCATTACCTACTATGACACTTATATACTACATAGAGGAATGGCTAAAAGCAGGTGCTGAACTACAGGTGAATGGAAAGCCTTCTACAAGCTCAGATTGGATGCCCTGTAGCTATTTCTTCAGTAAATGAAGTAGAGTGTGCCTCTTATGAACCTTCAGTCACACAAACCAATACATTATTTGTCATCAGTATTTCAGTTTCCATGGCCTGTCTCCTCGCAGTCCTAATTATTGTGTCCATTACTATAGTAGCTGCTGCTATTTATAAGCTAAAACGTAGAAAAAGAGCTTCAATCAAAGAATCTTTCAATGAGTAAGTATTTTTTAAGTTTTTAGAAACGAATGGTAACAGACAAGATAACATTTCAAAATGTCATACTATGTACTTTTGTTTGTGTCATGCAGTTCTACAAAACCAACAGGAGATTTGAATGAATATGGTAGTGTAGTGCCTGAGAATATGGAGTTACCTGACTGCCACCTGTATGAAACAGTGGCTGTGATGAAAAACAAGGTTGAAAATGGAGAAGAATTCTCTTTTTCACGATGTGGAGCTTATGGCATACCTAAATGCTGAGATTGATATAAAGTGAAGCCTACCAGAACCATGGCAATAATTGTAGGAAAAAAACATTTTTTTATATACAAAGTCAATTTTATTTCAAGTTTATGTAAAAGTTGGATACATGTAAATATATTGTTTGCTATTTAACGTATTCCTTTGTTAAAATTTATATATTTTTTGACATAACTGGAGATACCTGTAGCAGTAAGATGAAAATGTATGGTAAAATGAAGTCACACGAATAAAACAAACAGTATACATCAATGCCTAATGCACCCAGTTAATAAATAGTCTCCTATCAAGAAATTTGAGGTTAAGGATTATCTTCTTCAGTAGAGCAATTTACTAAACAAACAAAAAAAACTACGCTCTGGGAGTTGACAGAAGAGAAGTTTTGATTTGCAAATGTATAGTGGTGAGTTTAGCTTCTTCTCTTGCGAAGACAGTGTTTCCTTGTACCATTTTCATTCCTCAGCTATATTGGTGCCTGATTAAAATAGCTAACAGGTTGCTTGTTTCTTTGGTCTGGATTAAATTGTAATAGCTATGTAGTGCTTAGCAAGGTGAGAGTTCGCACCTTTGGTGCTTCATTATACTCACTAAATTCATCCCCAACTAAATTTATCCTCCTTCATTCAAATGATAATTATTCAAACAATACAGATTGGAAGTGGAGGAGTATCTTTCTAAAGTTAATAATTGCAACACCTCATTTAGCCTTGCCTGACCTAACGATTTAAGACTATACTTTGGAAATCCATAGAATACACATGATTAAAAAAAAACCTGTTCATGATGACGCTTGTATAGTATCCTTACTTATATATCTTCGATGTAATTTCGTCTAAAGTGACGCTATAACTTGTTCTAGAGCAAATTTTAGGATGTTCTGATTTCAATAAATACATCTACACTATTATACCATCAATTGGAAATATAGCTATTCTCTATAAATACTAACATGGCTTGACCTGAAGTGAACAGTGTTGATGTATTGTGGAATCAGAATGGGAGCCAGCAAGAATATTACAAGGACCAATTCGGCTGGAAAAATATATTGAATGTACTAATGACTGATGTATGCTTCAGCTCGATCAAAAGAAAAGTACAGATGGTTATTTTCTTTTTCGTTAAGGGCCCTCTTTTGTTCAAGTTGATGGCAAAATCGAGTTTGGTAACATTTTATGGTATGTCTGAAGCTGTAGTCAATATCATGGAATAAAAAATAAAGGAAGAAATAATTTATGAATGTAAGGTTCATAGTGATTCACCTCAGCATCATCGACTAAAAAAAGGAAAGAAATTGTTCATATTTAATGTGAAAATTCTTGTCTTAAAAATAAATTGTTCTTTGCCTAGTGGAGTATTTTTATTTTTTTGTTTTTTCATGAACAGCCTGAGTACACACCAATGTTTGAAATATATCTCTGGTATATTCTACAACCTCAAGGTGGGACAATTCTCACAAACAAAACATATTATTAGTATGCATTTGTACAGCTTGCAAATCTTGCTTTATCATTTTGTGTGTTGTGATGTGTGCATTTCTCAACTCAGCATTGTCATAAACTCTGGCATCATCCAGTTATTAAAGGGTAACTGCAGTGAAAATTATTTCCTGCAAATACTATGAAAAGTGCTCTCTTATCATATAGTATAAAATATGGCCCAAAACAATTTAACTCAAAACTGCTCTTAAAGCTATTTAGCTGCTTTAAATTAATTTCCTGTTATAAAAAATAGAGTTATTTCTCATGCTGCACCTGATGCAGACAAAAATGAAGCTAGGTCAAATTACCTTGCTTCTGCGATAACAAATACAGCATTACCACCGGAAGGGCTCTGTATATTACTAAAAGAAAAATAAAGATCCAGTCGTGCTGGATTATAAACATTTTGATGACAAAGTCAGGCTCTATCTCCTCCAGACCTGGTAGTAATAATCACCCACATATTAACAATAGTAGCCCAGGTGTTAAGTCTAGCTTTATTTAACTTGCATTACTTGTAGGAAAAAGGGGCCACAAAATCTCAGACTTCCCAGGGAAAAAAGAGAAAAAGGTAACAAACAAGTCAGGCATCTTGAAAACATCTCAACCTAATGCTAATAAACCAATATCTAATATAAGGTTGAAAAGTACTGTAGACGGGAGATCACCCACTTTTATTATTGACAGTATAGAGCAGAATTTTAATTGCAGAACAGAGTTCAGTACCCCAGTGATTAGAAATGTTTGCTCACCCAGATCAGCCAGGAGGCATGGTACTGTTAGGTTCTGAAATAGGCAAACTATTTCTTCAGCTGTTTGAACAAGTCAAGTGTTTACCATGATGGGTATTTTTACAACCACAAGAAATAGAGCACAAGAAGAAGTGACGCATGAGAAGCAATGTGAGCTATCTCATGGCACTTTAGAGTCCAACTGATAATTGCAGCTCTATTGCCATAAAAGACAATAATGTAAATGATGAAAATTATTGTGCATTATTAGTGAGTATGCAGTAACTGTTATTACTGTGTGGTAGTCAGTATCAATTGTATGTCTTTCATGTACATATTTTATTGTAGGTTTGTACATCTTTTATATTATTTTTAATCAATTAGTCAATCAATCAGTCAATCTATCTATCTATCAATCAGTCAGTCAGTCTGTCTGTCTGTCTGTCTCTGTCTGTCTGTCTGTCTGTGTCTGTCTGTCTGTCTGTCTGTCTCTGTCTGTCTGTCTGTCTGTCTCTGTCTGTCTGTCTGTCTGTGTCTGTCCGTCTGTCTGTCTGTCTGTCTGTCCGTCTGCCTGTCCATTTGTCCATCTATCTATCTATCAATGAATCAATCACATCAACCAATCAATAAAATCAATTAAATTACTTTGTTTGTTTTTTGTCCTATACGTACTTATTTATTTATTTGTATATTTGCTTGTTTGGCTGCTTGTTGGTTGGTTTATATGTACGATACTTAGTTTACTGTTTATTTGTTTATTTATTTTATAATTAATTGTATTTACTCATCTATTCAATTATTTATTCATTCATCCATTCATTGATTTATTCATGTATACATTTTTTATTTATTTCTCCAAATTTATTTACTTATTAATATTTTAATAATTTTAATTAATTTGTTTATTCATTCAATTACTCACTTTCTTACTCTCCTATCACTCACTGACTCACTTACTCTTGCCCTATCTACTTTCCTTACTCCTTTCCTCACGCTCCCTACTTGATGAACCATCTATTTCATTTGTCATAAATTTATTATAAAAAAGAAGAGTGCAGTAACAATGTACTCCAATGCTAACATTGTAATAGAAATTATGTGAATACCCACATTGCTAGCATCTGTACATGTGTTTAATTAAACACATGTACATTTAAGTCCATGCAATAATTATGTGAGGTTTTAGACTTCTTAATAGGAAGACTAAGAGACCAGTTTCCTTCAATGAAGAGAAAGATAAGAAATGGTTATTAATCTTTCTGACAAAACTTTAATTGAAAGCCAGGAAGGTGTACTAAAGTTGGGTTAAATTTTTGCACCAGCTCCTATGAAACTCCCCCTTATAGACACTGTAACTGCTGTTGAAGCTGAAACTAAGTTTCTTAGTGAGGATAAGGCAAATGATTTAAGGGGTAGAGTTTGTGATATTTTAAGAAAATCTAAGCTACCACAGGATAACCTAAGCAAACAACAGCGAAAAGCTTTAAGTGAATTAAAGCATATGTCTGATGTTGCCATTCTTCCAGCTGATAAAGGTAGAGCCACAGTCCTCATGAATAAGGAAGAATACCATTCTAAGCTCACCCAGTTAATACAATCAGGCACTTACTGACTTGTTAAGAAGGATCCAACTAAGACTCAGGTAACTAAAATAGGTCGTATATTAAAGAAAGGGAAGGTAAAATTACAGAAAACCTATACACACAGATAGACACCTTCACTTTAAGTCTCATCATCCTAATCATGAAAAGAGAGGAGTAGTGAGATGCTTGTATCAGAGAGCTAGGAGGGTAACTAATATGAGTGATAGCATGAAGGAAGAAGAGAAACACCACACAAAGTACTTCAAAGTAATGGTTATGACAATGCAACCATTAGGGCAGGCTCTAAAGAGTTACCTTCTAAAGATCACACAGATACTGAGCAAGAGAAAGGTTTGATTCTTACTATTGCATACATAGCAGGCATTCAGAGAGTGTGTAGAGACTTTGACATCAAAACAGCATTTAAGTCGGGTAAGACACTAAGATCACATCTTACTAAAGACAAGGATACTATGCCTATTCAACAGAGTGTATAGTATACCCTGAAGTTGTGGTAAAGTAGGTGAAACAACTAGAAAACTTGAGCAGAGAGTGAAAGAACATCAGGATGCTTGTAATTTGCTATTATTATAAGTGCTTTATTGCAAGTGATACTAATTTACTATAAGTATATATGAGTTTTTAACTTCTGTAAACCACTGTAGTGTAATGGAAAGATAGTACTTACTAGTTGTGATTAGTGTCCTCTGTAATGATTTTGTACTGGTATTGGTTGTACTGGTATGTTGCACAGCTATAGAAACCTCTGTCCCTTGCAACATTAATTAGCTGATATGAATAAGGGTGAAAGTCCATTCAGAAAGTTGTGATCCAGATCCAGGGTTGTATTGATAAAAGTAAGTAATTCCACATTCTGTGACCTACAAGTTGGGGTAACTTCATCATTGTAGGGAACCTTGACCAAATGATTTAGATATTTTTGAAAATCTACTTCTAAATTACCTATCTCAAAAGTGTTAAAAATATTCAATTATTACATATTTAAGAAATTAAAATTGGTTAATGAGGTGATATTTATAAATAAATTATCCAGTTTTATTGGAGGCATTACAAATTAGATTTTAAGAATTTTAAACTCATTTTTGGTCAAAGAGAATAATACAATACAATTAATCCCGATATTTTAATTTTAAATACAGTCTATTCTATTTATAATGTCACTTGCCCTACACCGCGTGTAGTGTAAGAGTACATATAACTAACAAAATGATCATTATTTTGTTACCCCACTTTTAAGAATAGGGCTACTGCTACTCACGCGAAGTCTCTGTCACTAAGTGGGTGTGGCCACGCTATCTCGCTACGCATTATTCTATCTTTCTCGTGATAAAAGTCAACCAGACCCTTTACCTAGCCCCTACGCTGAGAGAAGGTCTGGGGACGTGACCCTATCAAATTTGACCTGCCTACATATTAGTCTGGCATAACCACCCTTTTATTTCCTGATATAAGTAGGATGGGGGAAGTAAAGAGTCTGGTGACAGCTGTAAGTACTAAATTGTGTTTGACCAAAATTGGGAGCCAAAAGTGCTACGAATTTTGGTGCGCAAGGGTGAGCTCCAATTGTAACCAGTTAGAACTGGAATGGCTAATTCCAAACCTATCTGGTTATTTTGACAGTGATAAGGATTTAGCTTTGGACAAAATGAATGTGAGTCACGTCAGAAGTGAATCCAGGAATACCACTTGACAGGTCAGAAGTCTATAGCTGTGCTTCTAATTGTGCAATTCAAATAATTGCAGGAGCTTCCAAATAACAAGAAGAGGTATAATACTAAAAAGGTTGAGTATTATAGCTAGCAGGGGTATTTGAAAGAAGAATTTTTATAGTATGGAACAACACAAACCAATAACTAGCCTTAATTATTTATAGTCCTAACCATTTAAGTGATAATTGAAATTGTTTAGTTATGTGCTATTTGTAAAAAAAATAATTATCGAATTTTAGTGGAGGGTTACAAATTAGATATTATAAATTTTTTTATTATTTTGTCAACATGATAGCTACAATATTATATTTATCCCATAATTTTTTATTTATATCATATTCTTTTAAAAATGACACTTACCCTCCACTGGGTATAGTGTAACAGTATAGCTATATGACTAACAAAATAATCACCATTTTGATACCACAATTTACAGTCATAAGACAAACGCTACTAGCTACTACTCGCGGTAGTCGATGTCGCAAGGTGGGTGTGCCCATGCTATCTTGCAGCACACTATTCTAACTTTCAGCAATACCACATACTAGTAAGCGCAAGTCACAACATCACGCCAGTTTAAAGCCGAATAAACTGATACTTGGCAACCTATACTAAGAATGTAAAAAAACCCTATCAATTACAACATTGTAAAGAATGTGACTAGAGCGATTGCGAGCGGCAGAAAGTAAGGGATTTTAAATTGTAAATTTCCTATGTACATACTTTCTGTTACCATATTCTAGTTGAGTATATAGAATAAGACTGTAATAGATAACAACTTTAAAGGTGTTACATGAGAGTTTAGAGACTTGATACTGGCTGTTAGAGAAACAAGACATTGAAACAATGAAAATCAATGATAAATGTATGAGACTGACAAAGACTTTAAAGCTGTACAACTTTAAGGTATTGTAAGAGAAGAATGAGATGAGTAGCTGCATTTGCTGTAAACTTACTTGAGAACACTTAGCAGAATATTGCAACAATTTCAGATACCTTTAGAGACAGTATTAAGAAAACAATAATAGAATTATAATACACTGTCGGAACAGTAATAAAGCCAGAAGTATGCATAGATACCAATGACACTGCAAGGATTAATAAATATGAGGTATTCTTCGGAATGTAATAATGATATGAAAGAATATAATTGATTGTTGAGACTGAGAGACTCTAGAGATTTTAGGCAGTTGGAGACTGAAAGACAAGACATGGGACATTAATTAGACCATTTAGAAATAACATAGAGTACTAGTGTGTACCACATCACACTGTAGTGCTTGATATACCAAGTTTAGCAAGCAGAAAATTGTTTTCTTCATTCTTTGTATTTCTTACATGCCTTCATTGTGAATTAGTTCCCTCAGTCAGATTGTTTTCACCTGCTTGTCTTTCTTGACCCTTTGTTCTCAAGTTTCTTTGCCTATCTTGTGCTTGGATTATAGTTAGCTAATATTATAGGTGAATACTATTTCCCAACAGTTCAGGTATGAAGCACTCGTGAATACAAACACCCAGTGTGCAGTTTTAACAGAGCAAGGGATGTAGTGGGCAAGAGTTAGGGGGAAAAAAGAAGAGGAAGAATAAGTTAGGCAGGCACTCAATTTAGCACGCGTAAGGTGAGTCTAGCCCCGCCGGACTACAAACCTACTGGGCTCAGCTATTGAATTGTTCATGAATACACACACATATTGCATGAGCACATTACTAGTGATGTGCTTCAGCACAAATGGCGAGCGAACTGGTCTGACTGAAATGTAAATTCGAATGCTAACAATTATAATAATATTAATTTGTTATTATTTTATGTGACTTGACTGTTGGCCAAAAAATATTCAAGGGTTAAGCAATCGAAGCAATGGAGATTTTAAATTGGGTAATTGATAAGTCGATATAGCTATATGCTTGCAAGGTGATTAGAATTCTGTTTCCATTAGAACTGCTGAAATATATCGAATTCTAAATAGAAGATCTATTTCCAGCACGAAGTAAAGTTGCAGTAATAAGCTAAAACTACTAAGGCACAAAAATTATTTTTTGTTCACTAGATTATGACATGATGATTACAAATGCTTACAAATCCACTAGAGAGCCTTAGCTTATCCCAAATAATATTTTCCAGATATAGTCCTGCTATAACATGCCTATGGATAAATACAAAAATGGTTTCCGGACTATTTAAGTCTGGCTCTCAAACTCCAGTACAAATAATAGTTATACTATTGTGCTAGAAGATTCACTTGATCTTGTATTTGCAAAACGTGTAACTATTCAGATATATTTTTTTATCTGGATTCCTTACCGAATAATAGGAAATAGCAAGACTTTTTGTGAACTTCGTCAACAATAGTAATAATCTTCTGATGTGTGATATAGCTAAATCAGTACAATGTTAGTGTATCAGATACTAACGTTTATTCAAAACAACATATTATAGATATGAAATTTTTAACTAAGAAGATAAGCTGAATTACAATGTTCATTTAATGTTACTTTACCTTATACTGGAAATGGAGCAAACACAATAGTAAGAATAAAATATACATAGCAAAGTATGGTAAGAAAGACATTATTTTGTGAAATACTAACCCTGTACAATGTTCAATGAAAGAAGCGTCATTTAAGGACATTACGAGACATAATCACAGGGACTTCGGCCGTGCGACGTGTAGTAGCCAGTTTTCCCCACACACAACGTGTTTTTAAGAAAGCAAAAGACAATGATACCTATTTTTTTGTAGTTTTATAATTATGGTGGTGTTCCTGGCAAGCTACCAAGACTTAGCGATAAATATTAGTTAGCAATAATCGAATGTGTCTATAGTTGGTCTGTAAGTTATAGTTAAAGCATGAGCGCTTAGTTTCTAGTCGATTTATTGCACGACAGCCCGAGGGCCGTAGGCCCGAGGACTGAGTGCGATAAATGTACTAGGCACTAAGCGCTCATGCTTTAACTA
>WLWI01003179.1_pt1 | contig 14097 bp, 5 predicted proteins | sample 6701501 | NCBI WGS metagenome assembly WLWI01 (sample SAMN12718690, study PRJNA515312) | sponge metagenome | isolation source: marine sponge | host: Mycale hentscheli | place: New Zealand: South Island, Marlborough, Capsize Point | collected 2014-11-01
TGTGTGTGTGTGTGTGTGTGTGTGTGTGTGTGTGTGTGTGTAAAGCTGTGCTGGGTTGGTGAAGACAGTGGTGTATGTATAGATGAGTTGGCTTGGTAAAATGACTTCAGTAGTGGGCTAAGGAGAAAAAAGGCAGACTGACCAAACTAACCAAGTGATAGAGGGGTAAAATATCTTATTGTAAAAGTTAGTACTTAAGCTGTTTGATGTTCAAGATGTGTAAAAATTACTAGGAGCTAGAGCATTAACTTCAGGTAAATTAAGTTAATTTATTAATATAGTGGTTAATTGTAATGAATAACAGGGCCCTTCTCACATCTGCAATTACTGTTTGGTAATTGAATGTGTAGCACTTTATTTGTGCATTATGTCAGATTAAGTGATTGTTTTTTTTTTGTTTTTTTTTGTTTTTTTTTTGTAATCACGATTTTCAATATTTAATTTACTGATAATACCGCCTCAAAAAATATTTTTTAAGATTGATATTTGAAAAAGGTTGAGGTTTATGGGGTGGTAATTGCATCAAAAACTGGTAAAGTTTGGAGTGTTTATGATCTGTGGAGACGTTGTCCACATACATGTAGACATACATACTTGTATACAATGGTGGATCTCTCCTTAGACTATCCTTTACCTTAATCTCAACTGTAATGGCATTGTAGCTCCATTGGTGGCATCACATGCTTTTGTTTCTCTGTTTAATGTCCAGCTGTCTTCTCTCTTCTTGGCTTGTCTTCTTTCTCTCCTGGTTTCAAGCAAGGGCTGGAGAAGAACATACATCTGCAATCGGGCTGGTCGTACAGTGTGGGCTGGATCACCATGGTGATCTCCATCATATGTGCCATCTACTTTGCCATTGTTGGCATCTACGGATTCAAGAACGGCACTGGAGTAGAGAGGGCGGGGTCTCGATCGTATGCCCCTCTTGCCCAGCTGGAGTCTGCAGACTCTAGTGATGACTACGATGATGATTTATGAACAACTGCACACATTTTCTTTTGGTCAGTTATTTTGCATTGTCATTTCAATCCTTCACACCTCAGCCTTTTTTATGTGATATTCACTTTGTTGTTGTTCCGAACAAGATGACACCTTACCCAATAGTTTTGTCTGATTCTGAATGTGTGCCCCAAAATAATATAGTAAAACCCTTTACCCAATACAGTTGAGAGTAGCAGTGGTGTAAATGGAATATTTACATTTTTTAGTTGCCTGACATCCATAGTAGCTTATCCTAGACTTTCTGTAAACATTAAGATGGCACCAAAACTATAAGTTCAATGAAGATATTGATTTGGAGCTTCTGCTTCATAGATGCTGACTGTTGCTCTGCAGGATATATCAAACAGCAAATAGCTATGTGCCACTACTGTTTATATCCATAGAAAGTTCAAACTTCAGAAGAGACCCTGAGGAGGACTTAAGCAAGAATTTATTGGCTATGTAAACAGAGAAAGCTTACATGAGTATTTTGTAAATGTAGTAATACTATATTCCTTCAATCACGTCCAATGCAGTATGGATGAAATAGAAACATGTTGGATGCAAGTTTATTGGCATTGCGTGCCTAGCTATACTGTATGACTGAATTCACTCCAATAACAATTCACTCCAATAACAATTGTATTTTCATTGTACAACTCTAGTAATATGCAGCAATAACAAACTTCTACACGTTCTATTGGCAGTTACTACAAAGACAGCACAAGACATAGCTAGTAAAATCAACAAATATGAGTTTTGGTCTTTAATTTTTTGGTTCATGAACCCTAAAAACAATACATATAGAAGGTATCTTGTAAAAATTTTTTTTCCCTTTCATCATCAACTCGATAGTAATTTATCTGTACAACTTCATAAAGAATAAAGAAACATACCTTAGCCCACAAGATTCCACAGTTTGTCCTTAACCGAGTGCTGGTGAGAACGATGAACTCTGCTTCGATCTTGAAGGTATTCCAGACTCATCATCTTTTCCATCTTCAAGTTATCAGCACCAGACTTCAGTAGCAGCTTCTGCGTCTTGTCAACTATGCTGCTGATTTTATTGCAAGCTTTGGAAACTTTGGAATGCTTCACTGTCGACTTTCTCTTGTTGAGCTCCTTTTTGATGAGCTTCATCCCACGCAGGACCACTTCAGCATTTTTTAAATAGGCCTCAGTGTTGCTGCTGATATCTTCATATACATCTTGCATTCGATTCACCTCTCCCGTGAAGCTGAACACCTCGTCAGCTATTTCCCAGGCCAAGGTTATCATGGACAATTCTTGCTTGCTGATGACCTTCTTATTGGGGAGGTAGAACACGAGGTCGCTTGTGGGGTATTCCCCTTCAGATTCGGTGCTGGCCTTGATCAGGTTTAGCTTTGAAGAAAGGGGAATCCCGTACAGAGTGGCCAGAAACACCTGGCCGTACTTGCTGGCTAGTGGTATGTCGCTGGAGGAGGTTGAGAGGTGGGTGTCGTCTAAGCTCATGGCAACCATGTTTCCTCCGATGCCATCTATTTCAAGGAATTTGGACGACTTGAGGAGAGGAATTTCTCGATAGTCGACTTGTCCATATGAATATTTGAACAATCCTGCTGACTCAACAGACAAATTTCTAGAGAACAGCACGGGAACTTGGAAAGGATTCATCTTCTCATGCTTCTTTATAAACTTTTTCTCCCACTTAGCATAAAATGGAGGGACCTTGGTGACATTAGGTTTCGTCAGGTGTTTCCCCCCATAACTATTTTCTGGAATCTCTACCTGCTTCCCTGCAAAGGCAAGATGTTTCAGTATGATTTTACCGTCATGCTCTGTCATTCCGTGGGGAGCCTCAGGCATGAAGGCAATTAAACTGGACCCTAGCTCACTCAGGGTTTGGGAAGCGTAGTCGTCGCCATGAAAATGCTTGGCTATGTCTATCCCATTGAGTAGCCTCAGGTTAAAGTGAGGGTAAAGTATCATCTTTCCTGCGTACCGCCCTTGCCAAGAGTTCGTGTGGCGTGTATTCGTACGACCATCCAAGGACATGCCATTGTAGCGTGTTGTATCCCAAAAGTCGACAGAAATATGGAGAAGTTCAAGAATGTGCTGCCAGAGAACAAACTCCTGACGGCTAATGGCTTCACTGGTGACTAACAACACGTCAGCAGCTGGTTTTTGCGAGTTGTACACAGGGCTGACGCGAATCTCTTGGGGCTGATACTCAATGAGCTTCTCGCGAAGGTAGAGGTCAGCCTGCCACTTGCAGCGATCAAATAACTCTGCCCGATTCTCCATCTGCACCATAATCCTAATAGTAACTTTACAGTAGGGCTGCAATTCGAACACTTCAACGAACATACTGTCGCGAATTTTGGGATTGTACGTGACTGCATACGGGAGAATGTCATCCTTGTTTTCGGCCACACCCAGTGGTAATATTCTGGAATCGAAGTGAAGTTGAAGAGTGACTTTACCACCGCTACCTTCACAGCTTCCATATGTAATACTGGACACGTTGGTTATATCAACAGCAATGCTGCCAATCTCTCCTCTGCCCATATTTTCTGGCCTGTAGAGATTAGAGATCTGAACTGGATACTGCACTTGCAATTCTTGTGTGTAGTATGAGTTGTGGAATGGTCTTCCCAAAATTTCAACTCTGGGATGAAATGTTGCAGTTTTGAAGTACTTCATGGGCTGAGTTGGTGGTGGCACGTCATTGATGCGGCCGTGGAATTCGAACGGAATGGTATATTGCATCCCAGCACTGATAGAACCTTCAGGTATTTCAAAGCGAGTAGGTTCAAATGTGATACCATCTGAGTTAGGCATGAATGCAGAAGCCCCAAATGGGAGATCCAAACCTCCAGAGTTGTGGACAACTATCCCCGACACCGTTATCCTCTCATTGGGCTCAAATATTCCGCTGTTGCGAGCAGAGATAACGGAAAGATGTGTGACTATGGCGTCATACCTTGTGTTGGACTGCTGTAGTATTGTGCTGTCATAGGGAGACCACACTACCCACAGCATGCCACCACACTGGCCTTCTTGGCCCTTCCGGCTGGCCCTACCGTTGGGGCCACTCCTTCCAGCATACCCACCCCTCCCACCTGTGCCATTGTTACCACCGGGAGTGTGGCGGGTGTATTGGACTCCATCCCTGTAATAATAAGAGGTTTGGCCTGGCCCACCATGGCCACCCCTCCCACCATTGCCACCGTTACCTCCAGCTCCACCTTTCCCCCCAGGGGATTCGTCTCCAGGTTTTCCCGGAGTGCAGTCTGTCTCCACCAGCATTAACAGCCTTGGGTCACTCGCTTGGACCAAGCACCTCCCACCACTGCCAGCATTTCCTCCATCACCTGCATCACCACCACGTCCACCATCCCCTCCATCACCACCATCTCCTCCATCCCCACCATTCTGACCCGTGGAGAAGCTGTCAGTCCCGTTTCCCCCGTTCCCTCCTCTACCTCCTGCTCCTCCTTGCCCGCCAGCTCCTCCCTTGCCGCCATCACCACCCTGGCAGTCCACCAGCAGAATGTGCTCTGAGTGCACTCCACCAAGGTCTGCTCTTGAATTCACCGATCCTGTGAGGGTGAGGTCTTCCGGTGTGCCATCTAAGATAACAATAACATCTCCGCCCCTGTTTCCATCTATTCCTCGCTCTCCATTGCCCGCACCGCTGCCATCCTGTCCGCGGTGACCTCCACGAGCGTGGCTACTGCCAAATATTATTGCTCCACCCTTGCCATGTGTTCCGCCTTCTCCTTTAAGTCCTGGAGCACCATCAGCCCCAGGGCGCCCGGGTTGGCCTCGGGCAGTCAGGGTGAAGCCCACAGGGAGTGACCTTGCCCTCTGAGCGGCCTCTTTGACCAATGTTGGCTTAACATCATCAGCATCTGGAGGTATATTGGGTGAAATCAAGTCACCATAGTAGTGCATCTGATGCTGCACAGGTGGGTAATATGGTTTCTGAGAGCGGAAGTCTTGCAAAATGACTTGCTTGTTGTTGTGATCCAAGAAGATGCTCTGCTTGAGAGTTGGATCAAATACCTCCTGCATACCATTGAAAAGGTCCACCTCTTTACCATACCCAATGCTATAGAGATAGTAAGGTCTGGCAACAGGTTTCCTTGGGTCCCAAATAGTATCACTTTCAAGTCTTCTCTGGCTTTTGGAAAGAGAAGCTTCTGCTTTATATATAGGGAAAGGAAGACCTGGGAACTGTCTTTCTTTGACCAAGTCCTCTGAAAGAGAGATGCCTGAAAACATGTCATAGTAGAAAGCTACAGGTAGCTGGCCGAGGGCATCTTCATAGGCCCTGATCTTACCATCTGATGGATGAGCAAACACTGGACCAGCTGCAGCCATCACTCCTACCACCTGTTGTGTGAAGACTTCATCTACTTCCCCTTCGTTTTCTTCAGGAATATCGCCATTGTCCCACTTTCCCTTTGTAGACTCAATAGTGACATTACCATCGGCACCTTTGCTTGAGAACAGGCCAGCACCCACACCCCCTAAACTGGCCATGAAGTTACGCATGTGGACAATGTTGTCGGCTCGAAAACGGCTCAATTCGCTCTTTTTGTTTTTTGTTGTTGTTTTGACTAAGCGGAAAGCCATGAAGTCTTCACTGGTGGGATCCTCTGAGATCGCCTCAACTTCAATGGGCTCATCGCATGAAATAGAATGCAAGAATTTTGACCTTTTGGATTTTCCAGTTTTGTGGATGTCTGTTGATCCTGTGCCTAAAGAGTAAGATAATATAAATATTCATAAGTTTTGCTACATGTTCTGTAGTGCAGTATTTCCAGTTGCTGTGGGCAAAGATCTAGAAGAAATGAAATACTTATCATAAGGTGCTGGATATTTTCAATTCATAAGAGCTACTATTAAGTCTGCCTTGATAATGTAAGTATCCCAAGCAATCAATTTATGACCACAATTATCTCCCTGATCATACATCTTACCTGTATAGGCACTAGGATATTAAGATTACTCTGGTGTGAGCCATAACGAATATCAGAACTACTCATATATTGATATCCTGGCCGGACTATCCAGATAATCAGCTATTACAGACTTCCTGCAGAGTTTGTGTAATTTTTTTAGTAGCCTAGCTTTTTTTTTTAATTCCCCGTTCTCCTACCCTGCCCCAGAATTATCAACCTTAGTTACCAGCCACAACATATCCAGCTCATTAGACCAATTTGGACGGATAAAATATTTGGATATTCGGACATTGTTTCAAGCTCTAGTTGTTCTACAAAGTTACAAGAGCAGAAAGTTATTGCTAGTATTAACACTATAGTATAAACAACTAGACTTTGCTCAAACCAGTTATCTATTCTTATTACGAAATAGTGAACGGTTGTCTAATATTTCACACAATTTCCGATTAGCTTTTGTTTGTTTTAGGTCTACTTAACTGATAGCCAGTTCAGCGTAAAGAAGCTCACACCTGGCTGAGAGACTAGTGTAGCAGTTTATTTTGAAATCAAAATAACTACCTTCAGATTCTTGACAGTTATTCCCAAATCTTTAACTTCTGACATGACCAACAAGTAATAATGGTTAGGTAATTTGGGAAGAATAGTTGGTATACTATATGCAAAGAAAGCTCACAATACTCAGAAGCGCACAAAAGAAAGACAAATAAATCTTAGCTCACATTTACTCCACTGATTTTTTGTCATGGGGTATAATAGATCAATAATTGATAGTATCAAGTGTTGTATATGCTATCGTAGTTGGTGATTAAAAAATACTGTCTGTAATGATAAGCACTCCTTCCTAATTTCGACAAAGTTATTAGAATTGTAAGCCCTCAATTTTTTTCCTTAAAATTTTCCGAGTACGCATCACATCATTATAGTAATAGTTACAAGGCACAAGCAGACATCGGTGCTATAGATGTGACTTCAGTGTAGTGACCTCAAATAAATACTGTAACTTATACACAACTTCACTACATTTGGGTCCCGGACCTCTTATGAACAGCAGATGCAGTGATTTACTTTCTGTAAGATTATAGCATTATATATTAAGTATCAACTATGGAAGCATTGCAGTACCATTTAATTTAATTAGAGGAGAGTTTATCTAATCAAGTACACTGCAGCCAATGAAATATTTAGGTACATTATAAAATAGTTTGAGAAGCATTATCCCAGAGGCTACCAGTTTATAAGAACGACAGACAACAAAAGGACAGAGTGCAGTAGCTTCCGTGTAACTTACACAAACTTTGAGGTGTGTGCAATTCTTCCATAGACAGCTTTAATAACAAGAGCACAAAATGTCATGTAGGAACTGAGACAGTTGGCACTAAAATACATTTTTAAGTGTTTGTGAAAGCATCGCAGATCTCATAGCCTGAGTTAAGTGTACCTTTTACTAGTCACTAAGTATCAATGATTCTTTTTTCAGTACTGTACAATGTAAATGTAACACACTATAATGCTTGGGATTAGTAGCTAAAAACAAAACAAAACAAAAAAGCAACAACTTAATTTTAAGCAATTCTCTATAATTGAAAACAAAACTGCTCGTTGAAAACAACAACAGAAACAAAATGTAGTGTACTGCACAACTGCTGTACTAGCACACATTCAATTTTAGGTAATTGGTCCCTTTTAAAAAATACAAATGAGCACTTTATTTACTTTTCCACGCAAACAACACACATTTCCAATGTTTCTATACTTAGTAAATTACTGTTGCTCTGAATCTGAAGTCTTTTTTGTCTCACACACACAAACACTTTCTCTGGTGCCAGTGTTGTTGTTGTTTTTTTCTTAGCTAGATAGTGGCTTTAGTAACACATACCGAAAATGCTAATTTCTGCTACAGCAAATAAGTAGCTCTAAAAGTTATTGAAATAAGAATTAGAGATACCAACAAGTGTGATATAAAATGCTTGAGACCAATAAACTTACCACCCTTATTTTGAAGTCGAGTTTATTTGTTTAGTGTTGTCAAGGTAACAATGCATCATCACAAGAAGCCTCTGATCACCATCCACCCAAATGCATGTGGTTAAACCAGGGCAACTATCAGATCCCACCTTCTGAGTAGTCAGTGTTTGTTATCTACTGCATCAGTCCAGTGGGAATCAATTGCTAGGTGTTTTCAAGTACTCCAAGTTTTTTGTTGACACTCTGCTGGTAGTTGCACCCAGTTTAGTCTGGGCAATTTCCCTCCCAATTTATAAGTTCTCCCACTTTTCTTCCAATAATAATTCTCCCATTTAATCCCTTCCCCTAGCAGTCACACAATTCAGTCTAATAGCAATACAATTTCAACTGCATAGCTAAAGTACAATTTGTAATATACTTTCGATATAATATATCATATTATGGTAGCTTATGTTATTATGGCACCTCCAGGAGCTTTCTCAGGATTGATGAAAATTACCCATCCCCAGTTGTTGTTGTTTTTTGTTCTTGTGCTTAGTATATTCTGGTCCATTAAACTTGTACTATAATTATAGCTATATATGGTAGCTTTCTAGCTTTCTATTAGCAATATAACAGTTCAATATGTAGAGTTGTGAGTTACCTTTTAGAATCATTTAACCAGACGAACATTATATTTACAGACAAGAACACTACTATCTAAAATCAGGCATTCTGTTGTTTTGGTTTTTACATTTCTTAATCATTCTATAAACATTTCACTGAAAGTTGATAGTTGTGGTTAGTTCTGTAAAGAAACAAACTATTCAGGAATTATCACGTATTACACCCTTCTATTACATTTGAATGCCTTATTAGCTACTAAATTGGGACACATGACAGGTAAAATAATTTCATTTTTAGCTGCCTCTACGTATGTGCATATACTCTTCCCCCACCCCCCCCACCCCCGCCCACTCCCATTACGACATTGCGCAAGCGTGTACTTCTGAAGCCATACACAATTCAAGCCTTGGGAATGGTAGATAAACAAGATTACATGAAATATGATGAGACTCTTGTTTAGTTCATGTCATATTCATGTAATCATGTATATCTACCATTCCCAAGGCTTGAATTGTGTATGGCTTCAGAAGTAATCAATGACATTTACTCAATATGCAGCTAACAGCTAGTTCACCAACTGTCTTTATGGCTATACAAAAAAAAAAAGACAAAAGAGAGGAAGGGTAATCAAATAAAGGGAAAGGTAGGAAAAAATTTTAAAAAGCCAGGGAAATAAAAGAGTGAAATTGCCAGGAAAATGCAAGAACTTTTATAGGGAATTGTAAGGCAACTAAACAAATAGAACAGAAACTCAACTTCGAGAGGTTTAGTGTGTGCAACTTTGTCACTGTGCTTATTTAATTTTACCAGTTGAAGATGGGGGAAGGGCAGGGGACAGAATGTTTGGGTTCTCTTTACCTGAATCTATGACTCTAGAATTCGGTTGATTCACTTGATGGTTATAAATTTCATAAATGTAGTTTTGGATTACTTGCTCTTTCTTAAGCATAACTTCAAAGAATATGCTTATGTAGAAATAAAACAAATACATCTTACCAATTGATGCCATGTGTGTGTGTGTGTGTGTGTTTGCGTGTAGTCAGTCTGAGTAGTTGTGGGATCCAGATCTGCACTGGAGATACCCCATTATAGTCATTTCACAGGTGGTACACACAAACCAGACAACCACAACATTTACAGGTGCATTATGAATTCTTGGTGCAGTAAGTACACACCTGAAGATGATAATGGATGGTAAAACAATTATTAGTATCTCCCAACTTCTTCAACAGTCTGTGCTAATACATTCTCATTCATTAAATAAATCATGTTATTTACATGGAATGCAATAGCCAGCATTCAGGTATGGGAGTAAGCTTTAAGTATATAAGAACAAGTGTATACGAGGTTGTATTATGAGGAAGGATAGACATAACCTTTAACTAGATGTGACCTTTAATGTTCTCATTCTCTTCATCGTTCCACATAATCTGCTAAATGAATTATAGACAAAACACACCACCGCTCCCTGGAAAATACTGTGTATTCAGATGTCCAAGCTGATTAGGTTGAGATATAGCTTGATTGCATTTAAGTGGCAAACTGAAAATACACTCAAACAGTCCCACCTTGTCTTAATTCTAAGGGTTGGTCCTGCAGTGTATAATAAAAAATCACATTGTCAACTGGACTGCAGACTAAATTGAGAAAGCTGTACATACTTCCATCTACAGGAGAGGAATTGAATGCACTTGCATTTGGTTCCTCTTTATAGCAGCTACATACATAATTTGATTTGCAGTGTATTGTTGACTCAGGGTTGAATGAAACAATACAGCTTCCAGTCATGTACTCCACCAGGTGAAGCACAGGGTGTGGCTTACTTAGTCTTTTAGCAAGCGACTTAAGAAGTTAAAAAATAACATCAAATGACAGATGGTGAGATATGGACAAGTTGTAATTGCAGAAGACATAATGCTGTCAGAAATGTCTGTTTGCGGACTATACTAAACTATATCTACTACTAATTTAAGTTGAAAATATTGAATTTATTAACTTATACTGTTAGGTAGTTCTTCTTAATGGCACTTTAGTGTTAAGTCCTGGATACAAAAGCTAAACACCGCTACCATTTTATTACATTTAGTATGCTTACAGTCATCGTTACTTTTAAAATAAATTTACAGCAAAAACAAAACAAAAAAACAACAACAACAACAAAAAAAAACTACCTGCAATAGGTCATTGCATAATTTGGTCAAATGTTTTAAACAGTGGCAATGCACAGACGAGAAAAGTATATAGACAGCAGGTTTTAACTTCGTTTGTCCACCTCGTAAATTCCACTCTAACAAACACTTGCAGCATTGATACATAGCTAATTGTTGTAATAGTAAAACGGATTATAGACAAACCATAACTTAGCTCCGCAACGTAAAGGCATTATTACATATAACAGTCATACTGCATCTGTGGAATAAATGTTGCAAATATATCAACAAAAAAAATTTCTTGGCTTTTTTTTGCTTTCGTTTTACTTTACCAGCCATAATTTGGCTTTTTAAAAATCACTAGCCCTTAATGGTGTAAAATGTGTTATTGGTTACTTGAGTTGGGAATGGTGAAATGATAGATGTGGTAGCTAGATAGGTCTCCACCACCTGCTACTACCTTCAATTCACAACCACTGACTGGCCCACATACATACACTAAGTATAAAGTATTGGAGTGACATAGTACCACCTTCTATAGCTTGTTCATGTGCCCCTTCTTCTCTGAAGTCAATTCTACAGGATTGTACTCACTAGCACTAATAAAGAAACTTAAGAAATAAGTGTTATTTCAACACTACACTTCAATCACTTATTGGTTACGGCAAACGTAAATCAATCAGAATTAGAGATGTAGATGGCATTCAGGAATAATGTGCCTCCAAAGCCACACCCCCTATTTTGTTTTTGTTTTCATCATGACTTCCTGTGATCTTGCAAATACCTGCATTTGTTGTTTAGCCTTGGGCTATAGGGAGTTCTCCAGTGCACAAATGTGTGCACAGATGCCATTTAGGGAATCAATCTATTTTCTTCAATACATTCATAAATATTGCTAGTTATTTTTGGTAGCTAGCTATAGTCATAGCTGCAACACTTGTTTTATTATTACTGCTAGAACACAAAGAGACAAAGAGAGTCTCATGTAGGGTCTCAAAGAAAATAGCAGATGGAAAGTAATCAATCTTTTCCCAATAGCTAGCTGTTAATCCAATGTTTCCTTTCTTTTGTTTATAGCTACTTTAGTCGGATTAAAATTACTAAACACAAATAGCTATAGCTAAATCGGTAAATTGTTGTTGCATTGCTCAGACCCTTATTTACTTATGAGTCATAACCTTATGCTTACTGAGCTGCAAAATTCTTTAATAATTATTGTCCTTGACTAAATAGTCTACTCTGCACGCTCACCTGGTTTTACACTGACAAGTTCTTTCTTCCATCTCTTTAGTACTTTCGTCCTTCTCATTAGATACCCACTGCATTCCTGGAATTGCCCTTCTCTCAGATTAGGCGCTGAAAAAGATCTTTCATATTTTTTAGCCATACTGTAGCTGCGACCCAGCTATTATAGGTTGCGGGGTTGACTACTCGTACCTGCGGTTCCCCTCTAATTTAAACGGCAATCAAGCGCCAAATGACCGGAAGATAGCCACCTCCCGCGCAATCATTTTCGTTTAGATAGTGCATTAGCGTAGAATTGATGTGACTACTAGCTACTTAGCTAAGACTACAATTATTTTACTTTTAGCGTTGGTAACCTGCACCAGTTATCTATTGACATGAACATCTCATTAGCTACAGTTACACTGTAATAATGGCTGATATAATAATATTTTCCCCATTACATTCGAAACAGGTAGGATTAGCGGTAATATAATAATTGACTAGTAGTCTCGCCAGCGAGACCCTTTACCTAATCGATCCCGTTTTTTTATTCACGGAGGAACTGCTAAAATACCTGGCTGGGAAGTGTAGGGTGTCCCAATTTTTACAGCTAACTTTACACCATGAAGGATAACTAGCATAGAATATATAACTTATGGCAAGATATTTCACTCTCAGACTTTATTAGCTCATGAAATACATTAGCCTGCTCATGAATGATTTCAGCCATATCACAATCTGACTCATGTATAAGTATTTTTAAATAGAGAGAGAGTATTAATATAACATAAGTATTTATAATAACAGCAAATTTTCTCGTTCCAACAGCCAGCCAACAGCCGGGAACGACTGAACCATAAATATTCACTAGAGGTGGCCCAAATTTATCTGTAACTGGAATTGATGTATATAGCTATTATGTCTATCCCTTAAGTGCAAGTGACATATAATTATTCTATTTAGAGATAAGTCATGTATTATTAAAAATAGCACATCAGCTATATGAGTGTCGAAGTGCCAAATATTATATAGCTATATAAGTGTTAATATAATATAGTGTAATTAAGTGTTATTTGAAATACTTCTCCGAGTGCTAGTCATAAGGATTGAATGAGTCTGAAGAACTGCTGCCTGAGTCGTCCATCATTGCCAGTGCTTGTCTAGTGGAGGAGTGTGGTCTGTCTGGAGATTGCTCTACTATATTCACTCTCTTTGAAGTTGAATTTACTGGTTCATAGTCTGGCTCATCTAAGATAATCAGCAATTGTATGTATGTATACATATATATATATATATATTTGCACTAACTAAAGTTATAGTTCTTGGCATAAAATAAATACAAATAGCTAGGCAGCATGTCTAAACAGCTACAAGCTTACCATCTTGAATGAGCAAAGGATTGATGGCTCCAATTGGAGTTCTGGGGGAGTCTGTGTCAGTATCCTCTTCATTGGGATCTCTGGAGACCTCAATGCCTGACAGCTTTAGTTGCCAATCCTGAGAGAGAGAGAAAGTGTGTGTGTTGTATATGCTCAGTTGGTTGTACATACATGTACTATACATAAAAGTTTCAAGTACTTATGTAGTTCATATTTAGTATTTTATTTATCCCGCTTTTTGCTTTTGTTATGAAGCTATCTGATTTTTTTCTATTTTTTAGATTAGCTCTATTCTACTTGCTACTTTGAGGGATTACATAGTGGAACGTTAACTGATCTCTATCAATTGCGTGCAAGCTATCTAACTGATATATAATTAATTTACAGACACAATACCTGAAGCTGAAATGGATTTTCTTTCCTAGCACGACCTCTTCTTGATTGAGGGTCTAGTTGAATGCTGGAAGGTACAGTGGATGGACGAGATGCAGTTGTGGCATTACTTCTTCGCCTCTTAAAGCGACCTTTCTTAGCTGTTTGTAATTTTCTCTGCTGCTCAAGTGACAAGCCCTGAAATCTTCTTTGTGCATACATTATTTCTAACTCTTCCTGGTTACTGCAAGGACAAATCATTAAATGTACAAAGTAAACAGAACCAGTGCTAGTGAAATACAGCACAAGTAATGCATCGTGCTCATGAAAAACAAACAAACAAACAAACAATTCTTAGCTAAGTTGTGTGGTGGTCACTGAGACAGTCTTCGCAGTCTTTCAGGCATTAAAAACAAAAAGTGTAGTTTTCAGCTTCACAATAGTCCATTTCAAACTATCAAACCA
>WLWI01003181.1_pt1 | contig 14091 bp, 3 predicted proteins | sample 6701501 | NCBI WGS metagenome assembly WLWI01 (sample SAMN12718690, study PRJNA515312) | sponge metagenome | isolation source: marine sponge | host: Mycale hentscheli | place: New Zealand: South Island, Marlborough, Capsize Point | collected 2014-11-01
CTCAGTGGCAAGGACCTTCTCACTCGCCTAATAATCACCACCAAATATTTAGCACTACTTCACGCTGGACCCACACTTCTCATGGCAGCAGCCAATTATCACATCATTGGTGCTAGACGACTAATTCGGGCCACGTGCCGGAGCTGCATAACATGCCGCAAAACCTCAGCAACAAATGATGGGACAACTACCTGCATCCAGAGTCACTCCATCTGCTCCCTTCAACCACACTGGAATGGATTTTGCTGGACCTTTCGTCATCAAGAAAGATCACACTAGACGGCCAGTATATCTAAAGGCATATGCATGTCTGTTTGTATGCTTCTCCACCAAGGCCGTTCACATAGAACTGGTATCCGACTTGACCAGCGAAGCTTTTCTTGCAGCTCTCAAAAGATTTGTAGCTTGAAGCGGATGCCTTACTCACTTCCAAACGGGTCAAACTTTGTGGGGGCCAACAACATGCTGAAAGATATTTATGCCCTCTTGTCAGAGAAGACTACTCAAAGAATCGAATGGCATTTCTCTCCTGAAAAAAGCCCTTCATTTTGGAGGGCTCTGGGAAGCAGCTGTGAAGAGTGCTAAATTCCACCTCAAAAGGGTTGTTGGTGAGCAGCAACTGACCTTTGAAGAGTTGACTACTGTGCTATGCCAAGTCGAATGCTGCCTTAACAGTAGACCTCTAGTCCCTCTCCAATCACACTCTGACAACGGCATCGATGTTCTAACACCAGATCATTTCTTAATTGGACGAAACGTTCAAGCTCTGCCCGAAATTGACCTCACCACAAAGAAACTGCCACTCCTATGACGATGGTCACTGCTACAAGCCATCAGTCAGCACTTCTGGCGCAGATGGTCAACCGAATACCTCCTGAAACTCCAGCGCTTCAACAAGTGGAGAACTCCAACTACTAATCTGCAGGTTGATGACATCGTAAGGAAGATGGATTGGTATCCAATTCTCACTGGCCCATGGGCCAAATTGTCAATATTTATGCTGGCAAAGATGGACATGTGCGAGTTGTGGCCATAAGGATCAAGACAGGGACCTACAGCGAAGATTGTTCGGCTCATCTCCCAAGAATTTTAGAAAAGAAACTCCCTTTTCGACAGGCGGCATGTTTAAGCCTCACATTACTTTACAACTTTTCCCAATTCTCACCTATTCACTTCATTTCCCTGCTCACACCACATGTTATACACACATGTTCATGCAAACACTTCTTTTCCATATATGTATATTCTCCACTCATGCTCACCTTTCCTCATCCCACTATTTAAACTAGAACCATGCATCATTTCACTCTCTGTTTTTTTCTCCTTGCTCTGTTTTTTTTTTAAGGGAAGTTTTTAAGTAGACCGAGTTATTTTTGCGCATAGCTGGCCTTACAACCCACCTACAGAGGGCAATCCATTATCACTAGTGGATTTACACAACACTAAGAACTATAAAGGGATTCAGACCACTTTCAGTTCTAGTAACCCTCTTGGCTCTCTAAGCTTCACATTTTATAAACAAAATAAAATAAATAACTTCTAAAAATCTTTGCAGATCTGTGTCACAACATATAGTTAACCCAAATTGTTTAACCATTATACAGTATTAAGCGTATAAGATGACAATATAGGGATAGTGTCTAAGTGTCAATATATTTGTACTACTGCATACTATCGAAAAAGACTCTAGCAAATGGTTAACTAGGTATAGACAGTGTTACACTGGATGGAACAAAATTAAAGCAGAAGAATAGAATGAAGTTAACACCAGATCGTACATAAATCAAATCATGTAGTTGCACAAATAATGAAATAAAAAGGCAATGAACGAACAAATATAGTTAACATTCTTTGCTCTTCAAATTCTGCACAAAAAGATCAATACATACATATACACAATACTTTTGCATAAGCATTACACCAAGAAATTACACTCTGCTTATAGACCCTATTTTTAATTAGTATTGGAGAATTTCATATATTATTATTAATTTTTTGTGTGAGTATATATAAAAGAGTCAGGGTTCTATCTAGCAATTTTCGTTTGGGGGAGGAAGATCAAGCAACTTTGCAGACCAGATGGAAAACCGGGTCAGAATATTAAGAATTTTTTTTTATGATTTAAGAGACAAATAGATCAATGAAAATTACTGAATGCAGGTTATGATTTCATAATTCTATCGCACAATGTTAAAGTGGTATTTTTCTAGGCTTAGAATGTTTGTAATGATCTAAAATGTCTTCAAGAGTTTCATTTGATAATTGATCTGGACCTTCGATGCAAATTCTCATGGCATATTCCAGTGTATTTTCACCCATTCTGTTACGAAGTCAAGTCTTGATGAGCTTTATGCTACTAAAAGTTCTCTCAACTGTAGCAGTGGTGACAGGCGAGTAGAGTAACAAGAGTACCGAGGCCTAAGGTGTCTTTTCAGAGCTTCAGGCTTATCTCTCTTTGGTTGAATTTCTGACTCATTTAATTCATCGAAATCATCCTAATTTTTATTCTCTTTTTTCCCCATTACAAAGATAACACACAATTGAATTGAACTTGCAATTCAGTAAGGAAGCCTGTCTCAGTGAGTTTTGTGGTACTAAAATATAATTTCTATAAATATAGTTGACAAAAAAGTCCTACTAAGCTTATTATCAAAGTTGGCTTTGGCAGTCTCATTTAAATACTAAAGCCTTGCCCTCCTAAGCATATATAACAACAACAAAAATAAAATGATCTTAACTACTTATATACATTCTTGTAACATTTTTTTTTGGGGGGGGGGAAGCGTTGACATTTGGGGTGGAAGCTAAGATGTTTGGGAGGAAGCTCCCCCCCCCACTAGATAGAACCCTGAGAGTACGCATATGGCTTATTAGTAGCCCATTCAACAGAGTACTGAAAATTAGTTGTTTAGGACCTTACAAATCAAGCCACCCTTGTGGTAGAAATAAGCGCTTAAACTTATTGTTTATTTAGTCTGGCGCCCTGATACCAGACTGTAAAAGCCACTGAAGTTTGATACCAAATTTCAGTAAGCCGTTCAATCACAGTACACTTTAAATTCAGGGTAAAACACTACAATTGGCTTTATATAAAACTAAAAGTTAAAATTATTTTAGCACATACCTCGCTAATACTGTTGAAAAGGAGTGAAACTTTATTTCAGAACAGTTAAGATTTTAAAAGTAAAATGAATTAGGCCAAAGATCACAGTATTTTTTAATTTTATATAAACACATGCTCAAAAATGTTAGCATGCTTCAGCTTAATAAAGAGTTAGCTAGCTTATCTATTAATAAAAATAATTATTTACAATGTGGGGTAGGTTAATCGCTGCCACCAGGGAGATACTATTACCACAGTAGATAGCAGGTTATTGGCTTACGAGGGTTGGCTCCGCTCCCCAGGTTTTAATATGACCCAAGTCAAGTAGTTAGAGGATTAAAAATTTAGACTCTCACAGCACAACACGCACATACTACAGATGGGGCGGCAAACGCTATGGAAAGGGGTTGTAAGGCCCTCACACTTGACCCCACTACAGGAATAGTAGCTAAGTAGTGGCTAGATTAGATTTTAGAAACTAGTTATTTCAACTTCTTGCAAGACTGATGAAAACTGGAGGGTATACAGAGATATATAGGAAAAAAATGATACTAAAGGGGGAGGTGATAATTAGTTATTGAATAAGAGGTGTGACTGAATCAATATAGAGGGAGACACAAACAGTGGGGTGTATAGAGTGTTAATGAGAGTCAGACAAAACTAAGGAAGTCACAAACATACAAACAAGGATGAGTCCAGCTCTAGAAATTTCCTCTAGGTGTTGCCTTGGCAACCACTTTAGTGAGAGCTGGCCCGAACAACAGAAAGCAAGTCTCCAACCAGAATGAAACCAGCAAGTGGTATATGTAGCCAGCCACACTCTGGTTGGAGTATGAATGATACATTGAAATAGTAGCAGTTCTATACATAGCTAATGAAGTACATGTAAAACAATTAACATGTCTTTGGTTCTTGCTGTAAGTTCTCAAGTCTGCTGACAAGGTTTGTGAGGTGGGCGTTCCCACATACCAATTAAACCCTTGCTTTAGCATTCTCAATAACCAAATTCATTTTCACAAAAACTATGGAAGAAATCACACAATAAGCTAAACCCCATTATATAATTCCATACTACATTTATCCCCCCACCTCTAGTTTTCTTGAGCTTACAGTAAGTATATTGTGTAGACCCAGTGTATTCTCTTTTAAAGAAGTCCTATGAATTTACTTTATTTACAAAAACTTGGTTAATTCTTAATATTAAAAGCAAATTGAAAATGGAATTAGATTTGTAAAGTATTTTTAAAACTTTGAATAGTTGAAATGTTTGTGCAAATATATATGACCAGCTATGAGAAAATCTACTGTTGTGACAGTAAATTAAAATCGAGTTAACATACATTGAGATACAAGAGAAGATAAGAATAATAGTTATTAGTTGTCACTGTTATAGTAGTTTATGTTATGTACATGAGTCAGTGTTGAATCAGCCTTGAGAACTGGCGGCAGTAACTCTACCTGTGTGAGAAGAATCCTAGGATTCAAACTTATATAATTCCTACCTTCATGACTATACACCTACATTTTCAAATGTGAGCCACACAAGTGAGAGTACAGTAGGCGCCCAAAAAGTTTCGTATTTCATTCCATAGAATGGCTGTCGCACAATTCGGCCGTCACACAATTAAATTCCGTCAAATGGCTGTCACATAAGTAAAGTTTTATTGAATGGCCATTGCACGATAAAAAAAAAAGGAGGGGGGGAGGGACAGTACGCGGTTTGGTTAACAACAACAACAACAAAAAACAAAACGGACATTACCGTTTTAATTTTTCTCATTCACCACATGCCTCACTCTAAGAAATATTGAAGCAAGTCAAAAAATTTTGAGCTTTTTGCTCTATACCCGGTTAAAAAACTACCATTTTACCACCGTACTACTGAACAGAATCCGAAACGTTTTTTGGCCCCTACTGTAGGTCCCACTTTTTCTTCTTCTTAATTTTGTCACAACGGTCATGGCCAGTCACTTACACATGTGTATATATATATATACACACAATATGTATTTATTCCAAAATATCCGAACTAGATATCTTCACAATATTATTATAGGTACAAGACCGATGAGAAACTCACATGGTTGTTATCATATGCTGTATTACTGTATTGCGTAAACCCTCAAATACATTGGTAGTCAATACCATCCTTAGTGCTTTACAGGTTCCCCAGCTACCTTTCTCTACTGAGAACTGTTTAACCAGGTCCAACCAGCGCTAAAAAATCAGCAGGGGAGTATGGGAGAGCCCCTTACTAACACAGCTAAGTATACAAGCTGTAATAATCCTAGTACAAACTACACAAGTGAAGATATTTAGCATACAATAAACCGATTTTACACTTGGCAGAGGTGATATAGCAAGATATTTCATTCTCAAGCATTATTTTCACTCACCTTTGGCTCATGAAACTAAATTAGCCAGCTCATGAATATCTCGCCATATTCAACTCTGACTTATGTAATAAGTAATATAATATGTAAATATTTATGATATATATTATATATGTACACATGTATGTATATGTGTATATATGAATATATATATGTGCAATATGTGATATGTGTATATATATTTGTTTATATATGTGAGTGTATATGCGTGTGTGTGTGTGTGTGTATATGTGTGTATATATATACAGTAGGGGTAAAAAAAAAAGTTCCCATTGAGTCGACTTTCTAAAGTCTGTAAGGTAGATTTTTTTTTGTGCAACTTTTAGCTGGACTCTTTTTTTTGTAGTGACCTTTTACTGTGACTTTTTTCTCTGGCGACCTTTCTGAGTCTGACTTTTTTATGGTTAGGGGCAAAACCCTTCTAGAGCACTTCAGTTATTGTGTTTAAACAAGTACAGGGCAGCACCTGCTTGATGTGTAGCAGCTGCAAAATCAGATTAAAACTAGGCTGCTAATGGTTTAAAAAATGAATAAATAGACTTTAAAAACCAGTTTAAAAGTTGGTTCAGCAGCTGGTGACTAGTGTAGTAAGTCTCCTTACCCTAGAGACTATTTTTCTGTTAGTCGCTAAAAAGTCTGGTAGCTAAGGGAACTTTTTTTTGACCCCTACTGTATGTAACAGTTAAACCACAAGTTCAAAGAATTACTACTGATAACCGTTATTATTTTATACCTAGTTACCATTCCGAACAATGCAAAAAACAAATAGCAAGGGTCACTTCCAGACAACAAGAAGTGGATTTTGTTCCGTTTGTGCTGCCTTCAAACAAAATTAATGGTGATAAAGTGATGTTCGCAAGACAAGATTTATACTCCAATATATATATATATGTGCATCTCACTGCAATTGGTCAAAAATTATTTTGCATGCAATTTAAACACTTCGTGGCACAAAAATATTTTTTTCCGCAGGCAATTAGAGGCGAATAATACAGGAAAATAACATTTTAACCTATCTCTGTTACCACAGCAACTATGTATGATATAAATATATATAACCTTAAGAAATTTAGAAGTAACCAGCTCTTTAATTCTGTTGGGCCATAAAGGTCCTTCCACTGAACCATCTCTTTTGTAGTACATCTGTATGAATAAATAGAAACAAAGGGTATTCGTATTTTATACCGCCAACAAAATATATAAGTATAACTTAACTCAATAAAACCTTAAACAATGTGCTAACTACAATAGAACTTCTGGGCATATGTATACATAAGAATTGCATACAAATACAGATAAACAACTAACTAATAAAAAATAAACAAACTACTTTTTAAAAAAGTAACATAATTGATGGACCATGCTCACTGTTTCACTTTGCCCAGGGTATACATTAAAAAAAGTGAATACATTCTCCTATCTAGGGCTTCATCATATATCTTATTCCTGATCACACACATGGCATGTAGCAGCCAGAAGTTTGCATAGGGGGGGTTCGGATTTCGAAAACACACAAGAAAAACCACACCTAATTTAGTTTCTTTAGTTTGTTCTTTAAAAAACAAACTGCAACCAAGCTAATGATTAGTTTTATGTCTTCTATTTCATTGATCACTGTTGAGCAAGAAGTTATAAAATGCTAACACTGTTTCATTCCCATGTAAATAGGCTTTCAACCACTACAGTGAACTGTACACTAACCGTGCACCATTAATAGGCCTTTTGTATAGCTAAATAACAGATAATTCCATTGCAGGTTTGGTCATGATCAAACAGTTGACGACATTCCATAAGTTCAATCTGGGATGTGGTTGAATTATTCACTTCCGATCACTCCAAAGGGGGATTCCGGGGTTCATTTAGGGGGGTGCAAGGGAGCACTTGCCCCCATGAAGTTATTTCCCCCCCCTGAAATATTCTTCAACCCCCACTTCCTCCCCCTAACTACGGGTATGCACACTGCCTTATCTAATATGGGGACTTCAGTGAGCAGGAGGAGACATTGAAAGTCCTCATCATTTTATCTAAAGCATACACGGTGTGGGGCCACGCCCTGCTCCTGAAGACAGGCATGCCGCACATGATGGGCATGCCTAACAGCAAGCCCCGAATGATGGAACTGTTGATTAGTGTTGTATGTATGTGTGTGCATAGTGTGTGCGCATGACATAGATAGCATGAGGCTGTGAGTTAGTGTGCGTGTATTAGAATTATGGGTATGTCCCGGCCTTCCTATAAAAGGGCGGCCTACACGCACAAGTCTCGAGTTCTTGTATCATTTCAGTCAGTCTCCTGTATGTCTGTTGTGCGAGTGATGGAATTAAAACCTACTCACTGCTAATGACTGGGGAACGCAGGCAATAAGGGGTAGCTAGTAACAAGCTATCAACAGGACTGGAGATAGAGGACGACGGTGGCAGCAAACTCCCGGACGAGACCTAAACCTCTTGACACCTGTGGCCCGACACACGGTTAATGTTAGCATGAAGTGCATTAAATTGTTAAAGCCTTACCAAAATCATGGACATATTAACTGTGATAAATTGCAAGATATAAAAAATCTGTGAATAGGATTACTAACTCGTGTACATTAAAAAAATAGTGGTCTGCAACCAGTAAATTTAACCTACTGTACATGTATGTTATAATGTGGGAATCTTCCTTATAAAATTTATTATAGTTTCTTGAGTCTTAATAAGTTAAAAAAACTAAAACAACTAAATCCGACCTAATTTTCAATTCTTATAAAACTTTCTATTATACTTTACTCGAGTCATCTTTCTGAATACTTGACTTCCTTTAGCTCACCCTAATAGTATGGTGTGTAATTTGCCTATTCAAAAAATGTATGGGAAAATAGCTGTCCAATTGAAATCACATGGAGAAAGTGAAATAGCATGCAAGTAAGTGAAATAGCACAGAAACTAAGTGAAATACCACGGTAGCTAAGTGAAATAGTATGGGTGAGAGTGCATGCATGCAGTTTTAACCTTGGAAATGTACAGTTCAGAGTGGTTTGTAGTTGGAGACAATGTCATTCTTTACTGCAAAAGCTAGAGATGGAATTTTTTCAACAGAATAGGAGAAGCCATGGTTGAAAGCGAAGTTCTAGAGACAAGCTAATTCTGAAATACCCATATAGTGAGTGAACAATACAGCTACAGTGCAAATGATTAAAAAACAACCACAGAATGGCTTACTATTAGCAAGTGATCACAGGGAGAAGCTGGCATGTTTGCCTCTTACTAATTATAATGCATAGCAGGCATGATAGTGCCATTACTCAACAAATTGTACCAGTTAAATTATTATTTTCATTGCTAAAAAAAGGTAAGTTATGTACAAATAGAAAGTATAGAATACCATCTCTTGGCTGCTCAACAGCTGATAGGAGAGGGATAGTATGCTTATCCTACAGTGAACAGAAAGCTTTATATAATAGTACTTATATTACATGAGTCAAAGTGTGATATGCATGGTGAACCCCACCCCTAGCTGGTATTTTAGAAGCTGCTCTAACCAGGTTTGAGTAGGCTACACAAGATTAAGAGGCTGGTAGCATGTAAAAATTAACAAGTTTAGCCCAGTTGCTATAACTACTAGGCTAATGAGCTTGCCCATGAAATACAACTTGAAAAATCTGTGAGTTATTTCGTTGGTCATAATATAACTAAAGATATCATTGTGAAGATATCTAGGGTGGAATAAATAAATAAATAAATATATATATATACATATATATATATATACATGTCACTTCACTTACAGTTCCTCCATCTAAAACTTGTAAGAGAAATTTTGAGGTGCTTATAATATAAGATAACAAGAAGGGTGACTGAGATAAAATCTGAAGAAAAAAAAAAGAGACACAAAGTATTTCAAAGTAATAACGTATCCATTCTTCTAGAAACAGCACTGAGATATATGTGTATTATAAGGCATATTGCTGTTCTAGTCCTCTTAGCAGAATTAGTTTCTGTATTCAGAATTTGTGTTCAGATTTTAGGAATGCATAAGATAACATTATGCCAAAGTGAAAAATACTATGCCCATCATCTACACTTGTGTAGCATAAATAGTGGTCTGTGGGCCAGCCCACATAAAGGAATCATATTACAGTGGTCCCTCTCTTGAGAGACCCCTGACCGACAACCACTCCATTTATAAGACCAGTTTTACCACTCCTCTTGAAAGACCACTTAATCTGTAACCATAGGGTGGTCTCTCAAGAGAGGGACCATTGTAGTTGTCATTAGAGTTGTGATTGTCATTGAACGTGTGGATTGTATCTGACTTGTTTGTGCTGTTATACATGTATGTTGTATTATTTTTGTGTGGATTGTACCTGACTTGTTTGTGCTTACATGTATACTAACTGTACCTGACTTGTTTTTGTGGTATATGTTGTATTATTTTTTGTGGTCAGTGCATGCAGCTAGCTGCACCCAATGTATGATATCCATTTATGGACTTAATTATTTTTATGTTGTGCCAGTAGCATGACCAGATTTTTGCAGCTTCTGTGAAATATTTAATGAATAGTGTGTGTTCATTTTTTTATGTTATCATGTCACTCATCAAGGTGTGTGTACATTCTCCTCTTTATTAAAATCATTAAATCTGCTTTAAACCTAGCCTTAGGGTGGGTAAAGGTGCACCTTAAGCAGTCTAAAAAAGAGGATGCAGATTCTGGAGGCAGCAACTACTTGCTGTCTCCAGTGTGAGTGCTGACAGAGTCTGTGACAACAACCCTAGCCAGGCCCACATGGTCCATAGAATGACCATTGCAGAGTGGGAACAAGATGAGAGAAACCTCAAAGTATTGTACTAAGGCCTTCACATGTAACCAATGTTTTTTTTTATATGTCCAGGTCATTGACAGGTCAAATTACAAATACTCTAAAACAAAAAACACTAACTTGCAAAAACAAAACAAAAACAAACAAACAACTCCATGAAATAGGGGCCTGGCTAGTGATGTGCCAGTCTATGAGTCACACTGCTTTAGCGTGAGTAATCCAATCTCTATAGTATTTAACAGGTAGTACAAGGCTTTAGTTTGCTGACACAGCTAAAAAGAAATTCTAGTTAGAAAGTAATTGGACATAAATGTTGGACTGTTATTTGTTGAGTGTTTCGTCAAAGCAGTATGTATCTCAGTACAGTGAAAATGGGGTAAATATTCCTGCTTAACAGTTCTATTACAGTAGTAGTTTTGGTATTATAAAATGTAGCACTTCAGGTTGAGCTTTTTCATATAATAACTTATAAGTACCACTGGTGCATAGACTATCAATTATTTATTCAACTTCTCACTAAAATTGAACGTTAGGTCAATATTTTCATGTCACAAAATATATATACATCAGCAATCTATTTGAACATATAAACACAGCCCAGACTTACATTTTTAAAATTTTTTTATAGTGCACTGATGACCAGCACTTTGTAGCTAAACTAGATTGCTATGTATGTATCTGAAGATCATTGAAATAATGAACAAAGATGATTTGAAAAGCCTGCTAAGCTAAATCCAGGGATCCTATTGGGACAGGCTAATAATATAACAAAGTGGCAATACTCTAGAGCAAGAATAAACTTGAAATTACCCCCAAAAACTTAATAAGTATCAACATATGCGCTACTAAATCAAATAGAAAAGATTAGAGCAAAACTTAAAGAGAAGAGGGAGCAATTAAGACCTGCAAAATCAAATACACTTTCATAAAGGGCCTGTTTTACAGCTAAACCTTATTACTAGTTATTGTATTATTGAACACCCTTAATTACTTACCTTATTTTCTCCATCGCTGTATATTTCTGCCTCTTTTCCAGGTCGAATGTTAATTTCCAAAACATAGTACCCGTAGCGATTACAAGGAGTAAAATTCATTCTGTTGAGAACAAAGCAAAATATTCCCTTACAAAAATGTATAACTGTAACATGGATGTTGCTTACATATCATGCACAGTGCAAAATGCATGCAAATAGCACTTGTGTGTAAAATGGGATTTATTAACATCCATACTCTGTTAATATATACCACATACATTTATTCTGCATGTGTGCACTTTGCAGCTACTATGCATACATGCACTATATGGTTTATTCTCACATATGCAATTCTCTAGCATATTGCACACATTTACCACTCACAAAGTATCATAGTAACAGTAAGCATGCATGTAGATTATGTGCATTTTTTATATGTTTCCAAAGTAAACAAGAAATAAAAAAAAAGATACTTAAGAGTATCTTAATTTTTATTATTAATTATAATATCGCACATTCACTAAATACTGGTCTTAGTTCTTATCCTTAGAAAACACTAAAATTAATACTGATAATCAATGAAGCAATAACATATGAACAAAATGAATGATGCACTTAATGTTATTCTCTTTCGAAAGGATCAACTACAGTACTTATAAGTCAGCTTTTTCCATATGCATTACTATGCATTTTTCTAAAATATCGTGAGTTTATAACAACAATGGAGGAAGAACCAGTAACTTTGTATATACAAGGTAATACTATGCTATCACTGACGGGTTCACAACTTAAAGTTTCAATGAATAGCTTGAAATTATGATCAACTTGAAATATCTTGACTATTTTGCCAAAAAAACGTTGTTGTTTTTCATAGCGAAACATAATAGCTGTGTCATCTCTTCTACTGCTTTCATGCCATTTCTTTATGCTATAGAAAACATTATCAATATTAATTCTTGTGAAACTTCTAATGATATCATAATTACTGGCGCAGCTATATCGATGACGTCTTTGGTATCTGGTAGGGTGACAACACATCACTCAACCTATTTATCATAGACCTGAACAGTGCCCACCGTGCCCTCACCTTCACACTAGAAGTGGACGAACAGAAAGTCAACTACCTGGACCTAAGCGCTTAAAATAATATTATTGCACACATGCTGCATGCATGCCAATTAAATATGGTATTTGTATGTTGCATACGTTTTGCACATATTTAGTTTTCAAGCACAGATGTGTGCAGTTTGCACTTATTTTACACTTGTATGCAATTGACGCGTATTCTGCGCACGTGTCCAAATATTTAGCAGTTTTTTGCTACTTGCATATATACATTATAGGGCTAGAATGACAGCAAGATATGTGCAAAATGTATGCAAAAATGTGTGCAAAAAGCATGCAACATTTTTGTTAGGGTTCACTATCCATTATATGACTGTTGAATGTTTTCAAAAGAACTGAATATTCTCATACATAGAAATTATGTACTCAGAAATCCTCATTGGTACAATGAAGCTAATAACATAATAAAGTAAATAATGGGGAGATCGACTTCAGAGGCTCAAATAATGGTGTGTTTCGTCAGTTAATGGGAGATATAGCTACACAGAGACAGAATGTCTTCCTTATGTCGGGTAGTCATATAAATGTGGTACCCTAAGCCAAATATTTAACTAGTCACAGATTATGTTAGGAAGAAATTATAAAGAATTGGACAGTTTCAACTCCTTGTGGATGGGTTAAATCACAGATATATAGTCAAAACTCATGGTTCAGTTGAGTTTGCAAGTCATAAAGTGATTGTACCAGATTGAACAAACAAACAAGAGTCTATGGTATTTGAACATCATACATTGACAAATTATTAGCGTGCATGTATGGTGAAATGTGTATGGTAAAAATAATGAGTCTGAGCAGGGTAGCCGCAAGCTAGTAGTCATCACTTTTCTTCTGAGTAGTGCAGCACCTCTGAGTATGGTACTAAAATATTATCCCCTTGTGCAGGGAATCACATGTGGTACAATAGCTCTTAGTGTATAAAGGGGTGTCAAATAACATGCTATTGATCATACAATGTAAGGCTGTTAGGGATAAGTGGGAGAGATAAGGTAGGGATCAGTTAGATGGAGCAGAAAGGGGGTTTGGGTGTCAACGATAATCAGGCATGGGTTCATGATAGGTCAATACAATAGTGCCTGTCCAGGCCTCCTTGAGACCTTGAAATAATGCTGCCAGCCCCACCTCCTAACTATACAAAACCACATGCTACTCATGCATTTACACCTAATGGAACTGCATGCTCATTAGGGCTGACTCCTCATTTTTTTTTTTGCTGCTTGTTCCCTTTTTTTCTCTTGTGTTCCCACCTTACTTCTATTTATGGTTTTGTGGGTTTCTTTATTTCAGTATCACTCAGTGCGTGTGTGTGTGTATTGCCTAATCATTATTGTAACTTGAATGTGCTGTGGTGTCAGGGGACATTGGTATAGTCATTTGGGTTAGTGTAACTAGAAGCCTGAGAACTGTTTGCTGGATTTACGCCCCAGCAGTCATTTTCTAAGACTAGGCATTCCCAGCACACATTCAAGCCACAACAGTGCCAATTGAAGTGCCCTAAAGTTCTTTCCCAATATTTGAGTAATTTCCCAAAGAGAAGTCAAACGGGGCTATTCAAAGTGTTTTGTGGCTGCACTAGAGTCACCTTTGCATGACAGCAGTGAGGGTAAAATACCAGTATCTAAGAGTACCAATGCTGATCTAGCATTTATTCCACACAAACTGGAAGGAGAAAAGGAGCATGTAATAATCACCAGTGTAGT
>WLWI01003182.1_pt1 | contig 14085 bp, 3 predicted proteins | sample 6701501 | NCBI WGS metagenome assembly WLWI01 (sample SAMN12718690, study PRJNA515312) | sponge metagenome | isolation source: marine sponge | host: Mycale hentscheli | place: New Zealand: South Island, Marlborough, Capsize Point | collected 2014-11-01
AAAAAAAAGTGTAATGCTATTCTAGCCATAACTACCAATTAAAAAAATAATTTATTGACACACAAAATAAGCAAATAAATAAATAACTATTTGATATAACACCATTGTGAGAAATAACAGGGAAAGTACGTGGGAGAATACATCGGAGAGGGCAGGGGTGATATCAAGGACGATGACAATGACATATATTATGCTGACCTAGAAGATGAGCATCAGCAGAATTTAGGAGGGGGCAGTGATGAAGCAGGTGATTCTTGTCGAATCATTTGCAGTCACATCAAAGGAATTAGTCATCTTTACTGAATTAGCCATTTATACTTTATCCTTGATGTTACTGTGAGGAGTAAATTAGACAATGTTCGGGTCTGACAGTGAGTGTGAAAGGAATTAGAAACAGTTTGAACACTGAATACCAAAAGTCTAGAAGTAATTGGCACTCTTGTATAGCCTTGTACAATGCTTGCTATACTGCTTCAGTGCTTATAGTGTCTTTTTTTTTTTTTTTTTTTTTTTTTTTTTTTTTTTTTTTTTTAATAAAGTCAAGTTTGCACCCCCAACTATATCAGCTCTCATTGCTAATCAAAGAGTGCAACCTTCCCATCAAGAAACTCGCTATGTGCAAAATATAAATAAAGCTACCATACTTCATATTTGCAAAATTACGAATGTGGGTGTTATTAGGGTGTGGTCATGCTAATTAAGAGAGTGGTGATTAATGGAGATGTAGTTGACCTGAGCATTTTTGAAGAGTTAGTGCTCGAGTTGCTGACTTATCTCATGAGCATACACTTTATTCTTTGTGCACTAAATAATAAATGTCTATTCAATAGCTACTACTCTTAATTTATTTTATTTGATTTTTTGCGTAGTATTACAAAAAATGTTTTGAAAATTGGAACAATATTAGATAAGTGCAAGGTAATGTTGCTGCTGTGTTCATCTTCTGTTAGTTGTCCTAGACAGAGGGATGGGAGGGGGGAAAGAAAGAAAGTTAGATGATTACATCTTGAGACATTGTAATACATCAGTTTGATTCCGACTGTAATATTGTGGGTGTGCATTATCAAGGGTACATGACAATTGCAAGCTTTTGTAATATCAGACAAGATCACAACATTCTAAACATAGGCGTAGGAACTGGGGTGGCCAGGGTGGCCAGGGCCACCCTAACTGGTGCATCAGCAGGGAAAAAATTGGTTTGCTGAGTTTTAATTCTAACTTGGTTTACAATTCTGTACCAGCTGAAACTGATGCACTAGACCTACATGCCATAGCAAAACAATTTGTGTCAATTAATTCACGTAGAGTTAAATACTTTGGAACTTATTAATTTTTTTTTAGCTATATCTGTACTTAAAAACTATACATCAATGTATTTTCCTATAGCTGACCATTTACTATGATTTCAAATATTTATGTATCACCAATATGATTGAGGAAGGAATTTGTTAATAAGTATATATGGGGATGCAAATCAAGTCAAAACAATGACTCTCAACTTGGCCACCCATAGTAAAATTATCTTCCTACGCCATTGCTAAACCATTATCTTGCCCTCAGCCATTGCATATAATATATGTACTTACTTCTAACTTTTGACTGCTATCACAGCTCCAGCTACGATGCCTACAGAAATAAACACATGCTAAATGCAATGACTATACAAAAGTCTTGAATGATAAGTCAATCAAAATAAAATTCATTCCTACTCAGAACTTTCCAAGGCAGGTGACCAGGTTTGGCTTTAATAATGGCTGCCAGCTGTGGGTTCTAAGAATTACCCAGGAAACTTGGATAAAAACTAGGGCATCCTGGCCGAAAACAGGTATGATATTGGTTTGATAGTGAGTCCATGAAAAACAGGGCAATCAATTAATTAGGCAAGATGCAGGACATCATCTACAGAAAATCTGGGATGTCCCTGCAAGCCGGGACAGATCAGCCGGGACAGATGGCAGCCATATAACTTCCAGGTGCTCACAAAACATTTTGTTACTAACTATCCCTACAAAGGGTATTGGTGGTGCTCTTTTATTGGAAACTCTGATTGATGTTGCCATAGATCTAGCTAGTACAAGCAATTTACCTGCAATCACTAAGAAAATCACTAAGGCAATTACTATCACTATGAGGACTAGAATAACTCGCAGCTTCCATCGTTTTCTCCGGAGATTTCGACTGAGTTGATGTGCTTGTTTGTGGAATAGTCCGGCATTCTCATTTAGTCTTTCTAAAAAAAAAAAGAAGCAACATAGCTACACAAAAACAGAAAGCAACAACTAAACCAAGACAAGAATGCATTAGGTAAGTCAACTTAATATTATGCCTTATGCCAAAGGTATCATTCTTTGGGTGACATTTAGGTTAGGTACAGCATATCAAATATGTTCCTGCAACTGCAACTTGCTACTAATTTCCAATATTTACATAACTCACTTGTCTTTTGCAAAACTTATATGATATGTTTACACTTTCACAGTTTACATCTTTTTAGGCTACTTCATTAATTAGTCCTTCTAATATATATTTCACAGCCATGACAACAGCATGGTGATGATGTGTACACATACTGGTCAGCCTTCATGCATCTTAAAATGTCTCCTGTTGGGTTTTACTAGTCAAGTTAATGTGGCAACATTTGGGAATCGTACGTAGACATCACTATGGTGTGCAAGCAATTCCACACCAGGACCAGTAGTAGATAGCAGGATTCATTATAGCAGAACTCTAAGTTGATGTTTAGTTTCTGTCTGCCCTCACTTGAAGCATTCATGCGGAATATTTGCTATTAGTAGCTAGAAATGCTGCGTATTAAGCAGCACTAGATAGTACTTGCCTGCGGTATCAGATAAGTGGTCCAGCTTTTCACGTTTTTCTGTGATCTTATCAAAATTTTCCAACAGCTTTCCTTTAACCTAGAATCATAAATAGCATGTCGGCAAAAGAGAGGAATATTTATTTCATTGACAGGCAAAGTTTTTTTATTATAGTTTACTATAAGTAGGTATGTTTATTAATGTCTTTATTTTTTGTCATATCATTTTCAGTAGTGAGCAGAGATCATTGGTAAAGACCTTGTGTTACTGTAAGAAAAATTATATTTTAAAGAAAAAACATCTACTGTACATACTGTGAGAGAGCAAGTTCTGAGCTAAGTGATAAAAAAAATTAATGTAGCTATAATTTTGTTGTAATTTATAAACTTGAAGTTGATGAAGAAACTATCACTTCGTAAACATAACATGTTGACAAGCAAATCAACGTCTACCTGTTGGTTTTAATGTTGATAACATGAATAGAATTGCCAGCTACAGCTAAGGCTATGTGTTAACATATGGAGCTAGGGAGATGTTTGTTAGCTTCACTACAATTATTACATATAAGTAAAGCCTCATCCTCTCAGGATTGTATAGCACACAGCTAGCTATACCTGCATAAGAGGGGAGGGGAGAGAGGATAGAGTAGGGGAGGGGAGGGGGATTAGAGTCGATCTTATATGTTGATATGCTGAAGTAATTAGCCCTTTTTTTTACATAAAATACTTATTACCTCGTTAACTTGTCCTTTTAACTTTTGCATTTGCACACTGGTATTAGACTGGCCATCTATTGCACTGTAGGACCTGTAGGCAACGAATATAACTACTTTGGTCAGCTTTAACAATTTCTTATCAACAAATTCCCTCTAGATGACTGCCACATTAGCTATGTCAACTTACTCTAATAGATATGTCATAAATAATGTTAACTTACATATTTTTATCTCCTCCCAGTAATAGCTATATAGCAATGCTGCCTTATGTGATGTACAGCCCAGAGAACAGGAGGAGATGCTCAGCTAGTTGTGAATCCCTCTGTAAGGACAGGTTTGTTGGTGCTAGTCTGAAAACTGAAAGTTTTGTGCGTCTTTATATAGAGCAGAAAATAAACATTACAGGAAGTTGTATCATGTTTGGTGTTGCTGCTAAATTTTGTTGTTGTTGTTGTTTTTAGTGTTGCTGTTTAATTTTAATACTACTTTTCTTTCTTTTTTCTAAATAGTTTTTAGCCGTATGCAAACATGTAAATTTTACAATATACCAAAAGAGTTTTCATCAAAACTATACAGTAAGATCAAAACTAAATGTTGCTAGTAGCATCAAAACAAATTGGAATTGAAAGTAAAAAAAAAATCTAAAGCCAGAGTTGAATATACAACAAGTTGAGTAATGTTACTTGAACAGGCAGGCATGCGATTTTTTGCAATACACTAAAAGAAACAAAGTAGGGCCTGCCAGATTGTGCTCGACATTTTTAGAATTATTCTTTTTTTTTAGGTCTAAAAAATTGAGTTATTATTCCAAAAGAATAGTATATTATTCTAGAAATTTTCGTATTATTCTCTTATTATTCTAATTAGAAATAAGTGAAATTATGATGATTGCAGTATAGCTAGCTAGCTATATAGAGTTGGTACGTTACGAAATGAAAGAGTAAAACTATCAGTCTCTTACTGAATCACTCAATATGAAGGATTGTATATAGCTAGCTAAGAGTAAAACTATCAGTCTCTTGAATCACTCAATATGAAGGATTGTATATAGCTAGCTAATCCTTAGTGAAAACCTTGAACTTCCCGTAAAAATGTTCAATGAATGGAAAAAACATGCTCTGCTGCAGCTGAAAAAAGTTCAATTTAGAGAAACCTTACAAAACATTTGGGGGAAATGTGGATTACCTGGTATTAAAGAATTTTAATATGCTCGGCAGTGGATCCATATTCTCTTCCCTTCACATGCGTAGGTTGGCTGGTAATAATATACATTTTTTGTCAATTCTAATGCAGTGATTGTTGAGTTGCTCAAGAAGAGAATCCATTTAGCATAATTCTCTATATGACTTAGTGACTCTGAGCCTGACTGACAGCTCTCCCAGTATTTCAAACTTTCTTCTTCTTTTTTTCATTTTGGAAATACAATAACAGAGTGGCCAACACTAACCCAGCTGCTTTAATCAAGTAATGAAGACCTACCTCATAACCACATTTCTGCACATGTTTATGTCCCTTTGTTGTAAAAGAAAAAGAGAGGGGGAAAAAAAGCACTATTGATTTTCTTTTATAATTAAGGATAATATGGACTGATTATTCTCATTTTCCCTTTATTATTCTATAATTATTCCATTATGCTATTAGCTACATGTCCATTATTCCAGAAAAAATGCTAGCATAATCTGGCAGGGCCTACTAGCTAGCATCAGAGTTGAGTATACAGCAAGTTAAGTAATGTTAATGTCGTAGATTTTCATTGCTACTCTATTTCTAGTAATTCAATATTTTTAGCTTAGCTAGTAGCATAGGGTCATACCCTCACCTCACAACTGAAGAAGGCTTCCGAGCCGAAACGTTTTGTGAATATTATATCAAAATTTTAATGCTACTAGCTAAGCTAAAAATATTGAATTAAGTAATGTTACTATAAATGTCAGGGAATGGCCAGGGTGTTCCTCATGACTTCAATGTGATGAAAGGGCTTGCTAGACCTGACACTGAATCTGTCCCAAGTGTTGATCTCATGACATGTATTTCCCCTAGTGTCATAATGATGTCATCATCTAATGTAGAGTATTTGGATTCTCCTGCTGGGGACATTACAAGCATCTCTGTGGGTAATACTAAGTGATAGTCTAACATTTCAGTCTTCTTCTGATGAGCACAATTTATTGACCTCTCAAAACTAGATGGTCTGTGTGAGAACTATGAACTAGACAAGGTTTCATAGTAGCTACTGTTTTGGTAAGGTGAGGTGAGGTGGTGTGGGAGTCTCTACAACATAGACTAGATTTAACCATTCTTCCTCAATCCTTGGAGTTCTCATTTTAGGGGAAATCCCTACCTTATAAACTTGAATTACTCTTCTCGCTCCATATTTTCTTGTTTGTTTGTTGTTGTTGTTTGAGTGTCTTTTTGTTTTGTTTTCCGTTATATAACCATTTGTACCTTGGTAAGTTTAAGCCATCATATCACATTGCTAGATTCAGAGTGAATAGGAGGTGAATAAATGAACTGTCTAATCAAATATTAGTTTTATGTGTTTCCCTGGAGCCGTGGTACAAGTTTGTTGCACCACTCTGTTCGGTCGTATGGGATTTGCACTATCCTCAGGCCCTTGTCATAGTGTAACCCATACATATTGGTTAGCTGGCCATTTCCTGTGTGCTATAATGCATGGGAAATATTGAACGTTCGTGTGATGTTGAAATACTCAAGGAAGATATCCAATGTATAATATATATTACATCATAGCTGCCAGCTGTCCTGAGTTTTCCAGGACATCCTTGAAACTTCTGTGCATGTCCCTTGTCCCTTTATTTTGTTGACTTGTTGACAAACTAATGTTATAGCTGGCAACCAACCTTTTCTCTGCCAAGATGCTCAAGTTTAATTGACAACCATTGGATTCCACTCAGCTAATAGAATTCTCCCACTTGTTAATCTTTTCCCTAGCAGTTGTGCATATTATAATTATATATTATATATATATATATATATATATATATATATTTTTTTTTTTTTTTTTTTTTATTTATTTATTTTTTTTTTTACTTGTATCATTGCTAAAAATCTTTTTTGAAAATTCTAAAAATATTAAGTGCAAGGTGTGTTGCTGTTGCGTTCTTCTTCTGTTAGTCATCCTAGACAGAGCAGAAGATGAGAGAGGGAGGGGGACAAGAGAGGGAGGGGATGGGGAAGAAGAGAGAAAGTTAAATGATTAGGTGGAAATAATATAAGACATTATAATGCATTGTAGTTGTGGGGCCAGAATGCTAAGAGTATACAACAATTGTAAGCTTTTTTAATGTCAGACAAAATCACAACATTCAGCTAAACTAGTCTTGCCCTCAGCTACCCACTCCTGTAGTCTACCTGTACCCACTCCTGTACCCATTGCTATAGTTTCCCTATGTACATATATGTACTTACTTCTAACTTTTGACTGCTATCACAGTTCCAGCTATGATGCCTACAGAAATAAACACATGCTAAATGTAATGACTATGTATATAAAAGTCTTGAATGATAAGTCAATCAGAACAGGCAACAAAATGTATTAGACTTTACAAGACAGGTGACCAGATTTGGCTTGAGCAATTGCCAACTGGCTTCATATTAATCAAATGTATTTTCCAGAGGCTCACAGAACATATTTTGTCCTACAAAGGTATTGGGTGGTGCTCATTAAATGATGTAGCTATTATGATGGAGAGTCCCAAGACAATATACCCTTTAAATTAATTCTGGTTGATTTTGTCATAGATCTAGCAAGTACAATCAAGTTACCTGCAATCACTAAGATAATCACTAAGACAATTACTATCACTATGAGGACTAGAATAACTCGCAGCTTCCATTCTTTCCCCTGGATATTGTTATTGAGTTGACAAGCTTCTTTGTGAAAAAGCTCTGATTCTTCACTCAAGTTTTCTGAGAACAACACACAATGACAAAAAACAAAACAAGAAATGCAGTGGGTAAGGACATTTTGATAGAAACAGCATTATATAGGCCAGGGAATAAAAAAAAAAAGGGCAAGGGGTGCTACTTACCTTCCCACCCACTCACTATAAATATAATATGACATCAGTCCCATTAATAGAAAGAGAAGGAAGTCAATGATATATATATATATATACAGAAATTCTAACTTAGCACCCGAAACAAACTGCTAGGTCTATTTTACTGACGACAACAAAGTGTAAACACAAATATATTGCATGAACTGGAATGTTGCTCTCTCTATCGGTCACCCCGTGATAGAGACAAGCTCAAACACTAGCTAGCTTCATTATGTCACACAATTTTATTGTGAGTTTAAAAGTATCACATATAGACAACTACTTGAAATATTGGAGTAATCTCAATACTTCAGTCTGGATAAGACATGTCAATACTTGAGTTTAATTTATACTATAATACACCCACACGATATAGCTTTCTGAAGTTAAGGTGAGTTCCTCAATTAGTGCACACTGCAGAGAAATATAATTTACTTGCATGGAACTCATTTGTCTTTTGCCAGACAATACAGGATGTTTACATTTGTCAGCCCAGCTAATGTGGGCTGTGCTTCTTATCATAAGGGACACAACATTTAATAAATTATTAACATTTGGGAAATGTTCTTATCATGTGTGAATAATTTCAATGTTACTTTCATGGTTTGCTCTAATAACACGTTTAGACTAGCAAAGGAAAACAACCTATCATTTTTATTTCTTGTCAAAGTTCTTCTCAAGGGTCATTAGGTTGGGCTTCGGTAAGTGCTGGGGAAAGTTCAAAAACCAAATTTTTGGCTGATTGAACAGAAAATAGCTACTACTTTAATTATTATGCTAAGAATGACTGAATCAGAAATTCATTGCACTGCTTTGGTTTGCCGTTTTGCTAAGGTTTCTGTTGAACCAATTTAAAATGTTGTGTGGTATTTCCCAATGTTAGCACTTCATCCCAACTACCTCACTAGGAACGTCTGATTTCATTCTCAAAGCAGTTGTTTACTTTCATTTCTACTCCAGCACTAAAACATAACTATATTACGTATGTGAGATATAAACTATTATCTTATAGCTAGAAATACTGCATATTTAGGAGCACGAAATAAAGCTTACCTGCTGTAGTATACAAGTGGTCCACCTTTTCGTTTTTTTGTGCAATTTTTTCATAGATGTCTTGCACAATTCCTTTAACCTGGAATCATATGAGCATCATTAACAAAGGAAATAATATTCATAGCTATACAGTATACAACTATGTATCTGCCTTTGGGCCATCATTTTCAAAGATCATTGATAAATGATCTCGTATTGCTAAAGAAAATGTTACTATTGCTAGAAGTAAACCACACCCCATTTGAATTGTACAACACCCAGCTACTTTTTCACTGTTTGAAAAGAAGAAAGCAGACTTGATACAAAATGGGATGCATTGGAAAAGTCAATTCCTTCTATATAGCTATAACTTATGTCATTACTCTCTTGAGGGTAAGAATTTAGAGCTGATCTTGCACACTTAGAGCTCTTGATTCACTGAGCTATGAAGTGGTCACCAGTAAGCTGTATTTAATACGTATTACCTCATTGGTTTGTCCTTCTAGCTTCTTCATTTGCTCACTGGTATTAGACTGGTCATCTATTGCACTGTAGGACCTGTAGGTAATGTAACAAAATCTGAACACATGATTCCTTGGAGTCAAACAGCTGTTCCCTCTAATAGCTACATCAGCTGGCTCTAATAGATTTCTTTTACTCACATCTTTTAGCTATCTTCTTCCAGCAAATAGCAATGGTGCCTTTATTTGATGTAGAAGCTCAGCAAACTGGATGAGTGTTTGTAGCTTGTAATGTGGATTTCTCTATAAACACAGGACATTAGCAAACTATTCTGTTAGTATAGCTAGTAATCTTATAGGAGACTGAAAAGTTTGGATAATTTTTAATTATCATTACAGGAAGTTATTTTAAATGTTTGGAATTGTAGCGTAACTTCTGTTTATGTTTTGACTATCGTGCACTTTCAGCTATGTAAGTGCCAATATTTATAAAACAAACTAGGAAAGGTGCATGACGTGAAAATGCAAGAATGATGTGGTAAGAGACGTGGAAACTGGAAAAGGTTGTGAACCTAATTGTGAATTAGACTGCACCTCCTTTCATCGTTATATAGAGCAGAAAATAAGCATTACAGGAGGAAGTTGTATCATGTTTGGTGTTGCTGCTTATATTTTTAATAATACTACTTTTTTTTCTAAATTTTCTTAGCCCCATGCAAACATGTGATTTTTTACAATGTACCAAAAGTGTTTTTGTCAAAACTATGCAGTAAGGTCAAAGCTTTGATCCTAGTAGCATCAAAACAATGAAACTAAAAAAAAATCTAAAGCCAGAGTTGAATATACAGCAAGTTGAGTAATGTTACCTGAACAGGCAGGCATGCAATTTTTTTGCTATACACGAAAATAACCTTTGTCAACCAGAAAAAATCTATTAGCATTGGGAGTTGAATATACAGGAAGTTAAATAATGTTACTATAAATGTCAGGGAATTGCCAGGATGAGTTTCATGACATCAATGTGATGAAAGGACTCGCTAGACCTGACACTGAATCTGTCCAAGTGTTGATCTCATGACAACATGTATTTCCCGTAGTGTCATAATGATGTCATCGTCTATTGTAGAGTCATTAAATTCTCCCGCTAGGGATGTTGCAAGCATCTCGTGGATAAAACTAAGTGATTGCAGTTTTGTTATTCTTGCTCCATATTTTCTTGTTTGTTGTTGTTGTTTAATTGTTTGTTGTTGTTGTTGTTTAATTGTTTGTTGTTTAATTGTTTGTTGTGTCAAGTCATCATAGCTATCACATCTTGATTCAGGGTGAATAGGAGGTGAGCATTTACTGGAGAAAGATGATCCTTTACCCGATTTGAAACATCCATCCAATCAAACCTAGAGCCACAATACAAGTTTGTTGTACCACTTCATTTGGTGTATGGGATTGACACTATCCCCTCAGGCCCTGGTCATTGTAACTTATACATATTGGCCAACTGGCCATTTTCTGTACACTTAGCATTGGGACTTGACAAAGTTAGCTAGTGCTCTGGTGGCTGGACACTTCTCATGACCAAATACTGTATATTGTTCATTCACTATTAGTAATATATAATATGGAATATAATATATATATATAATGTATATATTCATATATATTATATATAATATATATATTCCACCCTAGATAGCTTCACAATGAGGTATTTTGAGGTATGTGACACAGTGAAATAACTCAAGCAAGCTCACTACTTGTAGTTATAGCAACCAGCCAAGCTTACCACTTTCCCATGGGTTTTTCAGCTACCTTCCTCTAGTGTAGCATACCCAACTTGGCTAGAGCAGCTGCTAAAATATCAGTGGGGGTATGGGGTGCCCCTACAGCCAACTTGCACTGTGAGTTGCCAGTCCAAGTACAAACAACAGCAGTGCAGTGTATAAACCACTTAGTAAACTGGTCAGAGTGATAAGCAAGATATTTCACTCTCAGGCTTTATTTCACTCTGCCTCTTGCTGTGAAAGTATATTAGCATGCTCATAAAATATTTCTCCATATCACACTCTGACTCATGTAATAAGTATTATATTATTGCAACACTATTTTTAATTTTTTTACTCATCTTTGCTAGACTTTTTTTTAAATTATAACAATATTAAGTGCAAGGTGTGTTGCTGCTGCATTCATCTTCTGTCAGCCATCCTAGACAGAGCAGAAGATAAGAGAGGGAGGAGGACAAGAGAGAGAGGGGAGGGGGAAGAAGAGAGAAAGTTAAATGATTAGGTGGAAATAATATAAGACATTATAATGCATCTATTTATGAGTTTGATAAACTGACTGTGATTGTGGGGCCAGAATGCTAAGAGTATACAACAATTGTAAGCTTTTTTAATGTCAGACAAAATCACAACATTCCATGGCATCAGCTAAACTAGTCTTGCCCTCAGCCATTGCATATATATGTACTTACTTCTAACTTTTGACTGCTATCACAGTTCCAGCTATGATGCCTACAGAAATAAACACATGCTAAATGTAACGACTATACAAAAGTATTGAATGATAAGTCAATCAAAACAGACAATAAAATGCATTCCTACTCAGAACTTTCCAAGGCAGGTGACCAAATTTGGCTTGAGCAATTGCCAACTGGCCTCATATTAATCAAACGTTCTTTCCAGATGCCCACAAATAATATTTTGGTGGTGCTCACTAAATGATGTAGCTATTATGTGGAGATTCCCAAGACAATGTACCCTTTAAATTAATTCTGGTTGATTTTTGTCATAGATCTAGCAAGTACAATCAAGTTACCTGCAATCACCAAGGTAATCACTAAGATAATTACTATCACTATGACGATTAGAATAATTCGCAGCTTCCATTGTTTTCTATGAAGATTGTGATTGAGTTGATGTGCTTCTTTGTGAAAGAGTTCTGATTTCTCACTTAAGCTTTCTGAAAACAACAACACACATAACGACAAAAAAAAAGCAAGAATGCAGTACATTTTAATACAAACAGCATTGTACACGCTATGGAAAAGAAAAAAATGCAGAAATTCTAACTGGCAAACTGCTAATTATGAGTTTCTCAATTAGTGCACACTGCACAGAGAAAAAAATTACTTGCATGGAACTCATTTGCCTTTAGTCAGACAATACAGGATGTGTGAGCTGCTTCTATTGTAAGAGATGCAACCTTTAATAAATAATTTATTCAATAAATTATTATTATACTTAGAGATATTAACAACCATGAAATAAAAGTACCTGCTGCAATATATAAGTGGTCCACCTTTTCATTTTCTTGCATAATTTTTTCATAGTTGTCTTGCACAATTCCTTTATCCTGGAATCATATGAACATCATTAGCAAAAGGGGGGAAAATATTATACATAGCTATAACTGCTATCTACCTTCAGGCCATTATTTTCAAAGAGCATTGGTAAAAATCTCATTGCTAAACTGTAGGCAAAATTATATTTAAAACTTTTCAATTTTTAGCTAATCATCTAGTTCATCACTTCATGAATGTCACTTCATAAATATAACAATATTATACTGTACAGCTATTATGATGAGCAAGTCAACATCAGCCAGTCCATTAAGAAGTTAGCATAATCAGAGTAGCTAGCTAGCAAGCTACAGCTAAGAATTAACAAGTGAAGCTCTTCAGCACTACCTAATTGCTAGAAGTAAACCGCATCCCATTTGAATTGTATAACACCCAGCTACTTCTCTACTGTTTGAAAAGAAGAAAGCAGACTTGATACAAAAATGGCATACATTGGGCAAGTCAACTCCTTCTATAGCTATCACTTATGTCATTACTCTCTTGAGGGTGAAAATTTAGAGCTGATCCTATATAGTGCACAATCAGCTCTTGATTCCCTGAGCTATAAAGTTCTCTCTAGTAATTAGCTTTTATTTTAAATCAAATACTTATTACCTCAATGGTGCTACCTTTTTCAGTCAAACTGAGAAAGCACAACAAGGCGATTGCATGATACACATAGCTGATGAAATGTAGATGGTGAAAATTGATAAAAAGAGTGTTGATTCAATTTTCACCAAAGGTCCACGGACCAAATCGTCTCAAAAAGAACTACAAGAAAATTAATTAACTGTCTATACTTATTACCTCATTGACTTGTCCTTTTAACTTCTGCATTTTCCCACTGGCATTAGACTGGCTATTGATTGTGCTGTAGGACCTGTATAGGCAATATAACAAAGTTTGAACAATTGATTGATTCCCTCTGGATCAGAGTCAAACAGCTCTTCACTCTACAAAAGCACACATCAGCTGGCTTCAACAGATTTCTTTTTTAACTCACATCTTTTATCTTTTTCCAGCAATAGCGATAGTGTCTTATGTGATATAGTTAACTCAGCAAACAGGAGGAGTTAAGGTAGCTTGTTGTAATGTGGATTTCTCTGTAAACACAGGAGAGTAGCAAACTTTTCTGCTTAGTATAGCTAGTAGACTCTGAGGAAATTGAAAAAAAAATTATTTTGCAGGGTTTTTTTTTATAGTAACCATTGGAAACTATTTCAAATGTTTAAGGATGTAGCAAAACTTGTCTGTTTTGACTATCATGCACTTTCAGTTATGTATATGCCAAAACCAACCCTGAAAATGCATAAATAATGTTGTAAGGCTGTAAACTTCTTTTGTAAATTAGACCACACTACTTCTATTATCATAATTATTGCGTCCTACAATGGATGAACCAACCACTGCTATGAAGCTGTGTAATACATTATATATATATATAATATATTACTACAATAAACTTTTTTTTAAACTTATCTAGTAGCTATTGATATTTAATAGAAATATATTTTGGCTTCAAGAAGCCTTCATCAGTCGTGAGATGATAGTTTTCCAATTGTACCATCTTACAACTGATGAAGGCTTCTCGAAACCGTAACGTCTTGTTATTCAAAATAGATAACAATAAGTTCAACAAATATTGTGTTACTCTAATGTAGTAATA
>WLWI01003183.1_pt1 | contig 14080 bp, 5 predicted proteins | sample 6701501 | NCBI WGS metagenome assembly WLWI01 (sample SAMN12718690, study PRJNA515312) | sponge metagenome | isolation source: marine sponge | host: Mycale hentscheli | place: New Zealand: South Island, Marlborough, Capsize Point | collected 2014-11-01
AACAATCTAACCATTTAAATAAGTGCACTTCTCCACATTCAGATCATAAATGGATAATAATATTAAACAGAATAAATGAAACAGATCTGCCAAGATATGAATGAAATTTGAAAGTTATAGTAACATCAGTATGTGATAAGTTCGTACCTTAATCTACCGGTTACGAAACCAAAGTGGATTACGGATACAATAAGGAGGGGGCAATAGTGGTGGATTGCTACTGTTTCCAATTGGTCCATAGCGCTGGGTAGAATAATTGCCTACACGAGGTGAAACGTGATTGTAATTGATTGCTGGGATTCTCCTCTGGTCATACGGATTTCGATGGTGGCGAGGAGGAGAAACGTAAGGAGACCTGGCGTAAGGAGTAGGGCAGTTTTCATAACCATACCTGCTGTGATGTGCATAGCGATAAGGAGAACTGTGTCTGGGACTAAGCACTCGTGGTGGGGACATATAAGCACCACTATTACATGAAAATGATGACTTCTTGCCAAGAGAATTCAATTCACGCTGTCCTCCATTTCTGCCAATAGATGGATTAGTAGCATTTACTGATGCTTCCTCAACAACAGACCAACTGTGCGAGGGTCCGGACAGACTAGCTGATGAAGAAATTGAATCCCACTGACATGATTTAGCAATTGATTGTTTGGTAGATTCAAAAGTAAGTTGCTCAGACTTACTGGATGGTATTGTGCTACTTGTAACTTCTAGTGTAGTACAGCGATGAGGAGAATTGTTTTGAGGACTAATCATTCTTGTTGAGGACGTATAAGCACCACCACCATTACATGAAAATGATGACTCATCAAGAGCATTCAATTTACCTTGTTTCTCTTTACTTCCAATAGATGGCTTATTAGCAGCTGCTTTTACTGATGCATCCTTAACACCAGATTTGACTTGATTACTGGGCGAAAGTTTAGACGATGAAGAAGTTGAATTCCATTTCCACGACTTAGATGATTGCTCAGTAGTTTCAAAGGGAAGTTGCTCAGGTACCATGCTGCTCGTAGCCTTTAGTGCAGATACAGTAGATAAAGCTTTCAAGGTTTTAGCATTACTGCAACTGGAATGAGTCGAGTCACCGATAAGTGACTGGTTAGAGTCGCCAAGACCTAAGTCCTTATCAACAGTATCAGACTTGCCACACCATACTCCTGCTTGAGCTTCTCGAATATTGACAACCTCCTCTTCTCCTCCAAAACCAGCACATGCTGAAGTAATGGATGACAAAGACTTTGCAGTCACCTCAGACGATGACTCTTTAGGCACCATGCCAAGCTTGTGAGGTGATTCAGAGACACTACTTGCATTGGAAGTGTTACATGGCCGTTTAATTGCATCAAATTTAGAGGAACCAGACAATGGAGATGACATTAAAGGCATTGTTGCAGGCTCATTAGGTGTACCTGTTGACAGATTGTTATTGCCAGCAATATTAGACTTTCCATGTCCTTCAGTTGGTAGAAGGTTATTGATAAGACTTTTCACTGCACGGCTAAACATTACACTTCTTGTGTCATTAGATGTAGCAGAAACAGATGATGTGGAAGGTTCTTCAGGACTTGCTGTGGTACTGTCTGCTAAGCCCTGCTCTACAACTTCAGAAAAATCCTGCTCTACAATTTTAAGAGGAGCCTGCTCTACAACTTCAGTAGGATCCTGCTCTACAACTTCAGTAGGATCCTGCTCTACAACTTCAGAAAAATCCTGCTCTACAATTTTAAGAGGAGCCTGCTCTACAACTTCAGTAGGATCCTGCTCTACAACTTCAGTAGGATCCTGCTCTACAACTTCATAAAAATCCTGCTCTACAATTTTAAGAGGAGCCTGCTCTACAACTTCAGGAGGATCCTGCTCTACAACTTCAGTAGGAGCCTGCTCTACAACTTCAGGAGGATCCTGCTCTACGACTTCATAAAAATCCTGCTCTACAATTTTAAGAGGAGCCTGTCCTATAACTTCAGTAGGATCCTGCTCTACAACTTCAGTAGGATCCGGCTCTACAATTTCAAGAGGATTTTTGAGAAAAACAGGGTCAATCTTGCTTAAGTTACGTGAGGCCATACTAGTAGATGCAGATAGCCTTGGAGGGTCCACAAGCGATTTTCCATCAGATATCGCTAACCTGGAAGGAAAATTGGACTTTGTATTAGTATTAACCAGTGCAGGCTTCTCAACAGTAGATTGCAGTGGCAGATTAACATGGAAATTTTTACGTGAAGATGAAATTGACGATACATCACTAAATAATGACTTCTTTAAATTACTAGTACCACTATGTTGCTTCCTGGTTTCAAAAGCAGACACATTCTTGGCTCCGTCTTCTGGAGAACAACTCTCACCTGTACCAATTCCACTGTCTTCATTAATATGAAAAGGAGAATACTGCCTCTCATGCAATTTAGAGCTCTTCCTCTGAGATGATTTATCAAGACCGGTGTTAGAAAGTAGTGGCTGATGCTGGCTGACTGACTGCACTAAGGCTACACCATTTGGTTCAGTAGGGTTTGAATTGCTTGAATCTGGGTTTGTAAAACATTCAGAAAAGTGTGCCTCTGTTTTGTTTATGACAGAAGTCATAGAACATGGCTCACAAGGTGTATCACATTGAACATCACTTAGACTAACTATACCCGACTGACCGTTCAGATTTGAGTGCTGATTGCAATTTGTGGCACCCACACAAACTGAAATCGATGCACAAGGTGTATCACATTGAACATCACTTAGACTAACTATCCCCGACTGACCGTTCAGATTTGAGTGCTGATTGCAATTTGTGGAATCCACACAAACTGAAATCTTGGTTATTGGCTCGCCCTCTAATACTGAGCTTTGAGAATTATCACCACAGACAACACCATGTAATAGATAATGCTCAACAGGACACTTAATCGTGGTATTCATACTTGGAATAATAGGAGATATAGATGGCAGTTCAGGAGATGAATTGTCGGGCTTCATACACAACTTTAGATCGGGAAGGAACGTAAACGATTTAGCAAACTTTTCACTGTGTGGAGTTTCACAAACTTCAAGTGATTCCTCACTATTGCTTGCATGAAGATGAGTGCTAGGCTTTATTGGCAAACTCGGCACAGTTTGCAAAATTCCTGTGCTACTTTTTGCCACATCATTGGAATGCGAGTGCTCAACCCTTATGGGTGTTTGAGGAGCAGTTGATATCTGGTTGTTAATATTAGGTGTAAAATGAAGTGATGAAATGTTTACTTTGATTTTCTCAAGAGGGAAAGAAACTATCATGAAGTCCTTATTGGAACAACCACGTTTATTACTTTTACGCTGAGAACCTAAGCGGGAATTCATTGCATTAGGCATCACACATAATAAGTTGTTTCTTATCTGTATTGGAATAGACACAACCAAAGATTTCTTTTTTGACTGGTGATGCCTTCTCATCCTTCTTTGACTAGCCTTGTTGGTTTCAGGTGCTGTTCTGTTTCTTAGTGATTGAGAGTGGGTGAATTTGTTTTTTATATTAAAAAGCATCTGTTTCTTGGGTTGATTAAAACGATTAGCTGACAGTCTTCGCAACACATCTTCCAAACTTTTTTTCTGCATGACTGGGCTCTTTGCAGCTAGAGAAGGTTTGAATGGAGAACCCTTGAATGGAAACTGGGAACTTCCACACTCTTGATCAGAGGTTGGAAGGACACTATTAACCACAAAAGGTGAACTACACTCTGATAGATGACATAGTTTTCCCTCAAGTGATATATCTTGTAAGGCGTTACTAGAATCCACAAAAAAATCTTCATCCACATGTGTAATACTCGTTGAAACATTAACTGGATCATCTTTGAGTAATTTTCCACACAAGCCACTCTCACTTACTGCTAAAGATACATGATTCACTTCACTTGTAACTGACACAGCCTTGGTCTTCATTGCAGATTTCAGGCCGTTTAAACTCGAACCATTATATTGCTTGTCTACCTTGCTTAAACTTGCCTCAGAGCTTGAAATAGATTCTGGTTGTAAACTCTCTGAGGCTTCTTTCAGACCGTGCTTGTTAGGAGCTTCCCTGACACATTTCCCCACACAATTCAATTCCTTCAGCACGCCTTCTGACTCCCCCTTATTTTCATCAAATGTAACACCAGCTAATATACCACTTCCTTCCTCTTTACCTTGCAATTGGCCTGAATCTTGCAGTGAATGCACACGTTTCTTTCTTCCTGCATCCTCTATTACTTGACTATTAGACAGCAACTCTGAGGTGCAAGTGGACTCAGGTTCTTCAATATTAGTTTTACTATCATCACCCAAAAGCAGTGGTGAATCTAAAGATGTAGATGTACTATTTCCTTCTGTCCTGGGATTCATGGGAAGCATCACTGCCATTTTGGGTCTTGGTTGATCAAGTGTAGGAGTCACTAGGCTAGCTGTCATTTTGACATCCTCACCGGTGTTTCTCTTCCTGGATTTATCTCCATTCTGCTCTTTCCGCCTCCTAGACAATGTTGAACATCGAACTATTTTAATCACACAACTCTTTCTGCTGGCAACATCTTCACTTGTAAAAGCTCCAACATTACACTTATTTACTTTTTTAGACAGTTCAGTAACTTTACCAGATGAACTCTCACTATCCACTGGTGTTTCACATTCTGCTAGAGTTGCACCAACATTTCCTAGTTCGGACTTACTTTTTCCATCTAATTCCATATTATCTTCAGTTATATCACAAACTTGGCCATCATTGGTAGCATTTTTTCCTTTCACCAAAATGTCATTAGTCTCACTCAATTTGCCAATTTCTACAGATTGAGAGGGTTCACTAACAGATTCTTTTTTATCCAGTTGCTTATCATCAATTATAGGAGCATCTTGCGCTTTTTCAAACAACTCTGTGTTGATACTCGCTGTAGTGGCCTCCAGTGCCTCTGTTTGGCACAGCATATTCACTTGCTCAGTGTCTGAAGGTAATGGAGCCTTTTCACTTTGACATGATTTATCGAAGCTGTGCGGAGGATAAGGGTGCATGGCCAAGGAAGGGACCAGCGGCTGCAAAGTAGACGCTGCACCCATTGAAGGCTTACATGAAGACAGCATGTGAAGAGAGTCAGACGCTGGTGGCAACATATTCTGAAAAGAATAATGAGTGTACTGTAAGTAACTGTCAGGAAAGGTCGGAGTAGGAGATTGTGAAGATCGTTTGGCCATATGAATCTTAAAATTTTCCATCATTTGGTAGATGTCAAGTGATGAATTCGACGCAGATGAAGCCATGGTACTTTGTACACTACCATTTCCTTCAATACTGCTATTCTTTAATGCTTCTTTTTCTCTCTTTTTCGCCAGCAGTTCTGCTGCAGTAAGAGTAGGTTTCTTGGCAACTGAGCCAGAGCTTAGCTGCTTACATTTTCCAGCACTGCTAACTTTTTTACAAGTCCTAGATAACACAAAATCTATAGATGGCTTAGATTTTGTGGGAAATCTACACGAGAGACTCTCCTTGTCTCTGGATATCGCATTTTCTTTGAAACCTTGGCTGAAGTTGGAGTAGCTTTCACTAAAAGAACGCTTGCATCTTTTACGTCTTCTTCTGGAACGTGACCTTTCTCGTGAATTAGAACGGGAATAACAATTTCTCCTTCTAGAATATGACCAATCACGTTGTCGTCTATTTGTAGACCTTGAGCGGCATTTTTTATGTCTACTTCTCGATCTAAAATTATCTCTGGATCTCACAGGGGAAACACTATAGCTTTCTCGCTTAAAATTTTGAGGAGAAAAAACTTCTTCTGGTGAAGTTTCCTTTTGAGTGTATGATAACTGCTTTTCCTGGGACTTAGCTCTTGGCTCTACAAGCTCTTCATGTGCTCTGTCTTGAGAAGTGATGTCTTCTTCTTGATCTGGACCTTTATTTAATTTTCCATCCAACTCATTTGGTCCCTCATCATCCCTAACACTAGCTGAAAAGGCAGAGCTGTAGTGAGTATCTTTATTACAGTCTTTGCTACCAGAGTTTTCATCGAAATATAATGGGATATAATCCAGGGAATTTCCACTATTATCAAGTAACGGGTTAGTTGAATTCTGACTAGCTATTGATGAGACACATTCACTTTCAACATTCTCATTGCAAGAGGAACTTGAGCAGCTTGGACCACTTCTATCCTTCAACTCCTGTGCTGGCGCCTCAATTGAATCATGTGATTGAATTTTGATTTTGGTCACAGAGCTACGTCTTGAAATAGGCACTACAGCTGAATTCATTTTGTGAGAATGCAATGGAGCACTTGGTGTTGAGGACACATCAGAAATATCCCTCTCCACGGGTTTGTGACAAATAGAAGTACTACCTTTCAAGAATTGCTTGGATGACTGCTTTAGACTGATCTGCCGAGTTTTAGGGGCATATAATTTTTCCAGAGAAGCAGGTAAAGGTGGAGGTGGTGGGGGTGGAGATGGCAGAGGTGGAAGAGGAGCTGCCACACACATCAGAGGTGGAGGTGGTGGGGGCGAAGCCTGCAAAGGTGGAGGTGGTGGGGGCGAAGCCTGCAGAGGTGGAGGTGGTGGGGGCGAAGCCTGCAGAGGGGGAGGTGGTGGGGGCGAAGCCTGCAGAGGGGGAGGTGGAGCCAGCAGAAGTGGAGACGATGGGAGAGGAGACGACAGAGGCAATGACAATTTAGAGATCTGCAAATCTTTAGAATTAAGAGATTGGGGTGTCAAAGTATGCTTCTGTAACATCAGAACTGGAAAGTTGCTTGTCAAATTGGACTCGAATTGAGATCCAATAGTTTCACCAGAATTAGAGGTTGATGCATTCAAACTTGTAGAAGTAGATGATACAGGAATAGCATGATTCTCAGTCAATGCCTTAGCTGCTGGCAATGTGTGTGTGTTTTCAGACCCCCTACATACACCAGAGCAAGAGGACATTAGATTACTGGTGCCCATTTCCTCGTCAGAACTTATTCCACTAGAACAAGCATCATTCTCTCTATCATTTGAAGGTGGTGGTGTGCCACTGTCGCTTCCCACTGGAGTGATGTCACTAAGATCTCCTTCACTGATGTTAGAAGCACCAGATATGACAGGAGAAGGGACTAAATCTTCTCTAGTGTGGATATCTTTGTCACCGTCTATGCTCTCATCGCTGCTACCACCACCATCATCTGAATGCTCAGAAGATTGCTCATCTCCACTGCCACCCATATTTCTGTCCTCAATACATGCCAAGAAGTTCTCTATGATCAAATGAACCCGTTCCCATTTGGGATCCCCCAGTAAACCTATTAAATTCTCAAGACTGTCAATCATTTCTTCCTCAGACGTCTGAGAAGAATTTTCAGAAGTCCTAATTTGTGTGGTAAGAGTTGATGAATTCCGTTTTCTGGGACCTTCCATTTGAACTCCTTTGTTGAACACCTGAGGTACAGAAACTGCCTGAACTCCGACATCATACTGCTTAGATTTACGAGGAGTTTGAGAGGCACGAGTAATCTTTTTGAAGCTTGATCCATGCTGGCATTTGAAGTTCTTAGTGCTAGGGGAAGATTGAATTCCTATATCCCTTGAAATGTTTGGTACATCAGTATCAAGCCCTTTCAATTCCTGATATATTTTTGTTAACAGCTCTGTCCTTTGAACAATTTCACGTTGATCCCACGATTGATTTGACTGGGTACTCTTGCATGAACTTCGGCTAGAGCTTCGACCAGAAGATGAGCTTCGCGACCTACTTCTAGATAATGAGGGAGTCCGTCTTGACCTACTTAGAGATCTTGAGTGAGTCCGTCTTGACCTACTTCTAGATCTTGAGCGAGGCCGCCTTGACCTACTTCGAGATCGTGAGCGACTCCTACTAAGTTTGAAACTCTGAACCGGAGATCTGCGGGGAGAATCTGCCCCTGAGGACATAGCGTACTCCGGTGTTTGAACTTGCCTGTGTCTATCCACAACAGAATCAAAGTAATTCTGCTGAGCAGGACCAGGTAGGTTTGAGAAAATGCCCCCAAAATTATTCCATGGGCCACGTGGAGGGGGCATCGGTGGTGGTGGCGGTGGCGGCAGAGGATTAGGACTGTTAAACATGCCAGGTCCGGATGGGGGTTCTGGGGGCCTAAATACACCTGGTGGTGGTGGTGGTGGTGGTACAGGAATTGGAGGAGGAGGAGGGGGAGGGAGAGCCCAATGACCCAGCGGGTTACTGAAAAATGGAGGTGGAACATTCAGCATACGAGGAGGGATTGGAACTGGCAGACGTTGTCTAATAGGAATACTGAAACCGGAATTAGGAACAATTGGATCTGATATTGCTGAAGAATTAGCAGGTACCATAGGTTGAATGGTAGTATCCACTGAGGATGTATCTATTGGTGTGTCAGACTTAACTTCAAAAGGAATTTCTGCATCGGCGGGAATGTTTCTTCCTTTCTGGTCTGGTAACATCTGGTTCTCATCAGAAATATTTTTCACTTGGCTTTTATCATTTGAGGTAGCCTGGATTTCATCAATTACATCTTTGCTAGAACTCTTATCTTTCCTTTGAATAAAGGACTCTTGACTATCTGTAAAAGCGTTGCCAGTTACACCTTCCTTAAGCATGACCGTTTTAATTTTGTCTTCTTTCACCATTACCTCTTCCATATTTGCAGTCTTCTTTTCATCAGGTTCATGTATGAGACCACCATCACTCTCTTCCGTTACTCTTTCAGTCAGATTACTTTTATCATCGGCTGGTTCATCACATATTTGGTCCTGGTGGTCATCAACCCTCTCCAATGAATCGGCTGTAGATGCCATTTTTTCCTTCAATTCCGCAGGAGTTGCCAATTGGTTGCCGCCACTTGAAGGGTTACCACTCACTGAATCTGACAATCCAACAGATCCAGAGCAAGTTACCTCTATTGCAGATAGCGGGCCTTGAGTAGAGAGGACACTAGTTGTTGACGGTGTCTGTTCAGGTACGTCTGACCTGGTGCCTGCTGCAGACGCATGGTCCATGTGCTCATCCATACTGTGAATGGGAATAACACCACTACTCTCAAGAATCCCTGCACTTTCTACCTGCACTGTTTCTTTCGTGTCAGCCGGTGGAGAAACCGGTTCCACGAGTATAGACCCATTTGACAAAGTCTGCAAGTCCGTCCTTTGTGTCGATGCCAATGACTCCACCGGAGTAATCAGCGGCCTAACCGAAGACGGCACTTGTATACTTTCAGACAAAACATCCATATCTTCTGATGGCAGTTGCCTCTCCTCAGCACCAGGTACATTATCCTTTTCAAGGACCTCTCTATCATCACGTGCTGAACTATTTCCAGCCATTACTCCAATGATAGAATCCTGAAGTACATTACGCTGCAAAGATTCATCTTGAGAGGAGATACCACTCCTCTCCAAAACTTGTTCTGCAGCCACGGCAGTGGCAAAATTGGCTGCAGACTTACTTGATGGACGACTGGTTTCCTCGGCGGTGGAACGCCGACGCTTGTAATCGGCCAAAGACATCTTCTTTGGTGGAGCCATGTACTGACCAGCTTTCCCTTCTATCACTAAAAACTGTTCCAAACCCATTTCAGTGCCTTGGCTTATTTCTTCCACCTCTATCTCTGGGCCAACATCCTCTAGAATTTGTTGCACAAGAAAATTATCATCGCAAATGAACTCACTCGACGTGCATAAAATGTCTGCACCAGAATCATCGGGGGTTTCGTCCTTCGGCAAGTCAGTGATCGGAGAAATATTACTGGAAACACTTTCTGAACAGTCTTTAGAAGATGGGTCATCAAACTCATTGTTGGGTGTTCTCCCATTATTATCATCAAAATCAATTACATCACTTTCGTTATTGATCATCCCTTCCGAACACGGTTGATTCTGTGAAAAAAAAAACAAGAACAACAACAAAAAAAAAAAACCAGTACTTTCCTTAATGTCAATGACAATAATAATACGAGACGAACAGTGGTGTGAATATTCAAAAATAAATTAATTGAGCTCGGTTGGTAAAGCATAGCCATAAATTGAATGGGTGAAGCATCACCACATTTAGTAGTATAATGGGGTTTAAGGAAACGTCAAATTTCTTGTAGATAAAATAAGTAGGTCAAGTCCACAATCATGAAAGAAAGACAGAGAGACTGATAAGCAGGAGATAGACAAAGGAGAAGGGAATTCAGGACTCAAGAAGAAAGAGTTGAAGAGAGAGAAAGGAGGAAGATAAGAAGAGCTGTGAGGAAGACAAAAAGAACTGAGGTGACTGAGGAAGAAAGACAGCAAGTGTAAGATTGAGAACAAGAAGAGCCGAGTTCATCAACCACAACTATGTAGCAGGTACTTACTAGTAGTAACAATAATAAACTGTAAAAATGAAGGATTTTATCAAACTCCTGAACTACAAATAGAGATGCTTTCTTTCCATTAGCTGTACCAGTTCAAAAAGCATAAAGTCCCTGCAAATACTTTAATGCGTCTGAAGACTAATCAAGATTTTTTGAATGGTTCAAAGCATCACAGTGGCTGATTATGATTGTGTTACTAATTAATCTTTAGATCCTACAAAACAATACTACAGCCACCAGATAAGGGTTGACAGAAAAATATACTCCATTGATCCAAGTTATATATTTCTGTATATTATTATCATCATATAATTATTATACATTATTAACCCTTTCAACCGTTTCTTTATTTTTCCAGGAATTTTGAACAGGCAAATCAACATCACAAATTTTTATATATCTTGATATTATTTTCATAAAGTCCCTCACAACAATATATTAAGGTTACGGTATAGAGTTACCTAATTAATTATTCATAAATGTATATATATATATTTATTTGTATTTTTCATCTTCATTGTGTAAAAATCATTGTCATTACTTATATGAGCAACTACTGTTTATGATATTCCAGTAGATAAAAATATTTATACTGTCTTTTGAAAGTAAAAACACAATAAACAAGAAGAGGTCTAGTCGGCAAATTGTGTCACAAGCAACACTTCTAGGCCTACTTTTTATCTACCACTTACTTAATGTTCACGTTTGAGAGAGTTATACTGAAAAATAATAACTGCTCAGCCAAAACATCAAGCAAAATAGTGAATGGCTGAGTGATCGTGGAGCAGTGAAGTAAGAAGGGCCAGCATGGGTGCCAAGTTTTCACTTGATACAGTCAGACATTCTAAATAGGCCTTTCTCTAAGACGACAAGCCTATTTCCATTCAATCTTAGTATTGACCTACTATAGCAACACAGTCCTTGTGGCCAATCCTTTTTCATTTACTGCGAAGCTGCCACTTTGTATATGTTCATTAAAATTTAAAGCACTGAAATCAATGATGATGTTCAGTTTTAGTTAGAACCACCGGGAGAAGATGCTCTACGAAGTGACCCAGTCACTGGAGAGGGAAGCAGAGTTGGGACACTGGCCCATCTGTCTTTGTTCTCTGTTCCTTCTGCAATGGGGAGTGGTGGACGATATATGGACGGGGAGTGGTAGAGGATAGGGAGGGGGAGTGGTGACTGAGAAGCTACCAGTTAGCGAGAAACTTCGATCAAAACTGCCTCTCACGGGCTTAGTTCACATTTTCTCCAAAAATAAATTCACTATTGCCCTGCCCCCTGATTCACTTAAATAGAATCACTACAAATGGTGTACCAACCTTGCTTATTTCCAGTAGTTTTAGCCGACTGCTCCACAGCACAACTATATCTCCATTTTGTTGATTTATTCTACCGCTAACCCGCCAAATCGCCCACGCATCAGCTGTGCTGCGGTAGAAAGTGCGCCAAGTATGGCTTCTTTCCAGTGCAAGTGCTGTTAGAGATCAGATGGCTAACAAGAAGAACAGGGATAACAAGAGAAGGAGCACACACAGACATGTGTTTAAGAAAAGATCTCTACCGCCCTGGCTAGGGAAGACAAAGGAGGACAAGGCAAGCAACCTGGCCAAGGAAGGTAGCAGAATAGTCAACCTTAGCCAGCTTTGTGAGTACATAGGCCAGTTAAATGCACACTCCTCATCTTGTAATGGCCCTATCAAAGTTACTGGTGAGACTAGAAATTGGACTGGCATCCATTCTTAAGTGTCAGTATGAAAAGTGCAGGCACACCATTACATTTCATACGTCCAAGAAAGTGAAGGGACCCAAGGGCTACAACAGGTGGGAGTGCAATTTAGCTGCAGCGTGGGGTCAGATGTCAACAGGTCAAGGTCATAGCCAGCTTGAGGAGTCCATGAGTGTGCTGGGTATTCCAATCATGACGAAGTCCAGTTTCATCTCTACAGAGAAAGGTTTTGGCAAACAGTGGAAGATTGAGCTACAGAAGTTGATGATTGAGGCAGGACAGGAAGAAAAACACCTAGCAGAGGAGAGAGGTGACTACCATGAGGGAGTACCAGCAATCACAGTGATTGTGGATGGCGGGTGGTCAAAGCGTTCTCATGAACATTCATACAACGCTAAGTCCGGGGTAGGAATCATCATAGGAAAAGCAACTGGAAAGCTCTTACATCTTGGAGTAAGAAACAAGTACTGCCATGCATGTGCCACTGGTATTCCTCAGAAAGATCACTTGTGATTCAAGAACTGGTCTGCATCATCATCGGAGATGGAAACAGATATCATTTTGGAGGGTTTTTCTGGAGGCTGAGAAGGTGCATGGGGTTCGTTACCTAAGATTTATCGGTGATAGTGACAGCTCCATTTATCCTACACTCCTCCGTTCCTGTCTGGGGTCATCGGATCGAGAAGCTTGAGTGTGCCAACCACACATGTAAATGCTATCGAGGTGCACTGGAGCAACTTGTCCGTGACAATCCGTCTTATAAGGGAAGCGGAGGACTAACCCTTAAGATTAGAAAGAAACTAGTTAGTGGAGCTAGATGTGCAATTAGGATGAGGAGTAAAGAGCCTGACAAATCAAAAGCTCTCACAGCATTGCGAAGTGATTTTGCGAATGGACCAGCTCATGTGTTTGGAATTCATACGAATTACAGTCCTTTTGCACGACAGTTCGGAAACAACGACAGTATCTTTTGCAGCGCCAGGACCAGCAGCACCAAGACCAGCAAATCCCGAACCAGCAGTGCCACAACCAGAGCCAGCAGTGCCAGGTGATGGACGAATATGACAAAGATCTTTTTTTGTGTGATGGAAGTTATAGAGGTATGTTATACAATATATAATCATATGATAAATATTAGAAAATGAGTTCAATTTAATTATGGAACTGTCTGGAATTTTGTTAATTTTTTAAGTAAAAGATATTTAGAAGTTTTCATGATGTGATAAAAGATATTTTCTGAATTAAAATTAACTTGTTTCATGCAGCACCAAGGTCAGCAGTGCCTGAACCAGCAGCACCAGGCCCAGCAGTGCCAGAAGAGGAAGGGTTTGACAGTGACGATATAGTTCTAGACAATGGCAGCCTTCAAGATATGTGTTTTGCATGTATGAGCTGTAACCTGATGGAAGACGTAAACCTTTTGAATATCAAGCTATATACTTTGACTTTGTCATTGTACAATATAACTATACTAGCAATTATCTTACATTTTAGTTGGATAAAATTTTTAAAAATCAGGTAATGTCATGACGTCATAATAGTTTTTAATTTCATTAATTTATGCAAGATTTTTCCATAGAAAAGGATAAGGGAGATTATGTGATTTCGTTCAATTTTTTGTGCATTTGTTTTTATGTTTTTATGAGATGCTTCTATATGTAACATTATTATTTTCTTATATCATAGAACTTTTTTTGTGAGCAAGAAAGTTAATGGCATGAAACTCTCTCAGATGATCCTTGCTAGAAAGTGAACTACGGCAAGGTGGACTAACACCAACCTAAGTTAATGAAAAGATGTTTCAAGATATTCAAATGAAGCTTAGTTGACTCATTGGGAAAGCCAAACAACTGTTGGGAAACAACACAACCAATTTAGCAGAGTGCTGGATGCACATAAGAACTAAATTTGACGGCGGAAAAGTGATTAATCGATCCCAGAGTGGTGCATGGGAAAATAGAAGCATGGGGGCAGGTTTGCGCCAAAATCTAGGTGCTGGCTGGGGTCCACAAGTATGGAAAAA
>WLWI01003184.1_pt1 | contig 14078 bp, 5 predicted proteins | sample 6701501 | NCBI WGS metagenome assembly WLWI01 (sample SAMN12718690, study PRJNA515312) | sponge metagenome | isolation source: marine sponge | host: Mycale hentscheli | place: New Zealand: South Island, Marlborough, Capsize Point | collected 2014-11-01
CTAGTTGCAGATGATCAATTTACAACTAATTTATATTATATCATCACAAGATTTTCTTATTTTATAATATATGCAATTATTTCATTTGGACTTTCTCTTTTAAATCTTTTTGCCAAAAGCAGGAAAGGTAAAGGTAAGCAACAATAAATAAATACCCTAATGTATTTCTAGCTTAAATACATGCACATAATGTGTTTATTACACTCTATAACTTTATCTCCACAGTAGTATTGTTAGGTTTGTGCTTCTTGAGATAATACAAGATATGATAATCACACAGGTGTTTATCACACAGTATGAGCAAGCTAGGTAACCTCAAATAAGCTTGCAGTTTATGGCAACTGGCCTAGCATAACCATTTTTTTGGAATTTTATAGTTATTTCCTCTAGGGAAGCTTATCTAACATGGTTAGAGTGGCTGTTAAAATATCAGCTGGGGGTGTGAGGGGCCCATGCAAGCTAACACACTCAGAGTTTTCTAGCCTATTCAACCCAATGAGTTACCAACTCTGGTATGAGCTCCACCAGTGAAGATATTTAGCGTAGAATAAAACCCTTATTATACACAATCAGTGTGATATGGCTAAATATTTCATTCAAATTATTTTTTCACTAGCCTGTGGCTCATTAAATTACATTAACTTGTGTTTATGAAATGTCTTGATATATGTTAACATCATTTTTTGTATGTGCAGAAGAAGAATTTACTAACTCTTACTGTACACATGACAAGATCTTGATTATAGTGCAAACTATTCTATTTTTAATCTCATTTATCCTGTGGCTAGTGACTAGCATTATAACTGGATTAAGTTCAGGTAAGTAATCAATGATATTTTATCACATCAATATAATCTTTCAACAAAATTTATTCATACAATAAAATATCGACAAAAATAGAAAAATTGTTATTCAGTATTGTCAGTTTAGTGGACACATTGTTTGTAAGACATTATAAGCACTCAAAAATGTTTATTAAATTGTCTAATTTGTCTACTTCTTTCAATTTCCTTTTTTTCTCTTTTCTCTACATAACATGTAAGGTTTATAATGCTGTATTATAACAAAAAATAGTCATTTTGTCTGCTACTTATGCATTTTTGTAGACCAATGCAGCAAGTCCCTTGTAATAAAAGCTGATGTCTTATTAAAGGCAGCATCTGTAGTAACTGATATTAATGTATTAGTGGTTACGGGAGGTGTCATTATCCTGCATTACCTCACCAATAAAGGTAAGACAAAAGAAAATTTATCAATAATTATATTTATTGTATCATTTTTCAGCTCAAATTAATTCTGAGAAGCCAACTATAAAAAGTGAAGTTACAAAAATGAAGAAGAACGAAGCATACTCAATTCATCACAAGAAAGACACAACAACAGATGGCATCTATGTATGCATGAACTAATGTACTATAAGAAGCCTAATGTAAACGTTTACTGTAGTAATTCATGTACTGACGTAATACATAGATGTATTATGTGATCATTTCATTACGTGTGATAATTTTGCCAATATTTAGACGTGAATCTTCATCAGTTTACACATCAAGTTAACATAAAGGATCCAGATAAAAGATGGAAAAAAATCATCTTTTTTGTATTTTGAGTTGTGGTAGCGCTGGCTAGGCTCGGATAAGTGTGACGGTGACTCTAGTAGCTGAGGTTGGGGCAGAAACCGTCACAAATCTTAATGTGATATGATTTTGGTGCTGATTGTTTGTCCAATAGAAGCCAACCTTGTAATAATTAGAACTTCTATTGTATTTCAGGTGGTGGCAGTGCAAGTCATGTAATTCAAGTTAGTCCACCAAATACTAATGGGTCATTTTGCCCTGGCAACATTGAACTAACTTGTATTGGTCGAGACGTTCCCATTATATTAAATTGGTTTATCAATGGATCAATGGTGGCACAATATATATTTGTAGAAACAGACAATTTTCCTACTAAAATAATTGACTCTCCTTTTAATATCACTATTATTAATGCTACTGGCTCAAATACCATTGATATTGTATCAACTTTGTCTGGTAATTTCAGCTACTTACAAGGAGCTTCCATTTATTGTGGAAGAGACAATTTATTAAGTAATCATATTGCGGTAGAAGGCTATGGTAAGTTCAAGAGTTGAAAAATATATAACCTTCCTAGTGAATAATTCATGCATTAACCAAATATCAAAGTCTGTCCAGAGGAGTATATAATTATAATGATTATAATAGATGTTATCATACTTTTTTCAGAATTAGCTAGTATCCACAAATTAAATTATTTTTGGGTAGTTACTTTTCCTTATCAGAATTAACCTAAATTGATTATATCTGATTTCAGTCAACAATAATTCAAAAACATTGATTAGTTGTATTTTCTAAGAATGTAATATATAAAATTTCTAATCCACACAGTGCAAATAACCAAAGTTATAAAACTCTAAAAATATGTATTCTCCATAAAATCCTCTTCTTTTTCTCCTTGAACATCCTAGACGAATACCGTATGCATTCTGGGCCTACTATTAGCATACATCAGTATCACTTTTTTCCAATGAAAGTCCATGACCCTTCTGTTTTCGTACTTATGTGACTCTAACATACAGTTGATCCATGAATAAGCATCCTAGCCTTCTGAGTTTTGATGCCATTTTGTGCCGGTCATATGTGGCTAAAAGAGTACCACACATTTTTTATCAGTAACGCTGACATGTTCATTCTTAGTGCAGGGAGAAAAAAGAGTAGTGTAAATTGCTACATCTTTTTGTGCTGGCCAATCTAGAAAACAGTAAATTGTTGGTGTGGATTGTTTTGGATGTAAAAGATGTTTTAGAACTGGAATGGAATGCAAAGATGAATAGTCATTGCAAATAATGTAATAATAAGTGGGAAACTTGTTATATAAAACATTTCATAAATATTAAAAAATGATTCAGGTTCTCTAAAGGAATCTATTCATTGAAATTTCAAGACAAAGTGTTAATTCGAAGATGAGCATAACAAATCTTGCCCAAATTGATAATGGTGATAAATTAAAGAAATAAAGAAGTATAATATAAAAAATGTAAAAAAATTGTTTTTAATTTCTTGAAAAAGTTGGAGATCAAGAAACACATAAGACAAACTTAAGTCCCATGTGTTTGACAACTTTTAGAACTTTTGAAGTTGACAAATAACAAGGCAGCGATGATTTAGGGATGAATCCGCCATTCATAATTTAGGCTAGATTTGTATGGCTTATCTTTCAAATTAACAATTTGGCTTTATAATTCCTAGTTTCCATTTTTTTTAACAACCCAAAAAAAAATTTCAACATTAATGCAATTTTTTTTCAAACTATAACATTATTAATGTGTCATTAATACTTAAAATTATTACAATTTGACAAATATGCAAATAACCCATTCAATTATAACATTGTAGTCAACTTTGTCATCTACTTTTTTTTGTATGAATATACACAATTTTAGGGAAATTAATAGTTCATTCACAAATACAGTTTCGTTACACTTTGCTGACATACCTAATGCGTTTATTTTTGTTCAAATATTAGAACTTGGAGGAATTGACATTACGTCAATGAAAACAGTGTACAATCAGAACTTACAACTCTCTCAGATTTCAGTAACTTGGAAGATATTAGTAAGTATACCTATGAATGTTAAGAGAAATAAATTTCTAAAAAAAAATGGTAATAAGAATACAATAATTAAGATTCTGTGAAATTTCTATCCCTTGTATTCAAGTTTAAACCTGCAACAACTACTGTATGGCATTCAAAATTATTATAATCTTATTTAAATTTTTAGTTTTCAATGTTAAATTTTTATTAAGGCCATTTTATCCATTCGTTATAATAGTTGGACTAAAAACAAAATCATTTCAAACAATAAGCAAGACTTGTTTACTGCTATAGTAGCTAAATAAAATGAAAGGAGGCTTAAAATGTGTTTAAAATATGCTTAAAAATTGAAAAGGCAGCTTTTATGTAGAATTATTAGTTTAAAGTTCACTTCAAGACTTTTGTGTTGTTTTTTTTGCTAATCATTAGCTGTAACACTCAACACTACATATGTACCCGTTTACTGGATATGCCAGCACCTATACTCTCTTTGTGACTTGACTACTTGGACAACGGAATGTCAAGTATGAGCAATAATCTGGTGTGAGGTGTATAACTCTGACAAACTTCAGTGCATAACAATTAACCCTCACCACAAATTCTAATGAATTCCAGTAAGTTTGTAAAATCTAAATGTCCCCACAATAATTCAGATGTGTCAGTGACAGCCAATTTGGAGTGATGAACACTTGGATGATACAGGCAATGATTGATAAACCAAACAAAAGTGTTTTTTTTTAGTATAGGAAGGGATAACCTTCAAGCCAACACATAATAATAAAGGTCAAAGTAGAAATGGCATATGTAAATCAACATAATATGTAAACAAAGGAATTTAAAATAAGTTGCACATAATAATGTCTCATGTGCTTTGTGCTTGTTTGAAAATAATTGATATCGCAAATGTAACATTGATCAAATTTCAATTACTTTTCCCTTATAATGTTTCACTCACACTCACTAATTGATATTACTGATTAATGAATACATTAATATCAATATTAAGCTAGCTAGTAGTTCAGCAATGTTAAGCCGATATTATTCATATTAGTTCCACATTATTAATTCCATTATATTTATCAAATCTTAGAATTTCATTACATATTGCAGGACATACAATACGTTTAAACTATTTACTTAATTAGTTGACTTAAATTTCTACACCAGTGTCTCGTTTTACCATGTTGCTCTCCTAATTTAGTATCCCTTTAATTTTTAGGGTTCCCTCGCTGTACAATGTCCAATATTGGAAATTGAGTATGTTATATGCCTAAAGAGTGACTCAACTAATGTGATCAGTCTACTTAGTAACTGTTCAAGTCAGATGCAGTGCACAGAAGAAATCATTGTTCCAATGCAACCTGTGTATGACCAGTACTATGTAGAAATCATTGCTAATAACAATGATCTGGGGACAAGCTCTTTCAAAAAGACTGAAGCGATTGGTCAGTTCCAATAATATGAAGGAAATCAATCTAGCTAAGCTTGAGAATTATGTTTAACATTACTATCCTAATAAATATATATACTGGTGTACTAAGTAACTTACAATAGATGAAGCTTGTAAGGCGCCTTCTCTTTGTCAACCACTTTGTTGTGTTAAATGCCCATTTTCTGTTCATATTTTAGCACTCTTGATTAATCGCATCACGCAGCTCATGTAATGCTGACAGGCGCTCAAGCATCAGTTTTTAGGTTACTACTCACTGTTAAGTGCTTATTTCTTTTAATAGCAACCATTTCCTTACTATTTGGTGTTATTAGCGTGGTGCTTAACTACCCGGGTCTGTGGTGTATGACATCTTATATATTATATGTGTTTCATTTCAAAACTGAGAGTAATGACTGAAAGTATAATTTGATAATAACAATGGTTGAAATTAATTTTTTAGTTTCAGAATCTTTGATATGATTGTTATGAGTAATAAAAACAATACCACTTGATAATAGATTCTATTTCATTTTCGATTTTCTGGAAAAAACCTCATCAATTACTAGAATCAATCTCTCGTGTATCACAATTGTACTTGAACAAACACACACATTTATTCACTACTATATAAAAGTTATATAGCTAGCAAAAAAAAAGATTGTGAAGTTGAATTATCATTTTATATGGGTTACAAGATAACGGAGCTTTTGGCAAGATCAATGGAGCTTTTAATTAACCCATCTTGTGGCAGCATTTTCACACATTTTATCTTTTTTATGCCATGTCCCATCACCTGTGTACATAGTCTTCATGAATTAATGCACACTCATGATTAATGTGCACAGTAATACATAAACAAACATAAAACAGTATTCATTATTGTATTATAGCTGGTACCACTATGATGAACAACTCCATAATAGTCAAACCATCTATTTGTCTGGAGTCTGTCACATGTGTGTCAAGTACTAATGGAACATGTGTAGTTTATATTGGAAGGAACAAGTCTGATGCATTGTCACGGATGTCTATTACTGGAGCCATCAACTCCTCTATATCTACGACTGAAATATCATATGGGAAGGACGTATTCTATATGGCACAATTTGACATTGGTCAATTAATAATAATATTAGAGAACAAGTTTTCTATGATTGAAGGTAATGTAACAATTATATTATTATATTATTTTGATGCACCTTAAATATTGTTTTCATTCTAAACTATAATTGACCATCAGTCTGCCTGCTCTTTATTAAAAAAAAGTGTGCAATGTGCATGTCAAAAAGTCCAACTATCTCCGTGGTTACCTCCAGGTATGGAATTGATTGGTTGCACAAATGCTACATCAACTTGTCGTAATAAATTTCTTTTCATTGTTAGATAAATGTTGTGCACACTAAGCTATAGCTCACATATTTATGTAGTTACCTAGATAATTTTAAAATTTATATTCATGAATAGAACAAATCTATTATTGTTATAAGTTTTACTTAACAGTATAATTTTAAAGCTTATTCTAATTTTATAAGAAGCGATTTTATGATAGATGCTGATAAAATCACTAATGGAAATATAGCAGCCATGGTCTTTGGTCTTATATTGTGGGCAGTGTCTGTTTGTCTACTAATCATTGCAGTTGTCACTACTGTCATAAAAAATATAAAAGGTAAGTTTAACGATCTAGTAATTATGTACTTTAATGTTTATAATTATTTATACAGGAATTGTCAGGATTTTTTGGATATTGAGTGCCATCAGTTTGGTCACTGATATGGCATTGTGGATTGCTACAGCAGCAGTTGTGATTCCTCAGAAAGGTATTATATCTATGTATATCTAGTGATGTACTAAGGCAGGTGAGTCGCACAAGTTATTCACACAAAAACAGAGTGTGACAAAAGTTGATTACAAATTACGTATTCAAAAGTAGCAATAAGGCTACATTCATTTAGATTACCTGAACTGGATCCTGTTCACCTAGTTTTAGAAGGCATCATTTTGTCTAATTCATCCTAAAAGTAATTACAAGTGGCTATATATTGACAAAAGGCACTTATTAAAAAAGGCTGAGTTTTACAATGACAAATGGTAAAGAGTTTCACTTCCATAGTAACCAGTCGTAGCAATTATGTGTCTTAAAAAAAAACAACAACTAAACAACCACAACAAAAACAAACAAACATGCATTTCTAAAGGACTACCGCACATTTTATAGTCTTACCCTAAATGGTGACTTGCTTACTACAGCAGTAGCTGAAAAAGCTGTGTAAATGAGGCTATACGTGTATTTGGTAATTGTGCTATTCTTTTGCTGTAACATTCTATCAAAACGTTAGCTTAAACTTTGTCTACACAAAATCAGTACATTAGATGCAACCTAAATGGATAAACAAGTGATGATACAAGTAAAGATCAATAAACAAAAGGATTCCGTTTAGTGGTGTATGGAGTCATCCATCAAACAAACACAATAATGTGATGAAGTGCGTACGTCCACACATGAATATAAACAAAAAATATCCCCGATTTTGAATTGTGATACTCCTGATAGTGTCTCTCTTGATTCACTCGCTCACCAATGATATTTTAATATATGAGTATTGATGATGGTTAAATGATGATGTGTGTAGTTATGAAAAATGCATGTGGTGAGCATGATGGTAAATGGTATTACATGAATAGGAAACAATGTTGAATTTCTACCTGCTCTATAATTGACAAGAGGATGTACAAACAGTATTCCAATGTCGGGCTCAAATCCAAGACCCTCATCTTTGCAGGCATGCGCACTTACCATTTAACCATCCAGACCTCACAACCTGATTAACATGTTAAGCTCTTCTTGCATTTTGTTTTGTTTTATTTTCCTTGGTGTTATGAATTATTTATTGAATCAACTGAGTTGTGAAAGAGTGTTTACTTATAGCAGCTAAATAAAATCCACCATTAATTATGGATATAAGAATTGCTTACGATGAAGAAAAAAGGATGCAGATGAGTATAGGCTGAGGATGTAACTACTTAAATCAAGAAGTGGAAGAAAATACATGGAAAGTATACTGAGGAGTACAAGAGATGAGCAAAGGAGGAGAAGGATATTCTAGAGTTGAATAGAAGAATATGAGAAACTGGGATGGTTAAAAAAGAATGAGAGCAGGAGAAGGAAACTATGGTTAAAAATACCTTATATTACTGCACTCCTAAGTTGAAAAAATACCCAACTAGACAGTGTCGCCTGATGTATTAACTGTTCTAACAGAGAATGGTGTAAATAAAAGCAAAACATAACTTTAAATACAGCAGGTTCCAGGTTTTGTGCACTAATATACAGCTTGGAAATACATCGAATACTGACATGAATATAATGATACGAAAATGCATAAGGAGCAGTAGTGAAACTTTGCTAATATTCACCCTTAACTTTTTACTTTCTTGATATGATGCCTCAATCGCATAGGCCTATTAAATTCAGCACACAGTACACATAAACCCATTTCTTGTGCACATGCACTAATGTTGTTTTCATATTTTAAATTGTCGCTACAGTACCACAACAAATTATTATAAGACCGTTGATTCAATTATAACTGGTTTCATAAAAAAGAAAAACTCTGAGGTGCTTGTCAGTCCATAACCAACTACCTCGACATAGGCTGCAGTCAATTTATTTCCTTCACAGCAGTTTTTGTTCAGCATCTCATTATAATAATAATAGGTAGTGTACTGTCTTGAATATTAGTAGTTACAGATATTGGTATCATTGGCAAACTTAAAACATAGGTAATTTTGTATTGTGAAAAAGGAATTCTAAACTGCTTAGGCCCTTCAAAGAGGGACACTATTAATTTAGTGTCCCCGCCTTGAGGGCAGGGACACTTAGTGTCCCATTGTTAGGAGCAGTTACTAAAGGCGCTGTCCAGCCATCGTAAACTACCATATTTAGGGTCCTTCAGTCCCTAAGCAGCACACTCACTGTGCTCGGGAATACTACAACCTAGGCCTTTGGGATCCCAAAAACAATAGTTCCCTCCGAGGCAGCACCTATCTATTATTTAGAGTCCACATACAATTGAATTTTTTCACTTTTTATTTAGTTCTCAACGAAGGAATTGTACAGTAATAATGTAATCTATTAATTTTATTTAAAATTTGTCTCTGCAGATACATGTGACAGGATGTGGCTAGGACACAGAGATGGTCTCATCAGTGCAGCATTGGCATTTGGTGTCATTAGTTTCATTCTGAGTTTTCTATGGCTATTATTTGGACTATGTAAAAGTAAGTTTGTTTCTTTTATTTGGGTGAGTCATTATTACTCACTATAGTATAACTTAACAAGATCTTTTTTTTTAATATTGTGTTAGGTGGTGAATAAGCATTGAGGTGAGATTTCAGTTAGGAATGCAAGTTTGAGCCAGAGCTTTTAGACATATGCATGGCATATTATTATAAGCAAATGATATTAGAACTATGACTTTGATGACCCCATTAAATGAATCTGATTAACCATAAGGCAAGATTATAAATTTTGAATTTTGTTAGCTCTTTTAACAATCTAATGCACATCATCTTACAGTCTACTATAAGCACATATACTTAGTCTTGTGCACATTGTATAGAGGAAATGATAGGAAAATAAACTTTGATGTAACTAGTATACTGACTGCACTTGGGCTTAAAAGAAATTAGAGGTGAGGAAACTTTAATATTCAGGCCAACGAGCAAGACAATAATGGAACATGCACTACACTATAGCTGTCCTTGGGTTAATACGAGACAACTTATAACCAGTAGAAGATGCTGCCAAATGCAATCTTGGAATGAAAGGGCTTGTGGTTGAGGGCCATCTGTATCTCTCTAATCCAGGGCCGAAGGCATAGGAATTCACCTTATGGTGGTGAATTACATTTTAGAAAAATATATTGAAATGTATATAATATATTTCACAACCTTTTCGTTATATTAACATAATTCTTTGTTCTACAACTATACTTAGATAATATTACACAGAATTAGTTAATATAGCACACTATTTTTAACTCATAATTTCCATCTTACTTTAAAATGTATTGTTAACGTGAAATGTATTGATTGTTTTAACATTTCTTGGTTAATACCACAATTGAAATAACCTTTCAGATATTAGTAAGTACATAATGTTCAATAATAGTACAACAAACATTATAACATTCATAACTAATTTCTACTCATAATTACACATGCTTACAACTATACTGAGAGAATAAACACTCAAGTTAACTGACTACTTTAGCACATTATAGATACTTATTAACATACTGTAACCCCACATTTATAAGATGCAGTTTGCATTACTTCATCGACATTATTGATGTCTATGATAATAACTTTATTAATACAATAAGTGCTGAAGAAAGCCGAAATAAAAGCTTTTGAATGTATTGTACTTAAATGTTTTGTTTATAACAATATAGTTTGTGTTCATTGAATTGTGAAAGGCCTTTATGTCCATGTAAAATAGAATATTGTTTCAAATTATTTATATTTACACTGTGCCAATGCTTTAATATAAGAATAAGCTTATAGAAAATAAACTAGATTATAGGAAAGTCAAATATCATCTAGCTTGTACTAAGCTTATAACTTTATAATACGCTGCTGTAGATACTATCTTATATCAAAGCATCGGCACAGTGTTAAAGCTGAATATGTAGAAGATAATGGTTTGATGACATATCCATCAAAGTGAGAGTTAAAACATATTGTTTCATACACTTGCAAATAGATATTATGTAGATAATATACATCTTTTTGTTGATAACCAACAAGTGGCATAGTAACCAGTTTCTGTAACTTTTTGTGACTTGAAAAACAAGTTCAGCTAGAATTACCTCGCAATTTGGAGCTTATGACTTTCCTAATGCTGTTATATCAAAAGAAATCAGGTTGAACCCTAAAAAGGTGTGTTTTTAGGAGGAAAAAAGAGCCCACACATGTGTTTTAGGGGCATACATAAAATCCTTATGTATTATAGTACTTATTACATGAGTCAGAGTGTGATATGGTGAATTATTTCATTAGCAGGCTAATTTATTTTCAGGAGAATGAGGCGAGTGAAAATAAAGTCTGAGAGTGAGATATATAGCCATATCACTCTGATGAGTTCAATATAAGATTTTTTCTACGATAGATATTATTCACTATTGTAGTTTATACTAGCACTAGTAACTTATGGTATAAAATTGGCTATGGGGTTCCTCACACCCCCAGCTGATATTTTAGCAGCTGTTCTAATTTGGTTGGGTAAGCTACACCAGAGAAAGGTAGCTGAAAGAAAAATAACTGGAAAACTGGTATGGGCTTCTTACTATATCTGCTAGGGTAATGAGCTATGCAACTTAGCTACCATGTTATTTCACTTAGTTTACATGCTGTTTCACTTAGTTACTTTTTCATTTCCTTGCACAATACAGCTATGAGATAACACTATGTGATAACATGAGTTATCACATGTGAAAATATATATAAATATATTTATTCCACCATAGATATCTACATATTATTAGGTAAGTGATCCTTTAAATCACTCATCATTTCACGGAGTTATTTGATGCTGTAATAATGAGTGAACGATACAGTGTAGCTAAAGTGCAAATAAAGCTAGCCTGCTATTGGAATGTTACAGCAAGAATTCTCTGTTTATAATGCCAGCATATATATCTAATTAAAAAAACTTGAAATGAAATTTTAATGAGCATTTGGGACTGTGATTTAATGTAGTCAGGTAAGGTTAAAATAACTTGGAGACAATATTATACTTTTAACTGGGGTGTCCAGGCAGCACCTCCTAGTTAACACCAAACCTAATTTCTCCAAACACTCCATTGTTAACAGTGTATTTGTTGGGTATAATGAATGATCAATAGCTACATACTTGTACTTGCCTTCATAAACTATATTAACACCTAGAACATTCTGACAAACTAATACAGATCTTGTAATGACAGAATTAAGATGTTTGCTGTTTGAATTACTTGATGCACAATAGATCTTTGGCTATTACAACATCACTGTTTTAAATCATGTGAATGCATATTTTTGTTACTACATAGGTATTGAGAAGGCCAATAATGCTGAATCAAGGAATCACAGTGATCAGTATGATGTGGTATGTAATTGGAAACTAAATTTATTGCTTTCCTATACCTGTCAAACAAATAACTAGTGGTGTGCTTTCCTTAAATCATATGAGCAACAACTCTTTGCAAAATTCTATAGTTGTTGAAATTTAGATTTTCTCTTTTGACTTGTTCATTCAAAGACGGCAAAGAGAATTAGTGCTGCTGGGTTTGCTATGCTTTTATAAAATAGACAAATGTTTAAGCTAGATGTCTTCTATACTATATCTTGTTTTAAAGGCCTGTAACTCATTAAGAATAATTGTCGGGTTTATTATTTTATTTTGTTATTTTATTAAAATGATTTACCAATAAATATGTCACACATGTCATATAAATATGCAAAAAATTAACAATACAACGTAAATACCATGAAATCTCGATTTTTGCAATCCATGCAAGTGTCTTACAAACTTCGATTGCTTGCCAATTATCCATAAATTGACTAAATACTTCATTCAGAGAGGGGTGTATATTAATGTGTGCTAGAAGAAGATTTAGTGTATAGAGAATTTCATAATGTGTTATGTATTGACCTAAATCTCCATAGAATATTCCCTGCCCAATTAAGATCATATTTTGAGAAGAATTGAGACAATATTATATGCATACTATTGTTACTATGAGGAGGTTGAAAAGTATATTTTCCTATTGTGATTCAGTATAATAATGTCAACTTGCTAAACTGGACACCAATTTATTAAAGTTAAAGATTTTTTACATGCTAAATCAACCTGGATGTAATTTCATATTTTTGTCTACTTTTCCAGTATAGGGTGAAGTGTCATAATATGCAGGGCATTAAGCTTTACCTTCTACAGGATAGAGGAGGCGAAAATATCAAATTCCTCAATATGAGACAATAAGAAATTCCACTGTTTACCCTATGTTGACTACAAAAAAGTTAACAAGTTGAGGGATAGTGATACTTTAATAATTGCAGGGAATTTATTCTTTATAACAATAGAGTATAGTGACATGTTGAGAAATAATAATGACTAAAAATCTTACTCATATTTAAAATATTGGCAAAGAGTGGTAATTATAATATTGTATTTTGTAAGAAATTGAATAAACTATTAGCAAACTAAAGTTACAGTAAAAACAGATAAAAGCAAACAATTTAAAAAAGTTTATTATTCTTATGCGAAAAGATGCACTGATCTGAAACAATTCACATAAGATAATAACTATAATTTTTTGGTGTGTTCTGTTTTAAGCTTTGTAATAAGAAAGTACGATGTTATAAAATTATTGCTATTTTTTAAATCATTAGTTATCTTTGTGGACCAATTAACTTTTCTTCTATCTGATAAATGATTTTGAAACAGGTAGCTAGCTTGTATATAGTAGCTCTGAGGGTTCACCCTTTTATGCTTTATTGTTTTAAATTGTTTGTGCTCTAGGAAGCTGATGAAGAGAATATTAGAACATATTCAGCTGATGGACATAAACAATATAATGAGAGCACTGCAGATGGTGTCAACAGAGTAGCGGAAGAAGTAAGTAGAGAGCTGTGGTACAGTACAGGTCTAGAGATGTATGAAGTTTCCTGTAGTATAGAACAAGTGCAGTTTATATGACTACTAGTGATGTGCTTGAGCACAAATGGCGAGCGAGCCTAAAGACTATACTATTTTTTTATGAATGATTTTGACTTCTAACACTGAAGTCCAGTTTTTAATTTTAGCATACAGGGTAAAGGGATTTCAGTGCCATAGTAGTAACAACTCTCTGCAACTGTTTGAATTGAAGGGAAAAAACAACAACAAAACAATACACGTTATTTAAAAGTTTTCTTTGTGATATTCTTTAGCTAAGTAGTGGTTGTAACACACAATGCTTTGACACAACTGGACATGCACCTACAC
>WLWI01003186.1_pt1 | contig 14069 bp, 10 predicted proteins | sample 6701501 | NCBI WGS metagenome assembly WLWI01 (sample SAMN12718690, study PRJNA515312) | sponge metagenome | isolation source: marine sponge | host: Mycale hentscheli | place: New Zealand: South Island, Marlborough, Capsize Point | collected 2014-11-01
AATTCTATATTTGTTGGCTAAAATTACAAATAATAACACTGGTTTATTTTTTTATCGTAGCTGAGAGCTTGTTCAAGAGTTACTGGTAATTGAGATTATCAGAATGGCAGATGTTTGATACTACAAAGGTTACCATTAATCAGGTAAGAGTGATTTTGTATTTGTTTGCTGAAATAAAAGGTCATAACGGCTATTATAGTTTTTGCATGAACTAAGCTAAAACATGGTAACAATACTTAGTTTTATGTTACCTAACTATCAGGCTCGCTCGCCATTTGTGCTCAAGCACATCACTAGTTAACCCTCAGCGCGCATACACGAGAGGGTTACAGTAGTCACTTTGTGTGTCACTGTGTGTGTGTGTGTGTGTGTGTCATTCAACAACGGATCTCGAAGACGACGGCCTTCCGGGCTCTGAAACGATATAGAGATAGAAAGTAAAATGTGCTAGAATTTTTTGTTTCGACTCAGTTTTCAAGAAAAAGCTAGTCGATTTTAGCCGTACCTACGATCGTTGTGCTATTGCGCTACCGGTAACGTCCCTTTACTGCACGTTATAATCACGTGAGCTGAAATTGCAGTGTCCGGCCGGCTTATACTGCTGTTGCAATTGTCGCGCTTCATGCGTGTAAGGAGGCTAGAGTTGAGATATATACCGCGGAGCTGATCTGTTTTAACCTAGAGGCGTTCCCTTCGCTCTGTTGTTTGCATCTTTCTTTGTATCGTCGTAAGTAGCAACTGTCTGTGTGTAAATGCTAAAGGTTTGAAATGATTTTTAACAGACGTTCGCTTCTACTGCTGATCTCTGCAACGGAGGTTATCTGGTGGACATACGCTGAGGGTTCGCACCTCCTGGTGCTGCTTCATTATAATAGAAGTCATTCTCTGCTGAAATAATTATAATAATAGCAAATATTTTCTCATTTTAACGGCCAATCTATATAATAATACGCTTGTGTGTCAGTAACGACGACGACGACGACGACGGTGTGTGTATTCATGAATAATTCATGAGCTTTGTATGGTTCGGTAAAACATCGTTCATTTATGGTAGGTAAAGTATCGCCACAATCAGTAGAACATGCTGGTTACTTCTAAAAAGCGGGTGCAATTGACAATGGAAGGCGGCGAATATTTCAAAAAGGAAGACAAAAGTACGGAAGAGAAGGTAAAAGGCGATTAATCGTAACTGAAAAGCGAATGGAATCGGCGAGGTAAGGGGTGTAGGTTTAAAATGGAAGGAAAGAGAAGGCAAAAAGGCGAGCGATTAATTGGCGAGCAAGACACTTACAGGGGTAACACAATTGAAAATCGGGGATGTTTGTTTATTGGCGAGCGAGCGAAGCTAGCGAGACGGTATTAGGGGTGGACAATGCAAAATCGGGTATATGTTCGATGTATATATAATGTATGGATTGTACGTATGCCCCTTAAATGCGTGTGCGGGTACCGTTTTTTCTCCTAAAAACACGACCTTTTATGCTTGACTCCACTTTCTTCTGATACTACAGCATTAAGAAAGTCTTACTTGAAACTTGGGCTCCAAATTGTGGGATAATTCCTTCGTAACGCTTGTTTTTCAAGTCCCAAAAAGTTACTGCGACTGGTTACTATGCCATTGAAAACCCTTTACCAGACTTAATTTCAAAACTTCGTCGTTTTTTGGGGCTACTAAAAATGCCGTTTGTTGGTTGTCGTCAAGTGCCACTGGTAACCAGAATGGCTAAATGGTAATACTAAGGAAGCCACCATTACTTGGAAGAAGCTGATGTAAGTACGTAGTTCCGTACTTGTTAGCTAAAATTACAAAAAATAACTCTGGCTATTATGTTTTGTTAGAGCTGCGAGCTTGTTCACTGATTACTGGTGACTGAGGTAGTCAGAATGGCTGAAATTGGAGTTACTTAAATCCATATTTGTAAGTTAAAATTACAAAAATAACTCTGGCCTTTCTTTTGTATAGTTGAGAGCTTTTTTTCCAAGAGACACTGGTAATTCAGATAGTCAGAATGGGTTCAATTTGATACTACAGAAGTTACTACTACTCAAGAAAATGAGGTAAAGGTATTCTGTATTTGTTTGCTAAAATTAATTGTCTTTTGTTTTGTAGCTGAGAGCTTGATGTCAAGAATTACTGGTAATTCAGATAGTCCAAATAGCTTAACTTTGTAACTACAGAAATTAACAATACTCAGGAAATTGAGGCAAGTAGTAATTCCATATTTGTTGGCTGATATTACAAAAATAACACTGGCCTATTTATTTTGTAGCTGAGAGCTTGTTCAAGAATTACTGGTAATTGAGGTAGTCAGAATTGCTCAAGTCTGATACTATAGAAGTTACCATTACTCAGGTAAGAGTGTAATTTGGTATTTGTGTTTGCTACTGCTATTATACAGTTCTGCATGAATTAAGCTAAAATATAAATTCTGTAGTAACAATACTGTAGTTTTAACTAGATAGGCTTGCTCGCCATTTGTGCTCAAGCACACCACTAGTTTATGTATATATGTATGTATGGATGGTATGTATGCCCTTTAAACGCGCACGCGGGTTCCGTTTTTTCCCCCTAAAAACACGGCTTTTTAGGCTTGACCCTACTTACTGCAGCCTTAAGCAAGTCTTACTTGAAACTGGGGCTCCAAATTGTGGGATTTTCCTTCCAAACGCTTGTTTTCAAGTTCCAAAAAGTTACTGCGAACGGTTACTATGGCATTGAAACCCTTTACCAAACGTAATTTGAAAAACCTCATCGTTTCTTGGGGGCTGCTAAATGCCGCTTGTTGGTTGTCAAGTGTCACTGGTAGCCAGAGCGGCTAAAAATTAAAACCAAGGGAGCTACCATTGCTTGGGAGAAACTTAGGTAAGTACGTAGTAGTTCCATTTTTGTTAGCTAAAATTACAAAAATAACTCTGGCTATGCTTTTTTTTTGGTAGAACTGTGAGCTTGTTCACCAGTTACTGGTAATTGAGGTAGTCAGAATGGCTTAAATCGGATACTACAGAGGTTATCACTGTTCTTGACATTGAGGTGAGAGAGTAATTCTGTATAATATATTAATGGTCAACTACTATATTTACTTTTTTGCATGAACTAAGCTAAAGTAGCTATATTATGTAACAATACATTGGTGTAGAAAGTAATTTTAAAGTGGCCAATCAAGCAGTCACATTTGCCACACCTACAATATTGGGTGGGGTTTAGTTTGTTTAAATGTACTTAATAAAAAAATTGGCATATTAGTAAATAAATGATGTAAAATTGATGAAAGCATGATGAATACTAATCAATCATACCCATTAGCTAATTATACCTTGTCAAGGAATAATTTTTAAGTGTGACAGAATCTTACAGAGAATTCTCCATAACAAGGGAGGCAGAACCAGGTGACACCAGTGGTAAATAGTTTTATGTAACCTAACAAGGTAGGCTCGCTCGCCATTTGTGCTCAAGCACATCACTAGTGTATATATGTATGAATGGATGGTACGTATGCCCTTTAAACGCGCACGCGGGTGCCATTTCCCCCCCCCCCCCCCCTTCTCCCTAAAAATACGACTTTTTAGGCTTGACCCCCAGTTTCTTCTGTACAGCTTTAAGGAAGTCTTACTTGAAACTTGGGCTCCAAATTGTGATATAATTCCTTCGAAGCGCTTGTTTTTCAAGTCCCAAAAAGTTATTGCGAACGGTTACTATGGCATTGAAACCCTTTACCAGATGTAATTTGAAAACCTCGTTGTTTTGGGGGGCTGCTAAATGCCGCTCGTTGGTTGTCAAGTGCCACTGGTAGCCAGAGCGGTTAGAAGCTGAGGTAAGTATGTAGTTCCATTTTGCTAGCTAAAATTACAAAAATAACTCTGGCTATGTTTTTTTTTTTGGTAGAGCTGCGAGCTTGTTCACCAGTTACTGGTAATTGAGGTAGTCAGAACTTGGATACTACACAAGTTATCATTATTCCTGAAATTGAAGTGAGAGAGTGGTCAACTACTATTTACTTTTTTGCATGAACTAAACTAAAGTATAGTATGTAACAATACATGGGTGTAGAGAGCAATTTTGAAGTGGCCAACAAAGCAGTCACACTTGCCACACCTACAATATTGGGTGCGGTTTAGTTTGTTTAAATGTACTTAATAAAAAAATTGACATTATTAGTAAATAAATGATGTAAAATTGATGAAAGCATGATAAATACGAATCAATCATACCCACCTTGTCAAGGAGTAATTTTTAAGTTTGACAAAATCTTACAGAGCATTCTCCATCAAGGCCAGGTGACACCAGTGGTAAATAGCTTTATGTTACCTAACTAGGTAGGCTCACTCGCCATTAGTGCTCAAGCACACCACTAGTTTATATATAATATGTGTGGACATACGTATGTCATTTTGTACTGTGACCCTCGCGTACTTTTGTGTTCGCTCTGTGTTCAACCCCGTCCCAAACTTCACTAAACGGAATCCCCAGTTCATCAATCATTACCCGTATCACCTTAGACCAGTGTGTTGTCAGGATCAGTGCTCTCAATGGTATCTACAAATCACTTTCCTCCACAATACTAGCATCACTGACTTGTAATGATTATTCTTTTGGCAATGGTTCAGGACTGGAACTGAAATCAGATTACTCCAGACAGCTAGCTATTTCTCACTAGATCTTTAGCAAATTCATTTACAGATTGTTTTCACAAGCCAGCAGTTGCTGTTGTACTGTTAGTGTTCCTTAATTTCTTGCCACAGACTACCTACGGCTAATTATACTGTTTCTATATCCAATGCTTCTGTAAGAGGCTGTAATCTAGCAAATATCACGACCAGAAATAAACTTGCAAGTTATGAACACTCCAGATTCGTAACGAAGGCGGACTGGGTTGCAGGCGTGGCGTCTATAAAGGCTACGGGTAACAAAATGTAGCGTCTCTAATACTCGTTTGTAGTTTTGCTAGCCAATTATCTACATACTATTGTACGCACGGTGGGATTTTACCTAGAATCCAAGTAATAGCTATTAGTTTTGGCTTCAAAGTGCGATTTGGTTAAAGGTCTTCATTGGGGCGCCGACCCCTCTGGCACTTGCTGATGCTTAAAATTCCATTTGATATTGAGCTAAATTCACTCGTCCTTTTGTTGACTGAAATGGTGTCGTGTGCAGTAGCCCGTAGCTGACAGTACTACTAAGAGGTTAAAACTTAACGTGCCGGGCTGGCTAGTCAGTACGCCTTGAACTAGGGGAGTTGTACAGACGGATAAGAACACAGTTCTTGGCTGGCTGACTGACTATCTCTCTTGGCAAGCTTATCAGCAAGGAGCACTGCTGGTAGTTATATATAGCTCTTTTTTACTCTAAAAATAAGTTTTTTTTCTATTCTTCTCCACTTATTTTTTTCCACATCAGAGTGCCGACCCAACCTTCCCCATTGTTCTTCGGACTAGACCTTATCGGGATGTGTATAGGCACGCCGACATGTAGTCTAGCGTAGCCAAACCCTTTACCTTACCGTTATGCGGGGAAAGCAGTTCGGTAAAGGGTCTAGCTACGCGACACTAATTAATCAGTCAGCCAAGGAAAATTCTCAGGAGCCTCCTGCAACTTTTTCTTTTGACGTCTCTACAAGAATGAAGCTTTGAGGTCTTCAATTCTGGTCTAGCGTATCCAACCTTTTACCTTCCTGGAAGGTAAAGGGTGGGCTACGCCAGACTACTTCAATGCATGGAATGCTCAACCCCTCCTCTTGCTCAATGTATAACAGAATGTTCAGAGGTGGTATTGTGCGAAGGTTGTGGATAACAAGTAGAGTAGAGAGAGAAAGATTTTGGGAGGACAAACACCAGTTATATATTTTTAATAGGGTTGACCCGCCTGTCTAACTAGGTTTGGAGGGTGTGCCTGGACCTAGCGGGCTGGCCTTTTGTTGAAGTTCCCGAAGCCTCACCTACTTCCAACCCCGAGCGTTTTCTGCCCTATAGTGCAAGGTCAGCCGTCTTGGGTGAGGTGGACTCCTGCCCACTAGACCTGGCACGTCACAGCCCTGACACTCGCCTTACTCGTCTCAGGCTCTCAGCTCTCTATGTGCCAGTGCCGGAGAACTTAGGAACTAGACTACCCTTAACCACCCTATGGGGCGGGGTGTGGAGGGGTTGACTTCTGCACTCGATCTAGCTACCCTTTCTACACGAAGCCTGTGCCTGCTTTCTACCACGTGTGCTAGGTGTGGTCTTCCCGTGGGGCCACATCCCCACTCCCCTTGTTGGGGGTGTGTCCCCCATTTCCTGGTCCCCTATTAACCTGGGTTAATCCTGACGTATTAATCCTCATTTAATAGGGTTGACCTTACCGATTGACCCCGCCTGTCTAACTAGGTTTGGAGGGTGTGCCTGGACCTAGCGGGCTGGCCATTTGTTGAAGTTCCCAAAGCCTCACCTACTTCCGACCCCGAGCGTTTTCTGCCCTATAGCGCAAGGTCAGAGGTCACCCGTCTTGGGTGAGGTGGGCTCCTGCCCACTAGACCCATGGGGTAGCTGGCTACCCCTCACCCAAGCCTTAGTTACTGAAATATCTCTCGTCATACGAACAACCTGGTCATTCAAACATGAATACTTACTGTCCACACCAGTCTCAATACATCCCCAACAGACAGAAAAAACAAAACAAGCAACTCCTCCCCACCCTCTACTCATTACCCCTGTCCTCCCCCACTAATGTCCTGGCGACTTCACACAGCGTCTCCCTCGGTGTCCGGATATAGACAGTGTACGCTGCGCTGTCCCAGCGCCTTGATCAGTGAGTCCTGAATTCCCCTTTGAGCGGCCGTCGTCGCCGCCCCGATTCAGAAACTGTGACCCGCATATCATGATGGGTCCACTCCAGCAGTCCTCAGGGCCTCTCTTACTGCTGCCACAAACCGCTCCCTGGTAAGGTATCTGCCATCTTCGAACTAGAATAGTGGGCCACCGCTTGCCCCTCGTCGTACCATGTAGTCCAGTGCTGCTGCTATTGGGCAGAGACCATTCTCAGTCCTGCCAATGTAGACTGAGATGCCCCTCCGGAAGGGGTCTGTCTTGGACGCCTTGATCCTTACATCGACCATTCTTGGACAGGTGCTGTTGTCTATCCTGATGTCCGCATACGTGAGATGACGTGTTGGATCGAAACTACCATCTGTTGGCGCCACCACTTCCCCCGCTCACAAAAACCCGAAAAAACATATCGTGGCGGCTGCCCAGATCATTGCCGCATCCCTCTGAGTTGGCCAGCTACTCCACACTCCCTTCAGCTGCCTTAAGAGTCCTAGTGTTATTGGAAGTCTCTGCTCTCGGGGGGCTCCTGCTGTGGAGCGTTTAAAGCCCTTCCTCACATACTCCAGGCGAGTCATCTCTCCCATGCGGGGGTCACCGAGGCCCAGAGCAACCTGAGTGAATCTCACTGCCGCCAGATAATTCCCTACCGTGCTCGCCGACAGCTTCTCTTGAAACAGAAATGCCACATACGCTATCAATACCGACTCTGATGCTGGGAACGGGTGCAGGCCATGCTGCTGACAGAAACACCACATAACGACGCTCTCCGACATTGTAGTTCTTGCGAGTTGCTGGCGCTAGACCCGCCAAAAACAGCTGTTGAACAGTCTGGTTTAATCCGGCGATGTCCAATCTGGCTGACGCTCCACTAGCAGTGACAGTTGATTGGCGGGGATGATCGCCCTCCTGGCCACTGCTCCGGGAACCTGCAAGAACAGGGTTAGCAAATTATCGTGAGAAATAGCATCAGCCAGACTGTTTTCCACCCCCGGCACATGCACTGTCAGCACTTCTATTTGGAAGTGGGCCCTGATGAAGAACAGACACCTCAGGAGGTGCATAATTGGGGCCACTTTGCTGTAGCCCGAGTTGACTAAGGCCACTACTCCCAAAACAAATGGCAAAATTATTCCAAGAAGAGTCTAGAAGAAATAGGAATGTATAGGGCACTTTTGTCAACACTCAGTCTATCTGCTTTATGATGGTTCAGTCTCTACCAAACCTATAACCAATTTAATGAAAGTAATTATTCTAATCTTGTGAAGAGCCAATCATGTTAAGTTTATTAGATGAATTCTGTGTCTTTTACAGGCTTTTTTTTTATAAACAATACAGAATTTTTAAAAAAATTTAGTCGTCACCAGAAAAACCCAGGACCACTGAGCTACTACAACGAGCCTGCAAACAAACATTTCAATTCTGTATTTATACTATTAAGGTACTGCTATGCTACAGCCTCGCTCACAACAGACCAACAAAAATTTTCTTTTTTCAAAGATTCGTTTTATCCATGTTTTTTTTAAAAAACTCTCCTAATTTTTACTCCACAATTTTTTTCTCAGCCTTCTTTTACTCGTTAGATGTATTCTCTCGCTTTTTTAAACAATACAGAATTAAAAAAAAATATTGGGCTGGAGATATGTACTATAGCTATCTAACGGCATGTGCAAAAACTTACATTGTTCTAGTCTTATCCAGCTACTACTAAAAATGTGCCATCTTAGGTTGACCAATCAGATTAGTAAGTATCGTATTGTGTGTCAGTTTTCTCAAATTGAAACACTCCTAGGGTAGTGTCTTGCTTCTTATGCTAGCTCATTGGTGGGTAAACATATTTCTGATGAATGTAATATTGTTGCTTCACTGGAGCTATTTAAAACATACTTTGCTAATTATAGTTAGTAAAGTAGCTAATTATGGCAGATTGCTGTGTCCATAAAATTATATAACAAGTCAAGCATAAAATAATCTATACTAATAAAATCCAATAATGTCAATACAGTTATATTTGTTCCATTGTGTTGACTGGCTTGACATATATCAGTCTTGGTTTTACATCATCATTAGGACACGGCAAATGTGCAGAAGTTGACACTCTCCTCATTGTGTGTAAGAATCTACCCTGAAATATGTGGCTGTAGGAAGAACTTTCACGAACAGAATTAGAAGTGGCACATGGACTTGTAGTTGGTATGGAATGTAGATTAGGACAAGATTCAGATAGTTTCTGACTGTATTGATCGGTGGAGGATTGCAGCAAACATGAGCCCAAGTGGGTAACTGTTGAAGAGGATCTTTTGATGTTATTCACATGCTGAAATTCGATTGGGACATGTTGGTGTGGTTGAACTGCAGAGTGGCTTGCTACCAGAGTAATTGGTATATAATTGGAATTTGATGGGATGACTGCTGATCTTGACCTTTCAAGTATGTCTGATATTTGAGATTCTAGAATGACGTTTTCTTGTACTTGTACCCTGAATTGTCCTGTGGTCGGAGTATGAGGCATAGGATGGATAATTGGAGCAGACTGTACTCGTGGTCGACTTCTGTTGAAAGATATTATGACAGGAATATTAACTTACTTGCAAATAATGTTATAGCTAAATCCCTTCAAATTTTTTCTCTGTATACTTTTATATTATTTTTTACATCATTTAATATTAAAACTGAGTTTTAAATACAATTGAGCACCCACTATGCCAATCATGACATCCTTCTAAGTAATTTATAAAAGACTAAATGGTTCAGAGCTCAACCACTATATCTTATCATAGCTACATATTATACCTTGGAGATTTTAGTCGAATATTATTAGGTCCATTTCAAGCCTTCCTTAGCAAAACATGTGGAGTATGTCTACCACTTACTCCTGACTCTATATTATGAGTTGAATCTCTTCCTTTGTTGTGTTTGTGGTACAATACATCATGACAGAAGTCAAACCAATGATTCCAACACTTAAGAGAGATATAGCGATAATGGCAGCAGTATAGTTGTGTTCATTATGTTTTCGATCAGGGTTATTTTCTGAGTCTTTATTTTTGGATATTTTGGAAGCAGCAGATTTCAATTTATCATTTTTTTTACCTAAATAAAATAGTATTCAACATAATTTTGAACTGGTTTTAGTGCTGTAAGTGTACAGCAACATATGTAAGTTGAAACAATGTTAAAAGCAGTATAATCCTTTATCTTAAATTTGTTTATAAATATGCCACTATCTTACCTAGAGTATTACTATCTTTATAAAATTGATAAGGATGTGAAGTTGCCATATTGATTTTCTTCATTTCTATAACAAATAACAAAATATGACATACTCAAGAGAGTGTAATTTGTAACCGTTATTATACTCACATTCACATTATTTATTTTGCCTATGAACAGAATTTTTAAAAATACATGTATTTCAACCATTACGAGCTAAGATATAATATTGCAGTTTATATATTTCTATTGAGTATTGTTGTGTTGCTTACTATGTAAATACCAATTCATTGCTGTATCTTTTCTAAAATTGTTGTCCTTATTGTTCTCTCCAATTCTTCCAGTTTTACCTAATAATACATTTAGTAGTTTATTTTTCATATTTAAACACCCAAAGAATTTCATATTATAAGTGAAACACAAATAATGTGAACCATCAGTGCTACTATAACTTATTAGCTACTACAAAATCAATCTCAGACCTAAAGAACAATTTTATTCTGCACGAACCTAACCAGACAATAAATATATGCGATGCAATAAAAGTTGTGTATGTCAATGTTGTAGTATTGTAGGGGACACTCACTAATAGTTTCAAAGCATAATTCCAATCTCAACACTCAATATACTACTTAGCACAAAGCTAACATAAAGCATAACTACCTGGAGATGGAAGAAATTATTTGTTCAAGTGAACTAAGAGAGGTTATTCACAAAATATAGTATTTTACGCAGACCTCACAGATTTGTGCTTTCAAAAAAATAGGCCTGAAATTTTTAAAAGTAAGCCACATAAAAGTACTTAACTGTCGTTTGGTTAAGTTCATACTTAGTTCAATAGTTAATTATCAGTAATTTCCAAAATAGAGTGTGACAGACAAACACACAGATTAAAAAACACAGATAAAAAGACTACTTAAAAACCCCTTGTGCTTGCATGCTGAGGATTAATGAAAATCTTTAAAATACTTAGAGTATGAAGCCATTTTATATGGTTACAATTTAAAATAATTTTTACCAATTAAAATAATGCATGTGATATTTATACATTTTTAATTTACAGCAATACTCATATAGAATGAGACTAATATGAGCCTGGGCTCTTTTCATAGTTGTTACATACATATACATAATAATTTGCTTACCATGTGTCCTGATAAGTCTGTTTCTCTCATTGTGTTTATTATACTTGGTAAAACTTCTGATTTTGTCTACTAACATAAAATTAATATTTAAAAAACTTCTATAACATCTTGATTATCTGAATAACTTTCTAAATGCTTTAATGAACTAAAAATATCTACCTTATTATAGGCTCAAAATTAGAAATTTTTCTTTTTGGGACTGATATCAAAATGACAAAAAAAAAATGCAATATAAAATATTAATTTAATGTCATACTTGGCTCTATTGACATTTTTGGTCCTAACATCTTTTCCTTTACTGAATCAATACTTATTGAATTCATCACTAGAGATCTTGGTAGGTGAAGAATAGCTAATAGGGCTTTGCTTAGTAGAGGGTAAAGGCTCTCTATTTTGTACTCTTTCTCAGGAGATGTCAGATCTTGTTGTATATGATAGTTTGGTTGGATTAAAGCTCCATTGTGTAGTTATGCCTGATTCTCTGAAGAAACTTTTATAAATGGTAGCCATGAAATCATTATTTATGAAGTCTGTGACATCCAAGTTAGTGCCAGCTATATAAAATGTAAAACAGTAAATTATTAGCTATTCCTCATTCTAAAGCTGCTATATCATTCTTACTTAAGTTTAGCAGAAGTAGATCTCCAAAAGTATTCGTCTGAAAACCAATCATACAATTATATTTTTCTTTACTCGGAAGTTTGAAATTGGTTAAATTGACAGAGATGTTTATGTCGTCTAACTCAGGATCCACACCATTAAGAAATTCTTGATCTTTATCCAATTTTATAGAAGCAGAGAACCAAAGCTGAGCATCTTTTCCAGAGCAAGTAACAGTGATGTTTGAAGTATAAGGAATAGGCAGAGCATTGAATATATCTTGGAGGATATAATAAAATTTTCTCTTCCAGTCTTGGGAATGTTGTGCTGCAGTAGAAGCAGAATAAATAAATATAATTATTGTTTTAAATAACTTAAACTAGTCCTGAAACCCCATCGTTGTGGAATGGTTTAATTTTGGTAAAAAGAAACTAAGCTGTAGAAACTAAATTATTTAGAGACAGTGAATCCCATTAAAACTAAAACCACCAGTACAGTGGACTAGCTAAGCAATTTTATTGCAACCAATCTTTCTATAAGGGAGAAGGAACATGATGTCAAGTACTATATTGAAGAATTAGAGAAACCACAAAAGTTTACTAAAACTACATATTAATCAATTCTTTTATGTGAAATCTTCTGATAAAAATAAAACTGAAACCAATATTTCAAGTTCTTTTACTATGTCTGGAATCTTCATACCAAAACAACACCATTATAATGTAAAGTTCTAACTAATTGGACTCTTACCTGTACTTAGCACTAACGCAAATATAACAATTCGCCTTAAAGTAATCATTTCACTTCGAGACTATAGTAGACGTCTTCTACCAAAGCGTCTATATCTTTTTGGTAGCGTACTACACGCCGACAAGGGGATACTTTACCCATTTTGAACGGGTCATTTTAATCGCAGCTGAAATAGTCTAGTTTCAAAGGGCTACGTGAGACTTTTAGTCAAAGTTTTTCTAAAAATTCAGTTATTCATGCCCCGCTTGCGTCTCCCTAATTTCTTAAGACTCTTCGTAACACTGCAGTCCATGATGATTGGCTTGAAAGACATTTTGTTATGGTCGAAACACATGGGAGGGTACATATGCATGATGCTCTCTGGATAAAGAAGGAGTGGAGGTAGAGGTTCCTTGTACCTTTTCATGAAAGAAACAAAGCTTGTAGCGAAACCTCCTGCTCTTCAAGTTAGGCCACTTGAGTTTAGCTGCTTGCTTAGTATTTTGCAGGATCCATGTCAGAACCAATGATAGCCTCTTGATTTGCCTGGATTACACTAAAGTTTGAGCTGGAGAAAAAGAAACTATTTAATTTTTGTCTGTAATATGCATGGAATACATTTCATTTAGGGTCAATCCAGTGCTAAAGGATATGGGGTGCTAAATGAGACTAAATGCCACTCATGTCTCTCTCCAGGGTTAAAATGTCCCTGCATCACTTCTTTTGTGCCTGCATCACTTCTTTTGTGCCTGCATCACTTTTATATTGTGCCTGCATCACGTTTTTGTGCCTGCATCACTTTTTTGTGCCTGCATCACTTTTTTGTGCCTGCATCACTTTTTTGTGCCTGCATCACTTTTTTGTGCCTGCATCACTTTTTTGTGCCTGCATTACTTTTTTGTGCCTGCATCACTTTTTTGTGCCTGCATCACTTTTAGGTGTCTCTCCACTTTTTTTCTAGTGTCGCTCCACTTCTTTTTTAGTGCCTCTCCACATTTTTTAGTCTCTTCATACTTAAACTTAAGCTCCTATATACGTATACAGTAGCTCCTTAGGAGCTCCTGTATACATAATATATGGGAGTTCCTATATACATTATAGGAGCTCCTATATACATTAAGGAGCTCCTATATACATATATAGGAACCTCCTATATATCTATATAGGAGCTCCTATATACATATGAGTGTCATAGCTTAGATGAATCTGAGTGTAACCTAATGTTTCTGTAGTTGATTTTACAGTTGAGCCTCCCTCCTCCCAACTTTAAACTACTTTCGACACCTTGTATTTATCATTTTTATTGGTGATTTTTTTTTTTAATTGTTATCTAGCTAGCTACTCATAAAGTTAAAATCCATGATATCATTGCTAAGAGGGTAGCTAACTTGTGATTTTTATTGACGGTTTGAATTTCTATAATTCAGTATACAAGGTGGGGTGGTGAAAGTAAAGTACATAGGAAAAAAGAAAAAACATTGTATGCAGGTAGACTTCCATAAGTTTATATAAATTGAAAGTGTGAATAAATTGAATAGAATACTAATTTGAGTTTGGTAAACAAAGTCAATGGTGGTGTGGAAAATT
>WLWI01003189.1_pt1 | contig 14064 bp, 4 predicted proteins | sample 6701501 | NCBI WGS metagenome assembly WLWI01 (sample SAMN12718690, study PRJNA515312) | sponge metagenome | isolation source: marine sponge | host: Mycale hentscheli | place: New Zealand: South Island, Marlborough, Capsize Point | collected 2014-11-01
GGCGGGGGGGAGGGCGGGGGGGGGGGGGGGCGGGGGAGGCCCCGCCCCCCCCCCCCCCCCCTCCAACTCAAGTCTCTTGTGTGTGGTCACTATTAATTAGACTGTGTGAATTCATTCTAGAAACCTAAGGCAGTAGTTAGTATAGTAGATGTGTGTTACAGTTGTATTAGCCACTCTCTGTCAGTCTCTAGCACCAACTGCTAGCTAGCTAACCACCACCTATGCATTAGCAACAGTGATAACCATCCATAGCAGCGACCCTATCTGCTGCACTAACACTATATCTATAGCGTTTTCTACTATATTCACAAAAATCATCCCATAATAAATCAATTTTCATCAGAATGGTTGAGCTAAGAGACCAAGACAGGATTGAAGTCTGAGATATTTGCTAAAAAACAATGTTGCCTGTCTCTTACTCCCCTCCCCCCAAACTTTTAACCATTTGCTGCCTATGCTCTATTCTATGTCAGTATTCACAGACCCTATTCATAGACCTTTTTCACAGGTGCAAATTGGTAAAGGGTCTGGCTATGTGAGACTACTGAGGTGGTCTGCACAGTTCTATACATACACAGGAGCTCCATGCTTGCAGGATTGAAATTAAATAAACTGAAAATCTACAGACAAATAATAAACCAAAGGAGACTTTATAATGTAGAATGCTGATGATGGTCTAAGGAGAGTAACACATCATTATAGATCGAAGATTCAATTAGGAGATGTGCCTCAAAAAGCTGTAATATTGTGAAAAAAGAAGACAAACAATTGTTGTGAAGAGAGTTACATAAAGTGAAAGAAAAACTATAAAAAGAAAACTGCAAGCTATACTTCAAGGATAGTAAATAATGGAGACAATAGTCTTAATAAAGATTAGCAAAGAGACTGCAAGGGACTGATGGAAACCATTTCAGACTATTTATAAAAGTTTGTGGTGGTATATATATAATGTAAATAAATGATTAAAAAAATTGGTTTAAATTAAATGCTTATAATTATTTTTTGTATACAACTTAAAAAATAACATAATGACACTAAGAATTGTAAAAAATTACAAGTCAGTAACCAACAAAATGGACAAGTGTTTCAATGATAATAAGAAATATAATTAACAATAAAACCCATGAGACATTTATTGACAAGCTGTAAGTGGCAATACTCTGTTCATTATAATGAAAAAAATGTAGTTATGTATAGTACTGTTTGACAATATGCTATAAACACTTTTTTATCGTACTAAATATACACATACTATAATATATAGCAATAGTACTTATTACATGAGTAAAGCATTGATACGGTAAGATATTTTACGATCAGAAAAATTAATTTTCCTGTATTCCAGTTTTCTCTATATGCTTGATACTTTCAAGCAGTCAGTTCATACCAGGTTTGGTAAAACAGCTTGTGAAGTTGACAGCAATATTTCTAAGAGGCTATCTCACATCTCCAGTTGACGATATTTGCAAATGCTTTGACATGGTTGGTAGGATGGTTCAGGTACGGAAGGTGGGTGGGAAACTCGTAAGTCAAGAGGTTGCAACAGTGTAATATCGTCATAATGGTTAGTACCTAAAAACACTATTGTGAGCATATACTATGGAATCAATATAACATTATATCTATGTTCCGTGGGGGAAAATCCTTTTTTTTTGGCAATAAAGTAGTATAATCAACTGTGTTTCAATTATGACCCTTTTTTTTTTGCTTTGGCATTGACAAATGGAACATGTTCCAGTATAATATTGTTTATTCGAAAAGATTCGTGTTTGTGTTTGTGAAAGACATTTCTACCAAACATGGAGGTTAGATATCCCATACTCAAGCATCAACTTATTCCTTTGGGCATATTTCAGGTGAGTATTGTATTCACTCAGGTACGGACACAATAAATATGCAATATTTTGCCATAATATGAGTGGCACATAATATGATCGACCAACTCTTATTATCTATAGAACCAGGCTAAGTATACCAAATTGCACACCAATTGAATCCAGACCTCAGGATTTATCTTTGGAAGTTATAATTAACTGTACCTACACTCAAAACAAACTATAAACTCCTCTAAGTTCACTTTTGCCTTGAGCAAGTTTTGTAAACTAGATCTGTTACTGGTTTTCTACTGCTGCCATTTAAGTATAATATTTTCATAACTACCAAGACACCACGGGGTTTTATTTTGGAATTGTAATGACAAAACATGCAGTAGCAGCATAAAGTGTGGGGATTATTAAGTGCAGAATAGACCACAGGGTTCTAATTAGGGGGGAAGCAGATGTCTTCTCCCTCAAGCTTTCCAGCTTTTCTCCCCTAAAATATTCAGCTTTCCCGTCAAGAAATTGCATGCTGTGTGCAGAATATGCTGTTAGTCCGAACCCAAATTATAGCATTTAGCTCCATATAGTGTCATGCTGATTACTCCCATTATAAAAAACAACAACAACCTCTTCCCATTGTAAATCAGTTCATTTAACTTCAAAATTATGATCTATCACTCTATGGGCTTACTAGAACTTCCCTCACACAAATAAAATTAATTGAACTCCTCCACCAAACAAAAGTTTTCTAACTAGACCCCTGGACTACCTGAACAGTCAGGTGTAAAACTTTTCTTCATTGTTGCGCCATCGCTCTGTGTACTATGTCAAGCACACTTCTGTGCTCCCACCCATGCAGAAAATATACTCAAAGTGGGAAGGAAGCAGTTGCCAATATAATTGTGTGCGATGTGTGTGTGTGTGTTTGTGTGTGCAGCCTAAAGAAAATCTAACTATGAAATCATCTTGTTTTGGTTCATTTGTAAATGCACATAGCCCAGATGTATTTCCCGATGGGGTTGGGTAGGCTGTGTATGTATACGTGTGTGCATGTGTACGGTACGTGTCAGAATAGATTAAATGATAACTTTACCATCTGATTCATTGTTAGAGAACTTAATGTAGATTATAATATCCTCACCAACATAACAGATTATTGTGAGTAGAGAACAATAGCCTACAAAATAAATGGACCCATTGTTAAATAAACCACGAGGATATTGAGGATGATTTCTTTGCGCAATACTTTTTTCAGAGTTTTACAAATGTTTAAATTAATGGAACATTCAACTTGATAAGGTAGTAACACATGGGAGGAGTTTCAACACATCCTTCCATCCTTACGGCAACTTAAAATAGACTAACAGCATCTTATATACTAATGAAGAAACATTTTCTTTCCCAAGCTATAATCCTGACGATCAAATCACATGAACACATTTAGTGCTATACACACGACAATAGCTTAGATACGTTGTTAAATAAAAGGATGCATTATTGTGCAGCCAAAATGATTTAGTAACAAACGTTTGGATTTGGTTTGGGTCTTCTATTTATTTTATTTCTCATTATTTTCTCTTCTATTCTCATTAATTTGTTTGTTTGTTTTCATTGTTTGTTAATGTTTTATGTATATATTTATTGATTATCTACAAATGCTTTGGATTCAACTAACTTTATCATTAAGTGGGAAAAGGGAAACACCAGAAACTAATGTATGTTTGTGTGTGAATATGCAGTAATATTGTTTTTGTTGATATACCCGAACAGATATTGCATCAGCATGTGACTTATCATGTGACAAAAGTAACATTAGCCTTTGGTATGTACACATACACTGGATGTAGTGTAAGAAATTTAGTTCTACAACTATTAGCTATTACTATTATTTTTATCAGTAATTTTTTAAATTTTACACACATTTACGAATATGAACGTTTATCTTATCCAGACCACACCTATCACTTGACTACACAACTGTGAAGGACTTATACTCTCACTGTTTCCTACTCTTCTCTGTACTGATAAAGGTTACACCATCTCTCCTGATAAAATGGCTTGTACTCTTTCATAGATGCTTTGTTGCTAACTGAGAATACATCTTTATACTTGATACTTTGTATTAAATATGAGGTTATTCTCTAGGAAGTATTTTTACACAGAAAAAGCCACTATTTTTTACTCTTTGCAACACACTAGCACACACATACATATATACCTATACACAAAGATATCACATACACCAATACAACACACAGCCATATAAAGGCAAAGCTACATTTCAAGGTTGCAGTGGTATATCACACATACCAATACAACACACAGCCATATAAAGGCAAAGATACATTTCAAGGTTGCAGTGGTATATCACACATACCAATACAACACATAGCCATATAATGGCATGTGGATTCAACAGATTTAATCAGATAACCACAACGTTTACTAGAAACTACTATCATTTGACTAACTAGCTACAATCGCTAGTTTGACTAGGTACTAGAGTGAATTGTAAATGATAGTTCGTAGAGCAGGCAGTAACTTGAGCTGGATATAGTTCTTCTCAAAGAACCAGAATATAGCTAAGCGGGTACAACTCCACTTTCTACAAGCATAATAAAAACTTAGGTCCCATGCTAAACTGAACTGGAGTAAAGAGCACTAGACTAAGTGACTGAGACTAATCGCAGCATGGAAGCCCACAACAACTTAAGTATGCACACACCGAACAATAATCAAGAAATTAGCTAGATAGAGCTGCATACTGGGAATAAGATTTAATTATGCTCACACACTCACGCACACACACGCATGACAAACACTCACTCAGAACATGCCCACACACTGACACACAGACTCACCACACATATTTACATGCACATGCACACGGTATGTCTATTAGTTGAAAGTGACTCATCCCACAGCTAGTTTTAAAATCGTGAAAATGGCTTACTACTATCACAGTAAAACATAATCAACCCCAGCTAAATGCTAGTCCAAAATAATTCCAGGATTGAAAATACTTTGCTTTCTTTGGAACAACATATCATATTTGATCACTACAGCAGAAATGAATTACAACAATGAATGGCAATAATATGACAGCCACCTAAAATATAAATTTAACTGCTAATAGCCATGGGCAAACGTTTGATGGTGTAGCACAAAAAGAACAACAATACTATGATTAACATTTCTTTTGTCAACAGCACATCAACATAGACACCTACTTCATTTACCCTTCTCCAGATATAACCCTAGGCTTCTCAAGCATGAACAGAACTTACCAATGTGATTGAAACTGTCCACCAAACACCCCTTCATTTCTCTTACAGATAAGTCCAGCAACATTACACTTAAAATTAATACAATTGGCACAAAAAAATTATAAGTATAATGTGTATGACTTAATTGGTGAGCGAACTAGCAAAGTGAGCACGGCACATATAGGGATAGCACAATCAAAGCCTGTGGTGTATACCTATGTATTTTTTATTTCATTTTCTTGATTATTTAAATGGTATGTGGGACCCACATTTTCTTGCATACCACTAGTTATGTAAGTTGGTAAAGCATCCTGATGAATTAAAAAAAAGTAATGAGCATGTTGACCATTCAATAATGAGTTGTGAGCCTTAAAAAGTAAGATAGTCTTGGAGCATAAACACCTAAACTTTGGCTTCCTTAAAAAAAAGTATAATGGACCCTACGGCACTATTTCTCTACATCATCATTGAATGTGTAGGTCAAGTAGAACAGTACAATTTATAAATTATGCCAAGGACTGTGTTCATAGTTGGCCATCACTTTAAGCTATGCTAGCTAACTAGCCAATTTGTGCTGAAGAATACCACTAGTAACTAATTGATATATGTCAATGTATGTATGTGTGTATATATGTTTATATTCCAGTTATTGCTTACCTTATGTATGGTCCTGACTAGTTTTACGTAAACAACAAGCTATGAACTGCTGTGAACTAGATAGAGTGGGGGCCACTTAGGATGTAAGTCCCAAGCTTTTAGCAGCTATTATGAAAAGCTAACACCTAACCCAACAGCTAGCTAAAGCCACTCTAGATTATAGTAGAGAGATAGTTACACTGTCTAACTGTATGTTGCCCCAAGTTAAGACAATCAGTACAATTAAACGAACTAATAATCAAATAGCGATGAGTATAACAGTAAAGAAAATCAGAGCTACAAGTTGCAAAAACTGAGAAAAGTGAGTACACTGAGTGTGAGAGAGAGTCCAGACTATATTCCAGGAAGACAAAGTGAATAGAGTGATAATTGTTGTGAAAAAGAAAGTTAATTGTAGTGCACACAGAGTTCATGAGCGAATGAAGTGCAAACACGGTTCAAGCCTAATTAGGCTAGTGGCTGTCTGTAGCTCCAACACCTGCAGAAGTAGAGAGTACAATTAATAATATATCTGGTCACATTATGTGCAACAGATCATAATTACCGTACATACTTCACATGAGATCCTCGACAAAACCTGTACAGAAGTACTCCAACCAAAATTGTTACAACGCATACTGTTAGTAGTATCACACCTATAACTATGTACACTGTATTTCTGTTAATATTGGAAGATTTATTTCCCGTATCATTTGTAGAATTGACCGCATCATTGGTTGATTCTGTGATTGATTCTGTATGCTTAAGAGGTTTAATAGTACTATCCACTGGTGTGGTGATGGTAGGTCTTGTACCATAAAATAAATTAGAATGAAGTGTTTTCTGCACATTCTTAGAAACACAAGTTACTTCCACATCAGAATCAACAAAAAGAACAGATGTTGTTGGAAATGGATTTCTAGCAACAAATATTTCTTGTACACGAAATAAGGACGTACTTGGTGAAGAAAATCTGTGATCTCCAAGTGTATTATTTATTGTAAAGGCAATTAGAGAACTGATATTTGTCTGTAATTCCAGCCATGAATTATTTACTCCACAAACAAATAGGTGAATGTTTGTGTTTCCCACTATTTTATGGAATGCAACGTATTCGAGAACAATATCAGAGTTAGAGTTATCATCATCATGCCACAGAGAAGAGTTAGTAACATTAGACACTGGTCCAGCGAATACTGTTTGAAAATGTGGACCATTGCTGCAAGTCATACTGTAATTATCTGGAACCCGTCCGCCCATAAATGATACCATAATAATGCTATTCCTGTCCTTGTTCTCATCATCTATAGGCACAGCCGACCAGAGAGTAGCCATGTAATTAATTGGACCCTCAACAACTACTGTGTATCCTACTTCCTCATCCTGAAAACCAGTAAGATATTGACCATTGTACTGCCATTGGAGAAAACTACCATTTGCATTACAGAAGAAGTAAAAGTCAATGTATTCAGTGTTTAGTCGAGGAACTCCTTTGAGATACTTCAAATTAACAGTTTTAGTTGACACTGCCGCTGTAGTTGCACTCATAAGCATGATGCTCATTGTCATAATCTTAGCCATTGTCTGAAATGAGTTTACCATAACAAAAGAATCATAATGAAGTGACAAAGAAAAAAAAAAGATAAAAATAATTGCACTGGGATTTTGACATCAGTAGTAAAAAAAAATAATCTGCAAAAAAAGCTCCTTCACTAATATTCATAAAACAATGTCTATCTCTAATTCTATAAGATTATGACAACATTAATTAAAAGGAAGGTAAATTGGGAATGAGGTGGGTCAAAATTTCTAGTTACTAGCTGATCACACGTTCAAACTTACTCGATGTTTGAGGTGGCTTCTTGACTACTACATAGTGAATGTAGAGCAGGATGGACGATCATTTAAATATTGCTCGAAACCGGAAGCAAATTGAAGAAAAGTGAAGTCGATCGGTGTTGTTATCGCGGCAGAAAACGTCTCGCCAATAGCTATATAGTTTCGGGAGGCCCTCATTACAAGAACACGCCACACACAATACCATTGTGTCGGTAGTGGGAATGACAGTCTAGTCAATCAGTGAATCCCACAAACTCACCGTACGTCTTATATTGCTCTGAGTGTAATCTCCCCAGCGACCCTTTACCTCCGCTACGCCATATACGCCTTCTGAGCGTGTCTCATTCATCTTAGCTAAGAGCTTTCGTGTAGTATAAGTCTCAGTGAATATTTTTGGAGTTTCAGTATGCATTGCTTAGTCACTTTTATTTGTATGGAATTTGACAGTCATCTCTCATTCACTCGTATTTAATTTTGGACCTTAGGCACAACAATCGTTGACATACACTTGTAATAATATCACTGCTATAGCTTCAGCCTAGTCAATTGAATTAGCTAAAGATCGTATTGAGTCATATGCATAAATTACATCATTCCACAAATATTAATTTTGGACTAATGGAAGGTGCCTCATGATTGTGGGGGCAGCATGTATCACAAGCTCATGAAAATCACATAATATTTTATCTTCATATTTAAGTACTGAGCTAATAAAACTCTCCCAATGTAATTCAATGTTTAATCTGTATAGTATGTGCCCCAGGGACACCGGAATTATCAGGTCTGTAATGTACCGCACCTAAATTGTAATTAGCCTACATTTGTACCGGAAATTTGTGTTCGAATGAAGACTCTGAGCGGGGTTTCTCTATACTTAATAAGATTTACACTGACCAACGGTCGAATTTGGATCAGTCAACACTAGTTAGTTTGATGTCTATCAAGTTCAACAGTGATGATTGCTGCCAAGAAGTAAAGCTTGATGACAAACTACTTAAAAATTGCAAAAAAGCCACACACAAAGCACTCAATATGTAAACTGAAATTTGATATCCAAATATTATTATTATTATGAAATTTGAAATTGGGGCGTGGTTTTAGGTGTGGTTTACAGAAATGGGCGGGGTTTGAGGTGTACCTAAAATTAATTTTTAAAAGTTGGCAACTATGCATGTATCACAAGCTAATTTACCCTCATGAAAATCACATAGTATCTTCATATTAAATTACTAAGCTAATAAAACTTTCCCAATGTAATTCAATGTTTAATCTGTATAGTATGTGCCCCCCTGTGCCCCCCCACCCTCCCCCACCCCTCTAAAGCACTAAATCTGTAAATCTGCATGGGAGCAGTGACCCCCTGCCCCACCTACTTCCATCACCCCTGCGATAAAGTGTGTGTTTATGATTTTGTGGTTTGCTATCTTTGTGCTGTCAGGTGTGCTATACAATATAGTGCATGACACTCATAATTAATCATAAATCATTAAAGATAATAGGTAAACTAAAATAGCTTGCACTATTGCTTTAAACTAAGCCAGAAAGATCTGACAGCCCCCAAATGCAGAACGCTTGAGTTATATATTTTTTCAACATTACGTACAGACCTAGATTAGCTGTTTATAGTAAACACATTTTGAGACAAGGCATTTTTATTTTCCAAAACATTCTAGAACATAATATTAGGCATGTTATAAGCGAAGTCATCAGTGTTCATTATAGCCAGCAGCCTGACAAAATTGTAGCTAGCTAAAGTCTAGTAACTTCATTTTATGGTATGCTTACTATGTCTATCGTCAGAAATAACATCCTGTTTACTTTAGCTTTTTCAAATAGTATATATAAGAACGCAGTGCTGATCACTTGCATAAAGTGTACATCTGTTGTGGTAATACAGTAGTGTAGTTACATTATTCAGTGTAAAATTTGAACATAAATGGCTAACAATCACCAGACATTATGATTATGATAAGGACAACTGCATTGAATGCATTACTTTTCCGGTAGGGTTATGGTTAATATTAGTAAATTACAACTGACTGTGTGTTGTGTTTAAAATTCAGTATTTAGTGGAGAAAGAGAAAGCTGCCAACAACTAAAATACTAATTTAAACAGATGCAGAGTACATACCTATTGCTAGCCAATCCTTTTATATAATTATTCCAAAACATTCTAGAACTCATCCTAGACATTTAGCAAGTCACACTTTTCACACAGCAAAAACAAAGCATGCCTTAAAGTGATGTCAGTAATACTGATGTTTATCACATAGGCCTTCCTAGTAACGCCAGATGAAACAGTTATTGTTCAGCTTAGTAGGCAATGGGAAAAAGAGCTTACGTTGATCAATGTAAACCATCTGCTTTGCTAAGGAGAGATACTTACTTATAGTTCATGTTCCAGAACATTATTCCAAGAATTATACAGGCATTATTGTGTGTACTGGTTGTGACTATATTTCTTTCTTCTCGAGGAAGCACTCTCTTAATTGTATTTTTTGAATGTTCAAATTGCTGATCAACTATCAGGACCATTTACTGGAGTCAAACCTTCAGGAAGCGCATCAAAGGCAAGCCAACTGATCCTTTTATTTATTGTCTGGTAAGTTGTACATACTTCAATAAGCATGATAATCCATTTCGTGGTCAAACTCCTTCCCCATTGATGAATTCATGAATTCAATAAAGAAAAAGGGTTTGACTCCTGAACCAAACTCTCAGCTTGAAGTGCCACTTTGACATACAATTTCTTACAGTTGACTTGCATTTGTTTGTGTAGTGATTTTTTTATTAGGGACGACATGACAGTCTGATGTCTGATTTTTTTTATCCAACTTCTTATTGGAAAACACATAATGCAAACACTAGCTGCATAATGTAATATTTGAGAGGCATAGTGATGCAGTTTAGACAATTACTAGCTGTTACTTGTTGGACTACACACACGTGTACATGTTTTATATTAAAAGTCCAAATAAATGCTAGATTCTTTATTTTTGCAATCAGCATCTTAAGATACAATCTTTGACTATAGAGCTAAACGAGATGGCTTTATAATGCAAGGAGAACATCATTAAAATAATTTAATTTTGAGTCTGGAGTATTAGTACAGAATGAATCATTACCACACATAATGATGGTTTGGTGGAATTATGTGATTTATGGTTAAAAATCAGGAAATTGGAACTCACACTGCCTGAAAAGTGTCCATTGACAACCATAACAAAATTGTAAATTAGTGTATGATTGTTGATAACTAGTTTGTTAACCTCTACGGCATTGTAAAAATAATTTTAAATTCTAATTATCAAAACAGTTTACAAATTTTGTTATGGCTGTAAATGAACTCTTTTTACCCTGTGTCAGTACTCTGTATTTATAGAGAAAAAGAAAGCTTTGAAATAGTAACTGAATTAAAATACCAACTAGAATATATACTGCTTACTCCCTATAGCTGTAAACAAAACCAGGAAGATCTAAAAACAATCAGATGCAGAACTAGTTGTTGACTTATTGTTTTTAACATTACAACACAATCATTGTATGAATTGTCTTTTTTTATAAAAAAAGCTCAATTCTCCCACAATTAAATTTAAATATTAACAAAGCAATTCTTTTTTTCTTAAATTGAGTTAGATATTCACTGAACATACATAATGCTCACTTGCTACAATCTGTACTCAGTCATCCCTTATATATTTATTTATTGTAAATCTCTTGTACAAATTAGGCAGCTTATATAACTGTGCACAAATCTATTACGTATATGAAATTCACTACAATACAAAGATCAACGGTGTCTATTATTATACATGAAAGAGAATATTTTTGCTATATTGTAGATATGCACACATTCATGGCATGCTAGAAGTGTTAATAATAGAAAGCTCTACATGTCTGTTACTACAAATGCTTCATGTAGGTATATTTAATCAGATAATCTCTACATTCTTGTAAGATCTAAGCAAACAAGTCACATGGAAGACAATACATACTCATGCAACATGCAGTATCTTCAGGTAGACTGTGTTAAGTAATTTTGGATACAACACATGTTAGGAAGAAACACATCCATCAAAATTATTGAACTTCGCATCCAAATATATAATTGTTGGTTGCTTTGAAACAATAAGTTTTGCATATCAAGAACTGCAAAAAAAAACACTCTTCTAAAGAGGGGTACAGGGTTGGAGCTACCTGGATGTTGGTTACCAGTACAGAGAATTCACACCAAATGAATTTCATTCAAAGTCACACTATAATTATCAATTTGATGGTGAAAATTTTAATAAAAAGGTAAAAGTTAAAAAACAGTCACTGAAAATTGTTTAAAACATCAGAATAAAGAGCAATTGAAACAATTAACATATTTAGTAAACAATGAAGATTGATATTGTGACGAATGCAGCATGTTAAGTTCTTGAAAGACAAACTAATTAGCTGGAGGGGCTGAGTGAGGATGCCCCATTGAATTTGTTCCGAGTTTTATTCGGTACTGTAAGCCATTGACCATATTTCCAGTGTGAAATAGAGATAGTTCATTTCCTATGACCAGTAAACAAGGCCTCCCTCCCTCCTGAGTCTCCTGTTATGTGATGGAATCCTTATGCGTGTTGGCTATTATGATATTCATGATGGGGCATGTAATTAGGATATGAGCTCCCATTTGGATATCTAGCTTCTTAGTCATCACAAGTAATTGATTAGGGGAGACAACACAGTGATTAGGAAGCTAAATATCTGAATGGAAGCTCATATCCTAATTACATGCACCATCATTAATATCATTATTAATGAATTGTGATAAAAACAGTCAATAAGACATGATCACTAGTAAAATGACTAACTGTGAATATATCGTGATATAGGCCTAATGTAGGATTTCCCCTAAACATAACAAACTTTGCTCACTTTTAAAATTGTAACAACACATTTCATATTCTTAACGTGGTCGATTCCATTGGTTTTTATAGTACTTCAATGATTAATTGCATTATAATACAAATTCTGGGGAAAATTTTACTTCAACTCACTGAGCACCCAATATTTAATAATAATAGCACGTGCAGAAACAAAGAATTGCTTGACCACGCCCCTTCACAAGTGCGTGATAATACATTTTCTATTGTGCCTAGTTAATATGACCATTTCAGTTATCTGAACACCTCTAGGTCCCAACTTGTTTGGATAGCTAAAGTCAACTGCAATTGCAATGCCACTACAAATTCCAAGACAACAAGTTCCATGGTAGCTTACATTCATTCATGATGTTAGTAAGTTGTATGTAAGTATATAATTATATAATACACAGTGCACTTTACGTGCATTAGAATTTGTTTGCAGTCTCATAATCACTTATTTGAAGAATTCACATGCAACACACATTTGATGGCATGCACATATGAAGCCAGACTGATACACTGTGGTTTGTGGTTCCAACTTCATAGCTTATCAGATGCAATAACTTCACTGTCAGTGAAGGCTGTCACAGTGACTTTAACTTGTATAATTAAATAGTACAACACATGATTATTAGAATCGTAATATCGAAAATAATACTAAAAGTCTCTTGCTGTCAGATGTTGAAGTGGTGCTTAGACATAGTTAGCAAGTTATATATCTTATGAAATTCTTTACACCCATTTAAAGTAAACATTGACGTGCTGAAAGCTAGTGCTGGGGGAGTGTACAATTTCAGTGTACTTATTTGTGAAACCATTTTGTATATGATTCCCCTGACTTGTATACTCTGAAAATAAAATAAAAATGTCTATAATATCTATTTACAGCATGACATTTCTATGCTACAATTATTACACAAATAATGCAAAACATAATAACAGACATCCTAATCTATTCGGTTACTGTTACACAAGGAGCTTTGCATATCAAGAACTCTTCTAAAGAGGGATACTGAAGCATCAGACGGTATACCCACCCACAACACACCACCCACACCCACACATACACATACACACTCATACATACAACTCATGCAACATTGCACCACACAACAAAACGCCCACCCCCCACAACACATGTGCACATCTCCATAGACACACAGACACACACACATGCACTGGAGTTTTTGGTTAGTACTGAACAAGCACCACACTTGCAGTGATGGAACTTATAGTATAGAATAACTAAATTTGAACTTAGCCCCCACACACACAATGTGGTTACAGCAGGTGATTTGATTACTCTGAAGGGCAAGCACAATGAAAAGTTTCCTCTCAGATAGCTGAAACAGCTTACATTTTTAGGGTTTCTTTAGTAGAGACAGCTATAATCTTAGTATGAAACAAAAGTGCCACCAGATTCCATAAAGACATGTGACGGAAATGTGTGGGACACAGAAAGGCACACATTATGCAGATTTAAGTATTGAATGGTACACTTGAATTTAGCTTAGTCAATATGAAGTTATATTTTTCATGAAAAAGAAGTGGTTTTCATGAGAGAAATTAATTTGTAATACATGCCCCCCCCCCCCCCCAACT
>WLWI01003191.1_pt1 | contig 14055 bp, 12 predicted proteins | sample 6701501 | NCBI WGS metagenome assembly WLWI01 (sample SAMN12718690, study PRJNA515312) | sponge metagenome | isolation source: marine sponge | host: Mycale hentscheli | place: New Zealand: South Island, Marlborough, Capsize Point | collected 2014-11-01
CTGTGGGCAGCAAAGTCGGTTTTCTTCGGGAAAAACTGGCGAAGCAAACCATTCGTATTTTCGTTGCTCCCTCTTTGCCAAGGGTTTCTCCCTTCAGCAAAGAAAATGGGGGTTGCTATTTTTTTCTTTTAGCATCTGGGCTATCACTTCTCGTTCATAACGGTTTAAATGTTCGTAGGTTCGTGGCATTCTATGTTCTCCTTTGGGGGGGTTCAGATACCCAAAGAATGAACTATGCTGCGGACCTTTGCACTTGTATTGTTACTCTACCTGCAAAGTAAGCCGATCTGGGTAAGGAGGATCTCCCGATCAGAGATCGCATCGGAGTGGCGTGGTTGAAAAATTGGAGGGAAGAATCCGTTGAGCATGATCCTCAAGCAGCAGGCCGCAAAGATGATTTCCGCTTGTGCTGTTGAGTTCGCCCTTGCCAGTCTTTATTTTATATTGTTTCATATACACACCTGTTGGGGTGGGGTTGTTTGTTTGAATACGGGTATCCTCCCCGCTTTAGCCCAACAGGTAATGAAAAATCGTCAGATTTTATCTGACGGATTCAGGGTCTTGTTATTTTAGATGATAAATCTATCGATACTGTTATGAGTGGGAACTCGATCTATGGGAATCAAGGGTTTGAGATAGATTTAGGTGGAGATGGAGTGACGACAAATGATTTAGGAGATCCTGATGTGGGCCCAAATACCCTCCAGAATTATCCTTTTATTTCAAGCGCTATCTCTGACGGAAACTCTTTAACGATTACTGGATCTTTAGCCAGTGCTCCTTTTTCGAGCTATCTTCTTCAATTTTTTTCGGTTCCAGAGATTGGCGTTTCTGGCGAAGGGGAGGGTAAAACGTTTATTGGAACATTTGTTCCGCAACAAACAGACCCTCTTTTTGGTTTCGTTAGTTTTGTGGTTACTAATCTTTTGCCTGTAGGAGTAAGTAATTGGGTTGTCGTTACGGCAAGCGAAGTTGACGGTTTTTTCTTTAAAAATACGTCTGAATTTTCTCCTCCAGTTCAAGTAACCATTGCAGATGATAATGGGGACGGGATTCCCAATGGCTATGAAACCGCGAATGGGTTGCTTTCGGGAATTGCAAATCCATCAACAGCTGATACGGATTCCGATGGATTAACAGACTATGAAGAATATATTTTAGGTTCAAGCGCCACAAATCCTACAACCTTTAACATTACGGGTTTATCTAATGACGCGTATTCTGTCCATCTTTCGTATTCATTTGCTCCGGATGATCGCATTATTAGAGCATTTAACGATTGAAATGCCTCCCTAGAAGATCTATACTCCATGACATGAGTATAGCAACAGCAGAAATCCGGCGGCGTGCGATAGATGCCTACAAAATGGGCAAAGGTTCCCCCAGGCCGATATCGCATCTTCTTATCGTGTAGATCTTAGAACGTTTCAGCGTGGGCTCTCTCGTTTCAACGAAACCGGACAGACCGCTCCCCGACCGCGTGGGCATCGTCAGGCCCTCTACAGCGGAAAGCAGCTCAAGGCGTTGGCTCAACTGGGGGGCAAACATCCCGGCAACGCTTGAAGAACTCAAGAACATGAGCGGCGTGAAGGGGTCGATCATGGCCGTACAGCGGGCGTTGAATCGGTTGGGCTGCCGGTATAAAAGAAACGCTTCACGCCAGCGAGCAAGACCGGGTGGATGTAAATCTCTTGAGAAAGCAGTGGATCCAAGAGGTGGCCAAACTTGATCCAAGTCGCCTTGTCTTTATTGATGAATCCGGGGCGAAAACGAATATGACTCGTCTGCGGGGCCGGGCGTTGGGCGGGAACAGGCTTTTTGCCAAAACACCTCATGGACATTGGTGTACCACCGCCTTGATTTCTTCGGTCCGCCTGGACGGAACAACAGCGACCATGGAGGGGGAGGGGGCGACAGGCACGGCTGTTTTTGGAGAATATATTCGCCGGGTTCTTCTCCCGACTCTTTTACCTGAAGACATCGTCATCATGGACAATCTTCGCGTCCATCACAATCCCAAGGTCATTGAACTCATTGAGTCATGTGGGGCCCATGTAAGATTCCTTCCACCCTACAGCCCCGATTCCGACCCCATTGAAAAAATGTGGGGCAAGATAAAGAATCGGTTGGGCAGCCTTGCAGCCCGCAGTCAGCAGGAACTATCTGAAGCGATCACACAAGCGTTCGAAGAGGTTTCTCCCGACGAGGTAATCGGCTGGTTTTCTTCGTGCTACATCGCGACACCTCAATCGTGAAGCGCTCTAGGCTATGAACTCCTGATCGTTCCCAATGCCCAAAACCAGTTGCCCACACCCATTTTATTGCGCGCACTCAACCCGACCAACACCGTCCTATACGACGGTACAAAAGATATTACCCTGACCTGTGCAGGGTTAGCTGGACTAGAAATGCTCGTTAAAGCCGGTTCCATGAGAAACAAAGATGGCTTCATACCCAGCCCCGCCAATCCAGCTTACCTGTCCATTAACCAGGTCCATCACGACGAAATCCCCATGCCCATCCCTGACGGGGCCTCCCCGCCCTTTGCCTGGACCTTACAACCCGGCGGCGCGATGTTTGATCCGCCCATCCAGATCTAATATCCCAACATCTCCGGTTTACAGGCTGGAGCCATTGCCTATTTCCTAAGTTTCAATCACGACACCGAACAATTCAACATAGTGGCCACAGGCAATGTTTTACACGACGGTTCCTGTATTGTCACCGATCCAGGCATGGGCATCAGCGTAGCGGGTTGGGGCTGCAACTGTCCTCCTTATTCCGCTGTAGGCGAATGCAAAAAAGAGGATCCTCCCATGAGTGCACAAGTGAACCTTTCCATGAGTGGTGTTGATGAAAGTAATGAAGAGACTGTAGGTGGGTTCATTTGTTTAAGCAATAAAGTGTTTCTATCTCTCTTTGTCAACTCCAGTGATAATGCAGGAATCGTCCACCTGAATATCCTTTCCGTAGGAAGCAAGGCAGCTCTCCACGGGATATTGACTTGAAGTTGCTTTACCTGAACGGCACTGTTACGGCTCAGGATGCAGTTAACGCGACTATCGTTAAAGTAGACTTGGATGTTGAGAAGAATCTTCTGACGCTAAAACATGATCGAGATTGTGATCTTGAGGTTATGGTAGAGCTAGCTTCAGTGACGGTTGATGAATACAAAATTGAAATTAAGAGAACAATCGAGTCTACTTGGTACTCAATGGCAACAAGCAAAACACTTACGCCATGGTATGGGAACATCGCAGGCTTTTTCCACCTTCGAGGCATGGCAAAAATTAATAGGGTCGAATGCTACTCGACAAATGTGGTCGTGACGAATCAGTTTCCATCTTATACCCAAATTGTTGGCGATACCATCGTTCAGACGGATACAGCTACTGAGTGGGCGAATACGCTCACTGATTGCACCACGAATCAACGACGGGAGCGTGGGTTCTGGATACTTCTAAACACAATAAATGATTCGTATGAGCATATACCCGTAACACTTGGCCCCTAGGTTGGGCCGTCAATGGGTGCGTCGATTCCTTTGCCAACTCGTCCTACTGATACACCTGCAACTCCAGCACCAAATGTTATAGGAGCCACCTGTTCCGTTGCGTCATTTCACACGCACACACCAACCACCTACCGCACAGGCTTTCCTCGTGGGGTTGGTCCATCAGGTCCGGATAATAACGCTGATACGTCAGATCAAGTTCCTGGCGTTGTTTATGGCTATACGGAGAACCCCGTTGGTAGTGGAACGATTCCCATGGTGCATCCAGAAACCGATCCAGCACAGCGTTATCATTCAACAGGATTAACCCGGAGACCCACACCATGAAAAAATGTGCTGTAGCTGGAGTCTTATTGGTATTGGTTGCCGTATTGATGCTAACATTTTGCTGCTAAGGAATCTGAAGAACAGGTTGACGCAACACCTCCGCAAAAGAATATGGTTGAAGTTGTAGCGAACGTACAAGATATAGAAGTGTCAACACCTCCGCCTACAAGGAACAGAAATGCTTTATCGTCTTCATCTAATCCAATCCGTTCGACGGAATTTCAAAAAATGGGCAAGGGATCAGAACAAAGTAGAGAGCATCAAAACATAGTAAAGGAGGATGTTACTAGCTATGGGAACATCGAAGAACCGGAGAATCAAGCAGTGGTTAAGAATGATCAGGCTATAGCGATTGCTCGTGAAGTAATCGGAGATATAGAGTTCGATAAACAGTCTGAAATCCTTGTTGAACGTTTAGAAGGGAAAATCCGTGTCATTTTCCCCATTAACAAGGAAACGCCGCCAGGTACCAGGTATCGCGGACCAGATTATGCGACCGAAGTCTATATAGATGCCCAATCTGGAAAAGTGCTACAAACTCGTCAAGGAAGTTAATAATGAATAAAAATAAAATTATGAAAGATAGTAGTACGAAAAGGCACAAAAATTTTATGAGTTGCTTGCGACTCTGCTGCTCCATGCTTTTTGCGTCTTCCCTGTTAAATCTAACGGTCTTTGCCCAGGAACTCGATGAAAACTGGACGGTAACAGTCGCCGGTCAAACCGTACAAGTCAACCCAGATGGAACTTTCCGTATACCTAATATTTTGACCCCTGATCAATTTGGGAATACGGGGCCGGCATCTCCTCCTGATTTCTTCGGCGATGATCTTGTGCGACTTACCGGTTATACGACGGTTAGCGGTAAAACCACCTATGTTTATACCGATCATTTTCAGATCCAACAGGGAGAGACATATGTAGTAACGAATCTGATCTTTACGAATGTCCCTCCACCTTTACCTGTTTCCATTACCGCGGTGCCTGATGTTCCGACGTTAACTGCGATAGGGCAACAGACTCAGGTTCGCGTCACAGCCCTGTATGCCGATGGGAATTCGAGCGATGTAACCCTTAGATCAAAAGGGTCTGTTTACCGTATAAGCAATCTCGATATAGCTACGGTCAACAGCAATGGTCTTGTTACAGCGCTTCAAAAAGGCACAGTTTTTATTGGTGTGGTGAATGATGGCGCCACGGCGATTGCACGAATAGACATCTCACCAGGGGCGAGTTTGACTGCATTAACAGGGTTTGTCCAAGATCTGAGTGGCACTCCTATCTCAAACGTAACCATTAGTTTAGTGGGTTTAGCGGGCACAGCAACGACTGATTCTGAAGGGAATTTTACCATTTCAGGAGTCAATGCATCTTCTGGTACACTCGGAGTCATGGCTCAGCTACTTACAACAAATGATACGTTTTTCGGTTTGGCATCACAATTATCACCTGTACCGGAAGGATTTACAGATGCTGGGATCATTACCGCTGTAGCCTTATGTGAAGCGTTTCCAACAAATTGTGTTGATACGGATAACGATGGTCTTCCTGATTCGCTGGAGACCGCCTTAGGGTACAGTACCAATAGTTTTGACTCTAACACCAACGGCATTTCTGATGGGGCTGAAGATATAGATGGTGATAGGTTTTCAAATGTAGCAGAGCTTTTCTTGGGAACAGATTTGACCGATACAGATAGCGATCAAGACGGATATCAGGACGTATACAAGATACTCGGAGGCAGTGACCCTGCAACCGTAGGAGGTGACGGGTCCCAGTCGAATCCATTTGATACGATTGAAGCTGCGCTAAGTGTAGCGGCCCATTATGACATCATTCAAGTTGCGGATGGGACCTATACGGGCGCAGGAAATAGAAACCTAAGTTTTTCAGGTTTGCCGATTATGGTAGTCTCTGAGAACGGTCCGTCTACTTGCGTGATCGACTGTGAAGCCAGCGGAAGAGGTTTTACTTTTCAAAATGGAGAAGATGAGCGCTTAGTCTTGCGTGGTGTGACGGTTCGTAATGGAAATAGCCTCACCGGTGGCAGATTTTATTTCTCAGGGTCGATGCCTATGATTCAAGCCTGTATCATTACAGAAAATCAGACGTCTTTGGGCGGATTGGGTGGAGGAATTTATTGTGTGAATGGCGCTAGTCCAAGGTTCCAGAACTGTGCGATTACAAAAAATCAAGCCAGTTCTGCAGGAGGGGGCGTTTACAACTCTTCGAGTCCAAGTTTTAAGAGTTGTACGCTTGCGTATAATAGTAGCTCCAGCGGCGGAGGCCTTTATAATTCTAGTTCAGCCCCTTTTATATATAATTCTATTCTTTGGGCAAACACCCCAAACCAAATCTCAAATCAAGTCTCAGGAGCTGGCCCAGTGGTTACGTATTCGGTGGTACAAGATGGATGGGTGGGTGCAAATACGGACCTAAATCCAGAGTTGGTTCCCGGCTCGTATCGTTTAAAAGCCAATTCGCCGTGCATCGATGCCGGGAGCCTATCGAATGCTACGGCTATAGACATAGATGGTGAAGGACGCTGGAATGATCCGATTCACACCAACGCTATATCGATCGTCGATATGGGAGCTGATGAGTTTGTCGATACAGATGGAGACCAGATGGCAGACGTTTGGGAAATTACCTTGGGGGGATCTCTCTCGTGATGGCACCCTTGATAATGACCTTAGTAGGTGGTTCAGATGGATTAACAGACTTAGATGAATATGAAAATCAAACCGATCCGAATCTATCTGATGCGGACAATGATGGATTACTCGATGGAGCAGTTAATATACATGGCACTTCACCTATCGATCCTGATACCGATAGAGATGAAATGCCTGATCTATGGGAAGTCAATAACAACTTGGATCCCTTTAGCGCCGAAGACCTGATGGGTGATCCTGATAGAGATCGGATTGGAAACTTTTATGAATACATTTATAGCACGGATCCGAATACGAACACCTCTACCCCTTTGGCAACCATTTATTTAGATCCCTCATCCCCTGGAGGAGATGGGTCCCTAACGAATGCCTTTAACACCATTCAGGACGCGCTCAATATAGCTACTAATTATGACATCATCCAATTAGCCGATGGGACCTATATAGGAACAGGGAATAAGAACCTAACTTTTCCGGGCTTGCCCCTTATGTTGATCTCCAAGAATGGACCGGCTAACTGCGTGATTGATTGCGAAGCAAGCGGGGGAGGTTTCCGTTTCCAAAATGGAGAAGATAAGCGCTCGGTAGTGCGCGGCGTGACGGTTCGTAATGGAAACGGTCCTGGACTCTTCTTTTCAGGGTCAAACCCGATCATTCAAGCCTGTATCATTACGGAAAATAGTGAAACCTATGGAGGAGGTCTTTATTGTTCAGGTGCCAGTCCAACATTCCAGAATTGTGTGATTGCAAGAAATCAAGCCAGCTTTCAAGGAGGGGGTGTTTACAGTCATCTCTCTAACCCCAAAATTGAGAATTATATAATCGTAGAGAACAATGCTCCATTTGGCGGTGGTGGAGGAATCTATACCTCCATTTCAACACTTCTTATCCAGAGTTCTATTCTTTGGAGTAATGGTCCATATCAAGTTTTCGGAAACGCACCTCAACCGGTAATTACTTATTCCGATGTCCAAGATGGATGGGCGGGTGAAGGAAATATAAACCTAAACTCAGAGTGGATTCCTGGTTCGTATCATCTAAAAGCCAACTCCCCGTGCATCGATGCAGGAGATAGCTCATCTAATGTCCTCCTTCTAGACATAGACCGTGAAACGCGTTGGGATGACCCGAGCCACGCCAATGCCGTATCAATTGTCGATATGGGAGCCGACGAGTTTGTAGATGTCGATATGGATGGGCTGGCAGATGTGTGGGAAGTTCAGTATTTTAGCCATATTACTAATGCCATTCCTACCGCTGATCCGGATGGGGATACGTGCAATAACCTTTGTGAATATGAAGGGGGTACCGATCCAACACCGTAAATTCGGAGCCAAACCCGAAAATCGAATATCGTCAGCTACGGCTGATCCGCCGAGGCGGAAAATTCATTCACGAAACAAATTCAAAATACCAATGTTAAAAATTTCAAAACTTTATTCTCTTCTTGTTTCTGACATTCGAATTTTTGTCATTTAGGGTTTGTTTTCCACCGTGGCGGATCTTCGACGGGTTTCGATATGGTTTCTTGGTGTAGTTTTTTTGTTGTCTCCGTTATCCTCATGTGTCTATAGTCCAGGACGATGAATACGCCGAAAAAAATTATGATCAAAGAAAACGCGTATTAAAGGAGTTAAGAAGAAGATTCCTAAGCCCCCAGTCACAATAGGTCGTAAAGTCGGCATCGTTAAACCCAAGCAGCCAGATTCCATATCCGTACCCGCGCAAGTACCTTCATCTCCACAACCTTCACCAGGGGGAAACGACTCTTTCCTGTTTTATTGTGAACACTGCGGACATAAACAATCAGGAGATCAGGATAAAGTGGGGAGCTCCTCTACTTGTCTAGAGTGTAAAAAGGAACTGGTTGTACCTAAGCCATTTCCACATGACCAATCTACTTCCTCCATATCGGGAACTGAGATTATTAAGTTTTACTGTGTATACTGTGGCCAAAAATTATCAATGAGCGAACGGATGAGTGGGAAAATGAGTCTTTGTCCAAGCTGCTCGAACACGTTAGATGTTCCTTTTGAGCAAATAAGTGCTGTCCGAGGAAAGAAAGAGGTGTCGAATTTTTTTTGTCTTTATTGCGGACATAAACTGTCAGCTATTTCTCATTGGCAAGGGAGTCAAATCTCGTGTCCCAAATGCCAGGCGGAGATTGCAATTCCTGAGATATAGGACGAAAAGTCTAAGATTTGAAGGTCTAAGGTCGAAGACAAAGGTCGGTCCTTCGACTTTTTGTCTTTTGAATCCCTCTGCTTGCACATCCATCAGGAGGGAGCGGTCCCTTTACCTTTTGGCCCAAATGATTCGTGGAGAAAACCGCGTTTAACTGACGGATCCAGGTCACATTAAACCCGGACTAAAAATTGGCTCCGGCGGTAGGGCTCGAACCTACAACCTAGTGGTTAACAGCCACCCGCTCTACCATTGAGCTACACCGGAATCTAAGATGTACGAAAAGCAGATGATTATTATAATTTCAACCCTCAGTCAAGTTTTTCTTCTCAAAGGCTACTCCGTTTGATTCATAGTAATCAAGGTCGTGTTGGTCATCGACATCTCTTAGGATAGCAAGTAACTGGTATGATAGCTTTAAATGGTTTATTGCCTTTTGGGTTTTGTCCAACACAGAGGGTGTGCTCCAGGGCATATGCTCAAATAATTCGGGATGATGACGTTTCATGCCTAATAAGTAATATCCGCCGTCATGAGTAGGACCTAATACAATATCATTTCGGTTCAAAGCAGTAAATCCTTGCGATAAGTGTTTTCTGCTGATGGCCGGGCAGTCTGTTCCTATGATGATGATTTGCTTAAACCCCATTGAAAATAAAGATTTAAAAGCATCGGACATACGCTCTCCTAGATCACCCTCGGATTGGGGTATATATGTTTTTTCATCACCGATCCATTCTTTGATCAACGGTTCTGATTCTGGGGGACTATAAAAAATAAAAACATAGGGATGGCCTGTGCACGTTTGGGCCGTACGTATCGTTTCTAAAACCATCTGTTTATAAATATGTGAAGCTTGCTCATGGCCAATGGTTGCGGCTAAACGAGTCTTTACTTTTCCGGGTTCCGGGTTTTTGCAAAAAAGAATAATCGCTTTTTCAGTGCCTCTATAAAAAGACACAAGTTTTTCGGGAGATACCCCGCGTGTATAGTGGATGAGTGTGCGTATATTTCTGGTCATACGTTTCCAAATACCATCGCGTTCCCAGTTTCGTACTGAACTAATCGCTTGATAAGGCAAAAGGATCAATCGACCATATTTACGTTGCCTTAAAACGAGTTCAACCTCTTCCATGATAGGTATAGAAGGATAACCCCCTATGCGTTCAAATTCTTTAGCCTTTAGAAAGAGGGCCTGATCTCCATAGGGCAGGCGTAAAAAACGAGAACGGATATGGACGCCGATTTCAATGAATCGGTATATGATGTGCGGATGATTTAATGTAAACCGAAATGCGCCAATCGCAAATCGGGGTTGGGTGCAGGCAGCTATTACAGCCGAAGGCCAATCCCCTGTTAAAAGCGTATCGCTATGAAGAAAAAGGAGAATGTTTCCGGTTGCCAACTTTGCACCTGCGTTCATTTGGATCGCTCTTCCAGGTGAGGAACGAATCATATGTATCTCTGAATAGGCCTGAGCGTTCTTTAGTGAGCCCTCTGCTTCTCCTCCATCGACAACGATAATTTCAAGTTCATCCTGGTAAGGGGCTAAGCTTTTTAAGGTTTCCGTTAAATACGAAGCGTCGTTTAAAACGGGAATAATAACAGAAATCTTCATGCGCATGATGAAACATTTTCTTGCAGGTATATCAATACGAAACTCTAAACGCGAGGGTACAACTATATTCTTCTCAAGACTTCGCTTGGGAAAAGTTTTGATCTCCCTGAAAAACTAACTATAATCACCACTCAAATGATGAAAACAAGACCAAAATATTGGCTCATGAAGAGTGAACCTGATGTGTATTCTCTAGACGACTTGATCCGTGACTGCATAACGTGTTGGGAAGGTGTGCGTAATTATCAGGCTAGGAATTTCATGAGAGATGAGATGCAGGTGGGTGATTTAATGCTCTTTTATCACTCGCGCACCAAGCCGGCGGGTGTTGCAGGCATTGGAAAAATTTGCAAAAAAGCCTATCCTGATTATACGGCCTGGGATCTTCAGAGCCCATATTATGACCCAAAATCAAGTCCCGATAATGCTAGATGGGTGATGGTCGACGTAAAATTTGTCAATAAATTTCCCCGTTTTGTTTCACGTGAAGAGATGAAGATGCAGGCTGGGTTGGAAGATATTTGGGTTTTACGTCGTGGAATGAGATTATCTATTCAGCCTGTTGAAGAGCGTCATTTTAGGCTGATCAAAAGACTTGGACGGTGGTCTCCTTGACACCTATTACGGTTTACATTAAGACTATAGATCTAAGTCTAAGTCTTTGATATAGAAAGCCAAATGAGTCAAAATGACTGATATTCATTTTAACTGCCCTTAGTGTGGACAAACGCTGGATGCTCCGATCGAGATGGTCGGGTCGAGTATTCATTGTCCAACGTGCTCATCTATTATCGAAATCCCAGAACCAGAAACATCCGATAATGCTGAGGATTTTTCATCCCAAGAAACGTCGGATGATCTGAAGATGAGTGAAATAGCAGATATCTCTGATAAGGGTCCAACCATGCAAATTAATATACCTGATCAACCCTTACCGAAACCTAAGCAAAGAATCATTAAAATTAGGAGAAAAGAATAGGGTGCGTCGAGGCTTTTTGGGATTTCCTTTTGGCCCAAATGATTCGTGCCGAGGACCGTGCTTAACGGCCGGATCTAGGATGAAAGAGACTCGGGGAACAGAGAATTCTCCTTTCTTCTTGGTGTTCTGTTTCCGAGTGTGATAGGGTTTGATAGTTGTTAAATTCTTTAACTTTTCCCAAGATTATAGCGAATTAATTTTTGATTAGTATCATTTCATAAGGACGTTTAAGTAGTATGTTTATAGTCAACCGTTTGTATAGAGGTTTGTGGATTTTTATAGCTTGTTCGTTATATGTGACGATGGCTTTAGCCCAAGTTCATAATGCGGCTCAAGAAGATAACGTATCTTCCGACTCTCAGGCCGTTTCTTTAGAGGGCACAGAAGTCAACGCAGATCTCCTGGAATATGAGCTGGAACCTCGACTCTTTAAATGCACAGGCAACGTCGTCATTAGTAATCGCGAAGAAATTCTAACGGCTGATTACGTTGAGTTTTATGTTGAATCGAGAGATGTTTATGCGCTAGGCAATGTGACCCTTCAGCATAAAGGTCGAATATGGCAGGGCGAAGAACTAACCTATAATCTACAAACACATGAAGGTGATTTTGGTACATTTTCGGTTTTTTCAGATCCTTACTATATCTATGCTGAAGAGTCCGAACGCGTTTCTTCGAACAAAACAGTCCTGAAAAACGTAAGTATCACAACGTGTGAAGGTGAAGATCCGGAGTTTGTTCTTCAATCTCGCGAAGCCTTTGTTCTTAAAGGGGAAAAGTTACGGGCTAAAAATGTTGTACTATTTTTAGGCGCTGTGCCGGTTTTATACCTGCCATATTTGGTAAAAGATATTGGCGAGAAACGTGGTCGTTTCGATGTTGTTCCTGGATATAGTTCTAGAATGGGTGCCTTTTTGCTGACCGCCTATAATATTCAAATCAACCCTCAAACACGTAGCGTTACTCATGTAGATTATCGCACCCAACGGGGGGGTGGAATTGGACAAGATTTTATATGGTCAGCTACAAACAAAGCGTGGAATGGTCGTTTAAAGACCTACTATACACATGATAATGATCCCTTTGAGAATGAAGCAGAAGAAGTCAGTCGGGGCGACTTAATTAATGCGGACCGTTATCGATTGCGATTATCTCATTCACATGTGATAACGCCTCGAGATTATTGGATAGCAGAAATCAGTTATCTCAGTGATCCTGATATTGTCGAAGACTTTTTTGATGATGAATTTCGAGGTAATGCCCAACCTGAAAACCGCATCACATTCATTCATCGAGGGGATCGTTTTACCGCTGCGATTGAGCTGAATAAAGCCTTGAACGATTTTTACGATAATGTGGATCGGCTGCCTGAACTAACCTTAGATTTAAACCGTGAGCGTATCGGAAAATCCGAATTTTATTATCAAGGCGAAAACAGTTTTTCTTCTCTTGAACGGGTTTTCAAGAAAGGCTCTGCCCTTCAAGATTATGATGCGAACCGGTTTGATTCAGAGCATACCATCTTTTATCCCGCCCGATATATGGGGTTCCTCAATGTAATTCCTCGCGCCGGATATAGAGCCACTTATTACTCTAAGACCAGAGGGAGTTTGGTGGTTACCAATGTGATTTCATCGACCGATACCAACGGAATTTTAACAGCCAGCAATGTGGTTCAAACCGTCACACAAAATCGTGGTTCAGATCTTCGTAATGTATATGAGATAGGTGTAGAAGCATCCTTTAAAGCCTTCAAAATCGTACATGATCAACCGACCCTCATGGGAAGAGGGTTGCGTCATGTGGTTGAACCTTTTGCCAATTATACCTTCATTCCTAGGCCTAATCTGGAGCCGTCAGAACTGTTCCAGTTTGATGATATTGATACGCTTAATAAAATACATCAACTTCGGTTAGGGGTCAGAAATAAATATCAAACAAAACGGCTGACCAGCCAGATTCATGATCTTGTAGCTGTTGAAACCTATACCGATTTTCGGTTAGAGCCGACATCCGCGCAGCATTATTTTAGTCCCCTTTTCTTTGACGCCGAACTGAATCTCATTGAAGGGTTTAACGTAGATCTAGATGGCGCCTATGAATGGAACGAATCTCAACTGAACACGTTCAATACACAAATGCGTCTAGTCAGTGATGACAGAAGCTCCGTGGCCCTTGAGTATCGCTATAGAAATAAAGAGAACAGCTTATTAGCGGTAAATACAGTGCTGTACCCTGAACAAAAATGGTCTTTTGCAACCTATTGGCGTTATGAATTTGAAACGGGTGAATTAGAAGAACAGTCTTATTCTGTTTTGCACAAAACAGACTGTCTGGGGATTGGGCTAGGGGTCAAGCAGATTGATGATGATTTAACAGCTTGGCTCCAACTGTGGCTTTTGGCTTTTCCAAGGTCTCAAGTTAATCTAAGGCGATAAGTGAGCAAACCATAAATCATAAGGCCTAATGACTGAAAAAGTAGATATTAGGTTTTGGGATTTAAGGTTTTCCTTAGTCTTTTCCTCTACGTATAGTTAAATCGAAACGCGGATCAGCCTGTGGCTGAAGACATTAACCTGAATCCATCAGCTATCGCTTCGGAAAGCGTTTTGGGGCTCAAAAGTTGAAAACTTTTTTCCTTGAGATGCTCGCTTTTGGGCGGATTGGGACCGGCAAGTATCACCCTGATGAATTTTTTGAGCGTACAGGTCAGATTCACTCTGATTTGACCATTTTGGGGCGTAGGCCTCCTTGGGCA
>WLWI01003192.1_pt1 | contig 14053 bp, 11 predicted proteins | sample 6701501 | NCBI WGS metagenome assembly WLWI01 (sample SAMN12718690, study PRJNA515312) | sponge metagenome | isolation source: marine sponge | host: Mycale hentscheli | place: New Zealand: South Island, Marlborough, Capsize Point | collected 2014-11-01
CCCTTCATCTCATATCACATAGCGAAATCAGTCCTCCAAACTGACCCTCTAAAGGAACATGGTCAATAAAATAATGACAACAGGTCATTATCCAAATATTACTTTATTGATGTGGTTCTCAACTGATCAATAATTATTCAGAGATTAACTACCAAAATTATTTATTTCGGTGTTGAGTTGAAATGTCAGATTAAGCAGATTAGAACTAATAATGCAGAAAATTACTGTTGGCTAGAAACTAACGTTCTAACTATAAAGTTAACTTAATGAGAAATGCTGCTATATAATTTACTCCTTGATGTTGTTTTTTGCTGTGTGCAACAAGTATGTAAATTTATGACATGACTTCTTACTTCATGAAAGTTACTATCAGAATAATATTATTACATCTCCCTTCCTGTAATTCATCTCTCCTGTATATGATTCAAATTCGAATGTTACCACGTGCCTTTCCTAGTAAGCTCACATAGCTAAAAAATTGAAAGTGGCTTTAGTCACTAGTTGTTGCAATTGTAAGCTCAGGCTAACCTGTTGGTACAGGAATGAGTCATGCATATCCTCTCTCTCACACACACACAGACAAAACACAAATGAAATTAGCAAGCAAATTAGGCCAAAGATTTAATAAAATTCCCACAATCATTTTAAATCTAGCAGTGCAACATATTTTTAATAGTCCACAAAAAACTTCTACAATTTTAGGTGAGATAGTCCCTAATCTATCATCATAAGATCCAAGGGATGATTGTATTGCTCAGAAACAAATCATTAGAATTTACTCCACATTATGAAAACCTTTTTTCCCCACTGTACTCACATGTAGAGTTGAGTCTGACTTTCACCCTCCAGAGTGTGCCACATTTGGAAAGCTTCGTCCATCATTGTCACATACAACTCAGAAGCATAGGCTCTTTTTGTGAGCCGGGAGCATCCATTGGAGCTACCTCTGACATTCTGAGAAGCAAACTGTATAAAATACTAGTCATAAAGAAAATGATCAATACAGATTCACCTGCATATGGCAGGAAAATAGCCTTATGCTGAGTTCAGGCTTCTTAATACTCAGCTGGTTACCTTCACATAGTTACCTGCTCCAGAAGTAGCACTTTCTTCAAGCCCACTTTCTTAGCGAGATAGTACGCAGTAGCACTGCCTTGAATCCCAGCACCAACTACTATTACTTCATAAATCCCGTCAGACATTATGACAGACTGTACAAACAAAAACAACAACAACCACAGTTATAGTCAGGCGTAGCCGACCTTTACCTTCTCACCAGTTTCACAAACCTTACGCTATCTCAAGTGGTATAAAATCCACAAACCCTGTACCACTTGAGGTACTTTTCAGAAACCCAGAAGCCCTATGGCACGCGCGATCTTCCACGCTTTAGGAGCGGTGATCTGTAATAGTCATGGCTACCAGAATGAAGTTAAAGCTGCCTCCTTTTAGAGTCACCCAGAGGTCTACTTCTGAAAAAGTTAGCCATCATATCTTGCCTAGACTGTGAGGTTTGGAGGGTAAAGCTAATGTATCTGTCGATAGCCTAGCTTTGGATGGTAACTGTCAAGCTACAGAGCTGTGTGAATGTCACACCAATGTGCTTACTAGTGGAGGGACAGGTAAAGATACAAGGGAGAGTGTACCTTCTTCCTCATTGTATGAGCTCGATCAAAAAAATTCAGCAGAGAAGCAAAATATGCTCTTGGACCACACTGCATCGACACAACGCTGAGTTATTGACCAACTGATACAAAGCTGAGCCTCTGGCAATGCTTCAGATTCAACGACAAATTTCAGCAAAGAATCATGCTGGATAGAGTGCCTACTTCACAATACAAAAAAAAAAGAGGTTAGCTATGTTCTAACGTTAGAAAATTACCGGGAATGGCCCTCCTCAACCGCGTATAGAAATTCCTATACAGTCAACCAAATCTTTCAAAGCTAGGTTTAGCAAGCACGGCTAACGAAAGAGAGACACGCAAATCAGACCGTATTCTGTTGGAAATTTTCCAAATACGGTGCATCCACCAGTAACTGAATATTTGGAAGGATTCAATTTTAATACCAAATTTCTTTTGTTCATAGTTTTACATACTCAAGACTACAGGGAGTTCTAATGGATCCAGTAGAATGACAAGATGTGTTTATGTTAACCCAACAATATATGTTATGGAGCATGCTAGTGAAAGAGAGCCAATCAAATCTTTACGAGTATTACTTCAGGTTAATAAGGTGCACATGCAAGCTTGCTATACTGCTCATTAATGCAGATGAGTCAGAGTTCATCATTTGTAGTATTAAACTATAGAATAGGAACATTTTGAGATTGTGCAGTTTCTTTATTGATATATACATGCATTTAAAATTGAATCCTTCTTCAAGTTTATGTTCCTAATGCTGTCCAATGATATTATTATTTATTCCTGAGCGCGTCTCAGCTCTTGTCTCATCCCTTTTGTCTTCGTCTCAATCCGTCATGGATTTCCTTCTGCTATAATAGTCTTTTCCATTCCCTTTCTCTGTCATGTCTCTTTGTGTTAGGTAAATTCTCTTGCTTTTCTGCTTAATTCTATTCTTGATTTGTGGATTTAGAACATTTTAGTAGATTAAAAAAAACATCCTCCACCAAGTTGTTATCATCATCCTTTTCTGACTGAGATTTGTCTGTTGTTCATGATAGTCACTTGAATTTATTAAAAGATACAAAATGTGTTGAAATCCATAAATAGGAAAATACATAACTATGATAAGAGCACTGATAATACAGTCCAAGAACGCCGCAGCATATTCTTCACTATAAAAATTATAGCGTGAAGACCCACCAAATTCACACCAAACTGGTGGTGTGAATGCCCACACCATCAATGCATAGCGTGTCCTTCACACTTTCTGCCTTGTGTGTTAAACCTTATTCAAATTATTCTACAAATAACTGTAACACTATTTTCTCAAACCTAAGCCTTAGCTGCACACAATAGTATACCACTCTCCTGAGTTATCTCTCCATTTGACCCTGGGAATAAATCAATTCACGGAGGATGCAGATACGAAGAACTGCATAATTGGTTAAGTTGCGAAAGCTAAACAACGCCATTATTCAGAAGAAGCAGAAGAAGAAGAAAGTGATAATGATGATGAGGAGCAGGAGGAGGAGGGAAAGGGTATAATGCTATAACATAATGTTACAATAATTCACTATCATGTCTAAGGATATAAAAACCAGTAGCTATAAAAAAGGGTTCAGAGCTACCATACTTTAGAAATAATAATTGGAGATTATTTCACAGACTAAAATGAAATTTTTTTAACATTGCCAAATTAGCTAGGTTAAAATTAGGCCAATAAATAGTGCACTTAACCAAATTATCACAGCAAGAAAATAACCGTGTTACCAAGGATCATACCAACTACAGCTTATAGATTGGAGTGTACAGAGATGGTCGATTGAGTAAGTTATGTAGTTCTGAGCGCGCAATAATGCGCGAAAAATGTTGACTGCATCGGCGCTGAGCGACTATCGGTTAGCGTCTGTACAGTGCTTCTGCTAGCGTCCGCGCGTTGTGCTAGTATAAAAACGGAGCGTTCACAACATTCCTGGCGTTCAACTGTCTGAAGGTTGTACTGTTCCCGTGTCGTTTGTGCAAAGTTGTTTATTGGTGGCTATTTGGCTATATCGTGACGGAGATTTCCTTAGACGGTAAGAGCCAGTAGCTAATTATAGTTAAGTATTACACTACGACGTAGCGAATACAGGGGAGCGCTGGAACAATTCTCTCGTCCTAACTGTACGATTCATAATTTATTACTTATTTTGTACTCCAGTGGTTTCTTTTTGTATAAATAAATAATAAATATTACTCTTTCATAAGCAAAAAATAGAAAATTGTTCTTTATCATAGATCTCATGGAAGGAAAGCGAAAGAGACCCTCTTTGATTGATGAGGATGAGTATCCTTGTTCTAAATACAGGAGACTAGACATCCAGGAAGGCCAGCAAGCTAGCAGTGAGCTGGATAAAGCTGCTGGTAGTTCTACATCTTCATTGCCTGAGGCAAACAATGACTTCCAGGATGTCATCACTATTAGCAGCGACTCTGAAGATGTAAGTTACCAGAATCTTAGAAGAGGCACAACTAAAAACGAAGTACAATGGTATGATAATTAATATACAACATTATGAGATAATAGGTAAATAATTATTAAAAAATGTTATTGCTATAACATCATTGACTTTTTTTATAGGATGGTGTCATCATCACTGGCATTACATATCCCAATGAAAGATATGTTAATTTGGAGGAGAGGAGGAGGAGGAGGAGGCAGAGGAAAGTGAGAAGGAGGCAGGTGGCAAGAAGTACCTCCTTCACAAATAGTACTGAATTGGAAGATGTAATTGTTATAGAATCGAGTGCAAATGAGGGACAGTTTGTGGGAGAGCTAGAAAGTTTTGAAGAGGAGAATACTGACCCTACTGGTGTGGAAACTGAAGATATGTCAGCTGGTCTTATAGAAACTTCTTCCAATAGAAGTGATGATAGAGAAGACGAGAGAGAGCAGGATGAAACAGAGGATGAAACAGAGGATGTGGTTACTCATGAAGTAGGAAATGATATGGAAGAGGAAGTTATAGACTCCCTATCAGAAGTACCACTTGATGATTGGGACACTGAAGTAAATGAAGAAGAGTTAGATCAAGATGAACGTGATCAGTAAGTATAATTTTGTACAATTTGTACTATGCAATTTGTTTATCATTAGAGTTTGCATCTTATACCATTCTGTTGTTGACATGACAATGGGTTTAAACTCTGGCATCAATAGGCTTTATTGTTACAAAAGAATAAAAATAAAGCTATCGCAATATAACAGTGAGCTCACTTTAGTGTAATCCAAGGTAAATTTGCTTCGATCAGAGCAATTTAAAACTTAACTTCCACTTAATAAACTCTTAACTCCTAGCAGTTATAGTAATGTGGTTTGTTTATAATTAAAAAAAATCATACAAAAAAAAAAAAGAGTTGAGTTCATTAATATACATTTTTTTGTAGTAAAGCCATTATGTGAGATTATTAATTAATAATTACTAGCAACTTCAATTTTTTCTTTTCTTTCTTTTCAGTGAAGATTTCATGTACACATTCGATGTTCCTGAAATTTTATGGGAAGCAGGATTTGATTTGCTGGAGGTAAGTTAATAATAGTTTATCCAAATTGTAAGCACCTGTAATTTGAATAATGAAGTGTTAGCTAATTTTATCATTTCTTTTTCTATTGTAGGATTTCTTTCAATTGGGAAATCCTGTTGAAGGTGAGGATAATTTTGATGGAATGGATTCTTCAGAGACTGATAACTTCGATGGACTCAGTCAGGAAGGTTAGTCTAACTAATTATTTATCTGTACTGATACTATACAGTGTTCTTAGTGTAGCTGCGAAGTTAGAAAAGTTATAAAAGATATTTTTTAATAGATTGATATGTATAAATATACATGGTGTAATGTGAAATTTTATGGTCGTTTAAGCTACAAAACAAAATATTTTTTTAGAAGCTGTCCTGGCTAATAAATTCACGGTAACTCCAACATCATCCAATTTCAGCTGAAATTTAAAGCTGTAATATAAACATCCTGCCTAGTTAACCTACTTGATGCCATTGCTCTATCACTATGTTTATTGTTATAAGGCAGTGAAAATAGAACAAAGTAGCTACTGACTCTCATGGCAGTAAAAGTTGAGTTAGACATATGTTTTTTCAATGGACTCACAATATGATCCATCCATCACTATCGATGTTATTTGAGAGCGACAAAAATGAAGCGAAGTATAGTATTCGGAGGGACTATCTTTGCAATAACTATTATGTTGGACATAGCTACAATTTTCCTCTCAAAATAACAAAATCCTGTCAAAATTTGGTATTTTACACTGTTCCATGTATAACTATACTATCAATAGTTTAACTATGGAACTCTCTCAGAATTATTTCTAAATAATAATGGTCTCCTAAAGGGTTCACCTACAAGATCAGGATGATTATTAGTAATAATTTCTCAAAACCATGTTACATATAAAATAATATACTTATTATACGAGTTAGAAGAGTGTGATATGGCAAAATACTTCACAGCATAGGCTAATTTATTTTCATTTGCCATATCACTCTGACAGAGAGTAGTAAGTGGCTTATTCTATGCTAGATATCTTCACTGCTGTAGTTGGTGCAAGGGTTAGTAGCTCATGGTGTAAAGTTGGCTGTAAAACTCTCCAGGGGCTCCCCACACTCTCCCAACATTCTCAGCTTTAATACTTTAAATCCCTTTTAATTATAATTTTTTCCCTTCCACATGTAATATGAAAAAATTGAAACAAGGATGATATTAATTTTTAGCAGCTGCTCTAACTTGGTTGGGCAAGCTTTACTATAGGAAGGTAGCTGTAAAACACAGAAAACTGATAAGCTAGGTCAGTGGCTGTAAATACTAGTATATATACCAAAGGTGTTTTACACACACTATTATAGTGTGATAAAGGAGAGTTTCACAGGTCACATACCTAATAACTTATGATGATATACAACATTTATATAATATATATTTTAAATCAGAATTTTTTTTATACTTTTATAGATATTGACAATATTCCTACAAAAATATTTCAAGACAGTGATCAAAACTTAGAATCCAACAGGTGAATTTAGTAACATACTATATCATTTTTCTAACACTTTCTTCTAGAAATTAGTATATCAAATGGCCAAAATGAAATGTTTTACAATGCAATTACTTACATTCAGGTGCACAGTTTGCCTAAATGACTTCACATCTGGAGATTCTGTCAGAATCTTAAAATCCTGCAAACATGAATTTCATCAAACCTGTATAGATGAATGGTTGAAAGTAAGTGCGAATTTAAACCTGAGCATCTATATTCCTTTATACTCCAACACTTTGTAAGTACAAATAATCATTATTTTTGTGTATGTTTGCAGCGTCAAACTACCTGTCCACTGTGTAGAACTCATGCTGATATTTGAACAGAGATTTCTCCAATTCGAGATTTTGAAAATAATTCTACAGTGGATGAAAGAAAATAATGTGCAAAAGTTCTGAAATATTGATCAATAAAAGAGAAGGATTGCCTGGCTGTGCAGTACATAGCCCTAAATTATTATGGGAACTCAGGTTAGTACAAGAGACTCATGTATGTGAAAAACAAAACTATTCATATAGCTAATTTTAAACAGTAGTATTTTTTTCAATTACTGTATATAGCAATTATTTATAAAGTATTGAAAGTTTGTTTTTGTGTTTTATTAATGAATTTTTTTTTAAGCTTTAGCTATTTATAAAGAAAGTAATATCATAAGTGAAACATTTGTTGTATGTATAAACATGTGCATGATCATTGTGGCTAATGCCATAATTATAACCTGTATTACTCATTTTATGTCAAATAATTCGTTTTGTGTATTCTTACAGAAAAAGTCAAAGAAGAATACGACCACCTATCATGCAAACACTGTACTGATCATTTTAAACTAAATATAATTAATATTTTGTAGCAATCTACTGATAAATGAAATCGTAATACAGAAATATTCACTGCAACTTTCACATTAGAGTAGTAACTAATCTCACACTCATTTAGCTACAGTGCTATCCACACTATTAAATACTACACATTCCTTAGCTATAAACTTACATCGTCTAGTTACTGTAGGCTAGATTTAACTAAATTGATTGTAGTTATCTCAATCTTTAATTCAAGCCATAGCTACGCTCAATCAAAGAGGTGCAAAGATTAGCTGAAAATAATGTAGGTATTTTTCTCAGAGTGAATAAATTTTTGCACCTCAGTAGTGCCCTATAATATGCTGCATGAAAATTTAGCACCAAGTTATTGGGCAGGTGTAAGGCACTTAGGATACAAACGGTTAATCAAATGACAATCAAAGGACCAGCTATCTTAACACACTATTCAAATCTAAAGCTTAGCTATCACAAAAGAACTAATATATTACACCAGACAGCACTTCCATCACTACTAAAGCCCAGTCTATCAAGACACAATAACTAGAACACTAAATGAACTCAGACAGAGATCTCTAATAGTGAGCGTGCAGAGATATTGTACTTGAAACGTAACTGCATAGGAGAGAGAGAAACCAACTTTACTATCAAATAAAAGAAGAACTGCATTACAAGAGAGTAACAAGAACCAAAAGTAAAAAGTGTGTTTGTATGAATTCAGTTTAGATTGGTATGTATGCAATGAACGAGATGATGAATGTGTCCAATTCTATAATTGAATGATGTTGTGTTAAGGTTCCTATAGATAATGATGCAGAAATTAGATGGGAGGGACTCATTCATCCTGAATTGGAAACACCTCTTCGATCTTGCCAAGCTTCCAAAATCCTCCAGGCTGACTATCGTCATTGTCACCCACATGGAAATGGTGTCAATATCCTGTTGCAGAGAGAGAGAGGAGATCGACAGAGGAAAAAATTGGCTTGTAGTAACGGATGTCGTCAGCATATATTCAGATAATACCTGAACCAGAGATAGGGAAAGAAGTGAGAGGGTCCAAAGATAAAATAAAGAGTAGAGGGCCAAGTAATGAGCTGCGGTACACCTGAAGCGACCCTGACATTTGCAGAGGAAACCCCTTTGAGTGAGAACATTGGGATCTATCAGTCAGGTAGTTTGCAAACCAGTCAAAGAGCTTCCCACACACACACTTATCCTGGATAGGGATTTCAGGATGAGGGAGTGAGGTAGGGAGTCAAAGGTGTTAGATAGGTCCAAGAATACACATGCAATATTCCCACCGCACTCCAATGTCTGATGCCAGTCACATGATGCAGCTAGGATGGCCTCCTGGGAAGAACTGCAAGGCCTGAAGCATATTGAAAGTAGGAGAGGAGATCATTGAAAAGAGCATGGTTCATTACAGCATTGTATAATATACACTCCTGAACTTGGACTACCAATGACAGTAGAGATATTGGCCTATAGTTCGCCACGTCAGATGGATCACCAGTTTGTGAACTGGGATGAGTCGGGAGGATTTCCATTCTGATGGAACCAGGCCAGAGGAGAAAGACAGATTGAAGATGACTGATAGACGAAAGCATATAGCTTGAGAGGTCCCCTTTAGCATCCTGCTTGAGATTCCATCTGGACCACTCGCTATGTCCTGATGCAGCCTCGTGATACAGTGGCCACCTCGTCTGGTGAGCAGGACAGAATAGATTGGGACGGGACCAATGATGGATGCTCCTCTGAAAGAGATGGAGACAAAGGTGGGGGTTTGGGAGAGAAACAGGAAGAGAAGTGATGGTTGAATAGGTCAGCTTGATCTAATGGATTTGTAGCTGAGATGGAACCACTCACAACACGTGATGGAACAGGATGATGGTCCTGGGATAGCACACGATACACTTTCCAGAAGGCTTTGGAGGCAGTCAAGCGTGATGAAAGTGACCTGAGGAAAGCTCTTTTCTCTTTGCGCAAAAGGTCCAGTTACGCAGGGACCTGAACTTCCCCCATGAGCTAGCCGTGTTAAGCTTCTTGGCTTCCCAGCAAGCTCTGTACCACATCTGCATACAGAGCCTAGCAGGCTTGGTCAGCCAGGGTAAAAACTTGGTTGTCTTCACTAGTTCACTTTAAGGAAAAGTCAATTAAAATCCCTACAGTGTGCATGAATTAGAATGAGAGGCTCTAGCTTTCGCTAGCATGAGTTTCAGACTTCCATGTGTAGGCATTCTAAAACTCCATTACTTTGTGGTTTGTTACATTTCTCTCAATACCTAACAATTCAGATACTTCAGATAATAGTCTGGACACACACTGACCTTTCTTCTCTAAGGACTTTCACAAGATTCCCATGTGAAAAGAACATACTTGCCTCAGCTACCTTCTTCCCTGTTGTATTCTTGAGGGGAATTGCGTCCACCCATTTTGTTGTCATGCTAATAGAGGTTAAAATGTATTTCATTGCAACCTTTCCCAGGGGTCAATGGTCTATTTCAAGAGCAACTATTTCAAAGGGTTGGCTGACTATGGGGCATTCTACCATATTTGTATGTAATTACCACCCTTGTTAAAGCAAGCACACAATATACAAGACTTTACAAAAATATCACAATCTCGTGACAACTACATTGAAATATAGGTCAAAATTATCAGTGCCATGCTTCAATCATTTGACCACGAAGAAAACATCTCGAAGCTCCAACCAAGTAGCTAATGAAGCAATTTCAGTGCAATCAGTCTCTCTTTGTATTGAAGAGAATAGTTGTTTAAAATAAACCTTGTTGCCCTTTGTTGTACATTTTCTAATTTTATGATGTACTTTAGAAAACTGGGCCTCCACACTTGGGAAAAGTTAGTCAGCTTAGATCTTGCAAGAGTAAGATGCAATGTAAGCTTTAGAGAGGTACAAGATTGTCGGTGAATTGATGTTTTAATAGAGAGAGAAGCATAAGCTTTACTACACAGATTTGTGGCGTGAGGGGACCAAGACAGGTTTGAAGTAACTAAAACACCCAAGTCTGTTTGAGCATTTGCGAGGGGAATGATATCATTACCTAAATGATAAACTGGGGTGTTAAAATCATTTGATAATGAAAATCTCACTACTCTGCACTTAGAAGGATTTAGTTTGAGACTCCAGGTGTTACACCATTCAAAAAGTGAAGTGGCTGAGAGTCATGATCTTTATCAAGCTGAGAAATAAGTTTAGTATTATTAGCATAAAGAAAAACATGAGAAACAGAACAAAGTGATGGTATTTCATTGACATATATCAGGAACAAAATAGGACCCAAGACACTATCCTGGGGTATGCCTGACTTGACTAGTGTTGAAGAAGCACCATCTATCTACCTCAACATAGTGATGCCTGCCAAGTAAATAGTCCTTGAATCTGGACCTGTTATACCCATTAACCACACCTTATAGAGGGTTTCCGCATGTGGTATTGAATCGAAGGCTTTACTAAATCCAAGAAAACTGAGTCTGATGGCATTTTCTTGTCAAAAAATTCCACACTTCAGAGTATGAAACAAGGAGCTGCGCCAAAGTAGATCTATCTACCTTTGAGAAAACCAAACTGATGCTGAGATATTTTTGGTAAGACTAAGATTAGTAACTTGGAGAGATAAGAATTTCTAGGACTTTGTGGTGATTGCAAAGAAGGGATATAGGTGTGTAATTTTGAACACAAGATTTGTCACCTTTCTTAAAATTAGGATTTATTTTATGAATTTTCCACTTCGATGGGAAAATGTGTGAAGAGAGTGAGAGTTGAAATAAGGAAAACACAATATAAGTGAGGGCTGATGAACAGTATTTAAAGATGTGTGGACTGAGGCTGTCCACACCAGATGTTTTGTGCGGATTTAAAGACTGTAGAATATTGTGTACATCTTCTATGCTGAGAGAAATCGAGCTAAGTTGTGAAGTAGAGGGACGAAGGTCAACAAAAGAGGGTAGCGAGAAAGAAGTTTTGGTAAAGGTAGAGTTAAAGTACATATTAAATAAGGTTGCTTTAGTTGACCAATTTTGTAACTGTGCTGCCATTGTCAATGACGTTGATGAGGTCAAGTTTTTCAAATGCTTGTAGAGAAAGGTTGGAGAATGTTGAAAAGATTGTGCAATTTGTATAAGGTAAGATTCTTTGGCAGATTTTACTTCGAAGTGAATTGTCTAGGCTCTCAAGTTTACTTAACAGATAAATTGTAGGAGATTTGTGATAGCGACGTTTGAGAAAGTGCTGGCACTTAATCAAATGTCTGATTTCTTGTGTAAACCAAATTGGAGAGGAAGAGTGATTGACCGTGAACTTTGGGACCAATCTATTTTGACCTAGGTGGAGCATCTTGACAATTTCTTCATTAAGGGATGAATGTCAAGAGAAGAGTTGAAGGATAAGTTGTTTTCTAAGAACTCTGAGAAAGATAAATAATCTGCTTTGTTGTAGTGGAAATAAGTGATGTGTTTGTGATGAGTATTTTGATGTGAGTTAATGCTGGTTCATGTACTTATGATGAGGTGATCAGAAACACTGTGTGAGGGGTGTAGGGGTCGAAAAAAAGGGAAGGTTTGTTGGAAAAAATTAAATCAAGATTTTTGTTTATAATAAGTTATACATAGAAAGTGTGCTCCTCCAGATTCCAGAAGAGGAAATGAGATTGGTGCATGATGGACACCAGACCCTTTCCCAGCGTAGATGATAGGTAAAGATTCTTGCAAGCGAGACTACCCAATTCCCCCATCAGTCCCCCACCCACGATTTTCTAGCATCTACAGGTATAGTTATGTGAAAGTTTTAAAATAAAGTGTACACTTAGCCAGTCGAAATATGTGTGGTTTTGAAGTCCTTCTTATTTCAGAGTTGCCTGACAAACTTAGAAGTTGTTTTGTTATTTTTAAGCTAGCTACCTCATTCTTATAGTTTATTTGACTTTATTGTGTACCATTTTCTCTGGGTATTCAGTCAAACAAGTGCTGAAAATAGAAAATAGAGTTTTCTCAGAGTTAATAAATCTTGCACACAAGCTGTTTTTTTTTATTGAACTGGTAATACAAGTTGAAACAGATGAACAAAAAATAAATGTTTTAGATACCTAAGCAACATACTGAACTTCAGCAATGTAGTGGAAGCAGAGCTAATGAAGTTATATAACTTGCAGTGTAATAATGTAAAAGAGTCAGACGATTTCCTCTCAGATTGATAATAAAACTTATAAAAAAAGTAGCCACAGAAAACCTGTTATATTTAACTTAAAGCCACCCATCTGGCTTTAGCCAGACTCTAAAGACTATGCCTATATTTTAAGAAGACTAAATTCATGAACTCTCTCAAGGGGAATAAAATCAAGGGCATACTTTGACTAAATTAAGTAAGAAATTTATAATTTCATATAGTTAATTTTATGAACTAATAAGCCATCCTCAGTTACTTGATGATCAATGGAAGTTTATATCAATGTGTAGAATCTTAGGGTGGAAGACACTGTAGATTAATGAGTGTGAGATTAGTCCCTATTCTAGCTATATTGTGCAAGTTGCAAAATAGGTGTTGTTTTGTATATTTTGACATAAAAGTATATTGCTAATAATAATTATTGTTATGATGATCAGTATTAATGACCAATGCAGTGTTTACAAAGTACATCTGGTAGGATTCTTTATGACTTGCGCTGTATCTAAAGAAACAAAAGATAATTATTTAACACTGAGAGTAATATACAGTTATAATGTTAGAATGAACAAATTAAATTTTGAACATGTTTTACATTATTTAAGTATTTTACTGAATGATTATGGTATGATTTTCTGTATATGAAGTATAAATTGTGTATTAAAACATATCGACAGAACTTTCAAATCTTTTTAATTAGTTGGATCAATATACTGCAGTAAAAAATTATATGAATAGTTTTTCAAATACTCGACAGACTCTTTTGCCAACCTCATATTCACAGTAACTGTATTGCTGTGTACTGCACAGTCAACCATTGTTCTCCTTTATTGATCATTCAGCCACCAGTTATTTCAAAACTTTAGTTCTTTGTTCTGCGATCCACTGTAGAAATTTTTCAAAACCTCCATTTGGAGATCTTCTGCTCAAATATCAGCATGAGTTCTACACAGTGGACAGGTAGTTTGACGCTGCAAACGTACACAGCATACACAAAAAATGGTAATGTGTACTTACAAAGGCTGAAAATAACATCGTTGTTTTTAATTATTCTCACTTACTTTCAACCATTCATCTATACAGGTTTGATGAAATTCATGCTTGCAGGATTTTAATATCCTAATGGAATCTCCAGATTTGAAGTTATTCAGGCAAACCGTACACCTGAATGTAAGTAATTACATATTATGTAAATCCAATCATTTATATAACTATTTTGTAAAGCAATTATATACACAATATAATATAATTCTAGAATGTATTTATAGAATATTGTTATATTATACTTAATTCACCTGCTGGATTCTAAGCCATGATCACTCTCTTGAAATGTTTTCTTAGG
>WLWI01003193.1_pt1 | contig 14051 bp, 6 predicted proteins | sample 6701501 | NCBI WGS metagenome assembly WLWI01 (sample SAMN12718690, study PRJNA515312) | sponge metagenome | isolation source: marine sponge | host: Mycale hentscheli | place: New Zealand: South Island, Marlborough, Capsize Point | collected 2014-11-01
GCCCATTGCCTGAAGAATTCAATACAATTATTTATATTTTAAAACGCTTTACCAATCGCGCGGTATGACGGGTTAAAGTGACCCACCCATCGGCAGGGTCGAATCGACCCCTAACCGCCGTTAAAGGGTTAAAGAAGTCCCAAAAAATAATATAAAGGTCACAGAATTGAAAAGACTTGCTGCAGCACAAGAAGTTGCTGTCTGCTTGTTCTTCTCCTTATTTTCATTAGAAAAGATTTAGAAATTCTATTTCCAACTTGCAGGTGGTTTTAGTAAACATCACAGTAAAAAAAATTGCAGACAAACAGGCTGAAAACTAGAGAAATTTGCTATTGAAAGTGTTGAGTGCAGCTACCATGTGATGCAGTTTGTTGTGATGTATCTTGAGATGAGTTAGTACATTAGAAATATAATAATGGTGCTATACAGACATGTTCTGCAGCAGGCAGCAAATTGTAGTACACTATTCAAAGTTTCTCCGGTCATAAAAAAAATTCCAGTTATGCAAATCAGTACTGCCATTGTTGTATGCCATTGCTATGCATAAGTTAGAACAAAATTTCACTGACCAAAAGGACAATGAGCTTGTACGCATTAATATATAAAGCATACATTAGTATAAGGTATTTCGCAGTGCACGTAATATAATCATAATTATGGTATCATTTTGAAATAGTCATATAAATTCTGGAGTATTGAACAAGCAAATAATTTAAATCATACTTACTACATATTACTACTATTTTTCCTTTTTCCCATAAAGGGGCACACAAGAAATATGAAAATTTAAGGAGTGGGGCACACAAGAAATATGAAGGAGAGGGGCACACAAGAAATATGAAAATTTAAGGAGAGGGGCACACAAGAAATATGAAAATTTAAGGAGTGGGGCACACAAGAAATATGAAAATTTAAGGAGGAGAGGGGGAAGACAAAGCATCACTTATCCATCTGAAATAAAATCTTACCAATATAGTATAATAGTATCTGAGTACATTAAACTTATTCTAATAACTTAAAGTTAAAGCTATATATTGTACTAAAAAGTTGCCGCAGAATTATCTTGTTGAAGCAGTAATATATTATATTATATAATATTTGTAAATTTAGAAATCATCAAGGCTTACTGAAAGCACTGCAATTGTGGCACATAACTGTTATTAAACAACTCTCTTCATACCTGTTTTGCTAACATTGTCTCCATTAGATTCCATTTCAACTGCATTTCCTGGACCTATCAGAACAAGCATTGTTCAAAATTTTATGTACTTGGCAAATATAAATGTGTGACGAATATTTACACTTCACATCTGTGAGATGAATATTATAAAATGAAAATTATTTTCGGTTTGAATTTTGTTAAAATCATTACAATGAACAAATCACTTGTCAACACAATATGTACCGTAATATTTTAATAGTAAATTTACTCTGACCTGCTTCAGAGGATCCATGCACTTCTCGCATAGCATCTCCACTGGTAGTTTTTGGCAATCCTATGATTAATAATTTCATACTATAATCTATTGCTACATACAGTAATAATATAAGAATGTTTTGCTGACCCTAGGCTACAGGGTATTAAGAAAAACTTTAAAAATCAACTATTTTTCTGAACTAGCTGAAATGAATGTGTAAAACAAAAAGAAACAACAAATTTACAAATCCTAAGTTGTTGTTGTTGTTTTTCAATCAGTTGAGTGATAAATAATATAGTAAATATTTCCACGGATAAACAAATCCTTGAAAAATCAAAATTCTCGTTGGTCTATTGACAGTGAGATTGTAGGACATCAGTATTTATTGCAACCACACTCAGTCACTTCCAGTCACTTTCAGTGTAATCATCTTCTTATTATATATTTCTATCTCTCTCTTTTTGTCGTTAAAATAATATACCTAGTTTCTTGCAGACCGTGAGAAAAAAGATCATAAATGGTGATGCGAGATTGTATCAGATTGAAAGGCACTGAAATTATTGAATTGAATTAATTTTATTTGCTGTCAGTGTAAAGCAATACTCTTTACTCCTCATAAATACAACACTTATATTTTGATTGTTATCCAACTCTTCCAATGTTTAAATTATGGTGAAATGTCAGGAAGTGCACTATTTTTCTCAAACTATACCTTCAACAATAATTATAAATTTGATTTATTAAGTCATTGTAGCTATTATTGACTGAATAGACTTGGCAATTATATAACAATGAATTTCTGTAAACAAACTAGAGGTCACTCAAATGACTGTTTACAACAAGCTGTGAAAGACTGTGGGAATATTATTTTTTGGTAAATTGTTATGGTGATGGGAAAAAAGCAACATTTATTGTAATTTATTAAATATCTTAAATCTGACTCTAGAGATAAAAAAATTCTATGGTTTCAATACGAATGCTTACCAATTAATGAAAAATCCAAAGTAATTGAATTTATTTTATATCCAGTCTCTGAATAAGTTAGTATCAGAGTATAAGCCACTGAAGCAGGAAAACAAACCAAAAAAAAGAAGAAAATACAGAATAACAAGCAGAGTTGACTTCATTACAAAACTAAACCACAAATATTTTGTAATGGCTATATTTCTGAATCACTGCAGTATGTCCAAGTTGAGTTGGCACAATCACAATGTAAAACTGAAACATTCAGCTAGAATTTCATGTAATTGGTAGTATGTTGAGTATTTACAATGGCTGTAGCGAACAATACCACTCAAAACCATTGAGGTAGAATGTGTGATGCTTGGAAGTCACGAGATCTTGTCACATAATTACACCTTCAACCCATTGATGAAAAATTTTATCATTTAGTTTTATATATGTTCATGACTTGCAAGGTTTTCTTGTTTTCTATGTTAACCTATCATTGAATGTCAACCTATTATTATATACACTATGAGTAACTCAAACTTTGCTATAGAGCCATAAAAAGAACTTCTTTATGCACACAGTATTATCAAGTCTACTATTCTGTTTGCTTACCAGGAACACCTGGATGTTCAGTTTTTGGGTCAGAGTCTTTATCTTCTGGAAGTGTCTTCTCCTCTAACCCAAAAAATTTCAAGAAAATGAAATTTATTTTTATTAATACTTGTTTTTCAATAAGAACACAAACAAGAAATAAGAGCAAAAATTAAACAGTTCAGTAATATTACCATTTTGTAGCATTAATTGCACTGGGACTTTCATCCTTTTGTGTAAGAATTTCGGCATAGTTTTGAAACTATTGATGTTTTGCATAATTTTATATTTTCCTTAATATTTGAGTACATGTATAATATGAAATTTATATCGCACACAGAATTTTGAGTGTTCTCATAATACAATATGAAGCATTACTTTTTAAAAAGAAATATCGTTAACCCTTAGTACGAGTAGTCATGAATTTGTGACAAGAAGTCACAAATCCGTGACTATGAGTGTACATTATAGAATACAATTCGTGACAGGCTTATTCAAGCTCTATATTTTTCTACTAACCATTTGCGTAATGTGCACACAATGTCAGTAGCTTCTACTAAAGAAAGGAGCAAGATTATTGTTGTTCAGGATCCACCTGAACAAAGAACTTGCATTAGCTTAGCCTAGCCATCAATCTTAGCCTAGCCATCAATAACAAGTAACTTACCTATCAATAATAAATAACTTATCCTAATGATATTCATATATTCCCATTCAGTTGGGCTTCACCTCTATTCCATAAATGTCTCGTGTATTTACTACTCCTGTGTGTCTGTGTTACCTAAACTTTGACTTTAAAGTTAAAGAGTGCGCGCTTTACGAGTGCTTTTGTAAGGCTGCAAGCTTACTCCAGCGGCTGCACACTGGTAGAACTCGGCGCCATTAGGACACTGACAACTGGTCCTTCGAGCATGGCATATCAAGCCACACTCATTTGCTCTCAACCTCACACGCTCGGGAATTTACGCCTCCCGAACATTGGTCCTTCGAGCCAGATAATTTATCTTGGTAAGGGCTCTATCACAGCTAAGCAATCGAAGACCAGTTCAACGTCGTAATTCAATTCCGACGAGGTTGCTCTGCGCATTGAGACACTCTCCTTGTGTGCTTAGAGCAGCCAACGCACCTTGAGAGAGCACGTTCAAGCTTTTCTCTTGGTATCAGGACTCTTCAAACTATTCCTAAATCGACAAGAAGCTTTCAAGTCTTCTGGCGGATTTTCAATTTTTTTCGTCAACAACCAACTTGTCAATTCTCAACAAACTTCAGAAACCTCTCAACTCAATTCAGAACCTACTTTTTCAGAAGGAGACTATGAGCGAAATACAGGCCATCGCAGAGATAGTCAAGCTGGAGACAGCGAAGCACAGGCGAGGCGCACGCAAGGGACGTTTCACTCGCCTGCGGAACAACTTGAAGAGTTTCAGAACACACACCTCCAGGATCTACATGCTCTTCAATTGAAGCAATTAGCTGAGGATCTCAAGCGCAAAAAACAATTCTTTGACGCTCTACAACATCGATACGAGCAGCTTCTCGAAGACACGGAAGGAGTCACAGAGGAACAACTTTCCAATGAATATGAGACAGGCATGGAGGCTTCCGATCATCATAACACCCTGATCAGGAAGGCTGAACTCCTCAGCACAGTATATCTGCACTACCTTGAGGCTCAGTCCATTCAGACGGACTATGATTGGTTCATAGAGACAGCAGATCCTTCACTATCTGAATTTGAAGCTGATTGCAAGACACTTCAGAACACCATCTCAAAATTCCAGTGCATTACAGAGCCTGCGTACACACGCTCTAGAACAGCCAAGATGCATTATTTCCTCCAGATACTTCTTTCCGTACAGTGGTTAGGTGAAGGGTTGGCTGAGCCAGACTAGTTTTATCCTGGGATGCTGAAAAACGTTGTTCGCAGTGTTTAGGCTTATTTTCCAAAAATCAATCACATATAACTGAATCTACTTCCAATTTCAATATTTTAAACACAACCTCCACCACACAAAAATATATATAATAAAAACCTTGAGAATGTCATCATGAGCAGGTAGTGTAATCAAAATACAAATGTGTAGACATTGTCAAGTTCATTCTAATGATAAGTTAATCCAAGAGGAGAAAAAACAAACATTTTAACTGGTATGTACTCTATTACTCCTGGCCTTTGTAATGGTTTTACTAGTCTTACCATTTGATTTAGTGGTTTGTCCCAAACTGCTTCTGTCACCACCATATTCAACTGGAGGACAAATAGAAAAGATTAATGAAAGCAAAAACACGAATCAAGATTATTAGAATGCTACGGGCAGGAATCTAGTCAACCATGTAGGGCCCCACTACCTCGTAAGAGCCAATTTTGTTCACTTGTATGTTAAATGTGAGTACCTACTTACCAGGTAACTACCCAGGTAAACAATTGCATGCCCGAATAGGTAATGATCATCAATTATGTGTCCCTCAATATGGACTAAGTTATCTTTACTGCCCAAAGTAGCAGTCTGGAGAGCCCAGAACTGGAAGAAAGGCTCTTCTGTCTCATATAGTAATTAGTGTTGCCTAAGCATGCATAAGTTATCTATAGTGTCATGTGCCAATTTTGTATCATGTGTCATAAGTTGAGTAATCAAAAACGCAACCCTGCCAATTAATTTATAGGGTAAGTGCCAAATTGGTGAATTTGGTAAGTGAATGAATTTTGCCTGCTTAATGGTAGACTACATTATATAGAATGCATGTATTGTTTAGATGGCAGCACACTTTGTATTATATAACATTTCAACAGCTACTCAATAGTATTATTATGTCTAGTATCTCCAATATACTCACCAAATTTGTCTTCCAGATGTTTTGCCAATCCTGGCAGTTTATTTTCTTTCAATAATTTGATGAATTTCATGAAGTTCTTAGGGTTTGAATTCACTTTCCCAGTCACATTCCTGACCACATCTCTGGCTTTCTGTGTCTTTGTGTTGGTAGGAAGAAATAATCCTTGGTAGACATCACTAGAGATAAGGTTGTTATCTTTCAAGTCATCAGCAATACTCTCAATGTCTTCTTCTGCTAGGCCATCTACAAGAAGCTTGGTACTAATGTTTATGGCTGTCTTCTCTGGAGCAGCCATAATCCTTAAATTTAAAATTATAAAAGATTAAATTGGAACTGTAATGTTATTTCCCTTATCTGGTATGTAATATCCTCACATTACACAGTATGTGAATATTCTAATTTCTAATTTGAAGACTCTAGCTATAAAATAATATTTTGTTCTCAGTTTGTTTTCACACATTTTTATTAGTGTCATGTCCTGAGTCAGATGTGTTAGCTGTAAAACCCTATCACAGTTGGCTCTCTATAGAGTATGGCTTTCTTGTTGCATCTGATAAATCTTAGCTTTTAAAAGTCACCAAGCTTGAAACCACAACCACATGAATGTCAAAATTATACTTATATGTATTCCCAAAAGTGACCTTTCATCCCTCAATTCTCCAATGCTCAAAACTGGGTATAGAGCAAGAGTACACCCCAACCATATCAGCAGGGGCAGATTTAGGGGAGGATGGATTGGTATCGTATGATCCCCCCTCCCTCCCTACCCCCTTTTTTTTTTCTGAAAGAGCCCTCATTTTTTTAGCTAATCTATTTCTTAACGATAAAAGTATACTACGGATAACTTTTTGTCAGCAGTTATTTTTCCACCTCCAATAATTGTGAACGTCTAATGAGCGCACCCCTACTTATAGATATGCTGAATGAGGATTATTGCTATTCGTCGACCAAGCTCGTAGTATGCCAAATCTGAGCAAGTATGACATTAATTCCTGACAGAATAGTATTGTATTTAGTGGTTATTCCAATTTTTTTTATGGTTAAATTATAGCTATGTAACTACTTTCAATGTTAGCTAGAATGTCTTTGTAGTCTCTTCTTCTAATGAAATCAGTTCTCTATTTTTTTCATGGTTATCTTAATGCACCACTATACCTCTGTATTAATTCTTAATAATTTACATCAATAATAATATTGCTTCTAGAATAACATATTTTCTTATAAATATCAAATGGTTGGTAAGTCCAATGCTCCTAAAAGTCCAAGCACTTGCTCAGAAATCATGACTATTGGCTCACACTATTTATATTTCTAAAAAAAAATTATCTTGGCTTAAAAGAATAAGATAACAGCAAATTTAGTTGAAGGCTGTCCAAGCTACAAAGTCTACTATAAACTACATCAGGGTTGTAAGAACAGCAATGGCTAGGGCTATGGTCTCACAGGTTTTGTGTAACTTGTAACGACTATTGTCATCACAAAAGGATAACATGTATGTATATAGTGCACTATATACATACATGTTATCCTTTTGATGGTTATGTCTAAGCTTTACCTATCTGAGCATCCTCTGCAACCTATCTGTCTTTTTATAGCATATATAAACAGTGTAAATGAGTAAAGTCTAAGGTTAATGTAGCTGATTGTGACTACCAAATGAACATTTTATTGCATCTTCTGTTCAACAATTGTTATATTTTGTAAAAAAAATCATACAAGTTTTTATTCAACAAAAGAGGGTGTGGCTTCAATGGGTGTGCAGATTCAAGTATGATTTCTACATCTCTGATTTATTAGCTAAATTATGCTACTGGAATGGTGAGTCATGGATTATAGTTCTTAGCTGAGGTGTATAACAATTAGCATGAATTGATGGCAATGAAAATATTGAGAGATTTAAGCTGATATGAGGCTATTCTTTAATATTTTAGAGTACATGGGAAGCTCTGTTAAATAGTTACAATCTTGTTTGTCTTACTTGAAAAATAATTAGTCTGCACTTGCCGTTGTATATTGAAGGATGTCACTGTAAATCAGAGAATCTTATTGACCTTTGTTTGGATGAGCGACTGTCTCTTGATATTGCTCTATATAGAAATAAAACATAATAATGTCTAGCTTGTCCATTTAATAAGCAGTTTTTAATCAAGAATGTAAGATACATAGAGTTGAGTGAAGTGATTAAAGTAGAGATATGTAGCATGAAGCACAAAAAGTGTGAACCCCTCAGTGCCCCTACACACTAGCTAGCTAGCTAGCCAGTGTGTAGCTAGAAAATTATTTTTTAGACCAAAATGTAATGGAGTATAAAAATCTGTATACCCGTCGTAGTGAGGGGGCTTTGAGTGACCAGAATTGTATAGAGCCATACCCCACATTCAACTTGTGCATTATCATCAAATGTTCGATCATGTTCAAATCTGCAATTGAAATCTCTGCTATTTAGCAGATATACATACTTCATACACTGTATGTGGATGGTCCAGTCTGAATCCAATTGTCAGGTAAACATAGACCTCCTTGTGTACAAAATCTCACTCTCATTACAGCTAGCTACATTACATTTTAATTTCCTTATAGTGTACCGAAATACAATTGTTTAAATACATTTTAGTATACAAAAGGTATGCAGCTCAGCATAGTGACTGAAATCCTAGCTAATAGGTGCACAAAATTGTCCACAGTGGAGCTAGCCAGCCCTGAAGTGCGAGTTGTAGTTAGTGATACCTATGTTAGTGTCAATTCTGATTTTGCTGCAGCTCTTCAAATAAACTAATGTAGCCAGAGAGCGGGAGTAGTTAGCTACAATACTCAGTAACATTATGCCTCCTGAATGAGTGCATCTGTGACCATGCACAAAAATAATATACGTATAACAAAACCTTTTCTCGCTAGCCTGAGAGACTAATTAATAACTTCGCTTGGCCTTACTTACTCTGCTGTTGTCAGACATACATATTTAAACCTCCGCTGATCTCTCTATCTCCCCCCATAATACCACAGGACCTTCTAATGCAGAGCTTACAAGTTATAAATAATAGCTACGACCAAATAGCTCAACTCACATGGCAGCGCTGCGAAAATTTAGGCCCTCTCGGCTCACCGATAACACCGCTCGTATAAGCTCAGCACTACCACTCAATGAACTAGAATCCAACAGCTATCCAATTAATTTTAGCCGCAGAGAGCATTCGCGCATTCCCTCCGTCTGTTTTATATGCCTGCAGGTTTTGGTTAACCGCGCAAGGGCGTAAAGCATGGAAGAGTTGAAGGCCTAGTAGTTGTTGTTGTGTACTCCCTCGGAGCCTCCCAAAGGGGCCATACTGCAAATTTGCGGCCATAATAGATTAGTTAATGTTATTTCTCCTAGATATATAATATAATATATATATATATATATATAATATATATATATATATATATATATATTATTATATATATAATATATATATATATATATATAATATATATATATATATATATATTATTATATATATAATATATATATATGTTTTAAATATTTGAGGTAAATATTATTATAATACATTATTCTTATCATTATAGCTACATTTTTTTGTATAGCAATAAAGCAATATAGGAGCAAGCCTAGGGGTACGAAATAGCATACATAAAATGCAACATAGGTTCACACCTGGGGTTAGTACAGTGGCAGGTACTTGAGTTCTCTCCTCGCCCACTGAAATAAATAGTATTAATTTTATCCCCCAACTGTAGCCATTAATGTTTACAAAGATGCAAAGAGTAAGTTGTATATAAGATGCATACAGTGAGCTTTGACCTACTATAGGCCCATATAATATGCATAGGTTGAAGATTTTTTTTTTTTGCTTCTAGGATAGACTAAATATATTATATATCTAGTAATGTTACATGAGTGGAGTGTGATATAGCTGGTAAATATTCCACTAGCAGGCTAATGTATTTCAAGGCCAGAGGCAGTGAAAATAAAGTCTGAGAGTGAAATATCTCTACCATATCAATCTGACAGTTTAATTGCTAGATTCTTCACTGCTGTATAGTTTGTACTAGGACTGGTAACTCAAGGTGTACAGTACACCCACGCCCCCATCTATATTTTAGCTTCTCTAACCTGGAAGGGTAAGGCTACATCAGAGGATGAAGCCTGGAATATAAATATATGTATGTAAATATATGAACTACATTTAAGAGAGGCAAGGGGTATTTGATAACCTTTTCACCCTACCTAGAAATCCTTTAGTACTCCATTTTGACTTTCAAACATGAAAATTATCATCATTTTGCATGTTTCTAGGCACTGCAAGGGCATCGTTGTTTACTTACAAATGCATGAGTTGTACAATGTTGAAGCTATTTGTGTACTTCCCTTGCAGTTATGATATGATTGAAAGATCGAGCTTACTCCCTTTAATTGTTTAAATGATTACATGAGATCAACTTAGTAGTCAAGCAATTTATATTCATGCTAAAAGAACATTTATATATGTAAAACATTTATACAGAAGTATTCATGCAAAGTGGAGAAAGCAAGTTCATTTCCAATTATCACTACCAATTATAAAAATGTTGCAATTTACATTACAATAGAGGTGTGGCTATTAAGTAGTGTATAAATTAGTTCAATACAACTCCCATAAAAGTCCTGGTTGTAGTAATGTTGTGCTCACTCTCTAAGGTCTCCAGAAGAAAATGCATTTTCTCCATTTCTTTGGTGTTTGAACATTAAGCTATGTACAACACTGTGTGTGTGTCATATAAATTTAAGTTAGCATTTTGAAATACTTTTCTTAGGGTTAAATAATAGCTTGCAGGAGATGATAAATACGACTCTGAGAAGGTGTAATTTTATCTCTCAGACGCCCAAACTACTGTTGCCACATTAAAAAATTTGAACAATTACTATACTAATGAAGTAAATACACTGTATTTCTGAGGAACAGACATTATGGCTAGTGAGGACTTAAGTCATACTGAATGTAATGAAAATGATACAAAACTTCATTTTTAATGTTACACATTATAAGCTTATAACTCACCCTCAACTAACAATTTAAAAAGTATTATTAAAAAAATCGTTTTCCCTAATCCTTATGAAGTCAAAACCAGCTAGTCTTTCTGTCTAAACAGGAAAATTATTAGTACAACAATGAAAAATGACAGTGAAAAACAACAACAAAAACTAAGAACTAAAAACAGTTGAATAAAGTGTCTGTCTTAATGCTGTCCATCCAAAGATGAACAGGAGAGTCATGAACTGCTCAAGGGTCACTCTGATGCAATGCATAGACATTTCCAGATCTAAACACAGCCAGAAATATGGCAGGACTTCAGCACTTTTACTAAAGGTGGTATAATTATATTTCTAACTACAATAATATATAATATTAAGTTTTAACTATATTAATGCAGTCACATACTCATATAGCTCTAGGTAGTATTTTACCTAATCATTGAAGCTTTAAATCTTTCATCTACTTTAATTAACCACTGCTTATCAGATGCATCACTCACTCTTGGAAGGGCTTATCCCTCAGCTTTACAATTTAACTAAATATAACCTCTTCTATTATAATACAATTATCTAAGCAAACTAATTATTTATTACATAATAAATAAACAAAAAGCATATCCCAGTTCAGTTCCAGGATGACCTTTAAGCTGCTGCTCTTTGCCATTGGAAAATCTGCTGTTAATCTAGTGCACCACTACAACCACTACAACTCTTATCAGATGCAACACTTCACTCTGCTTAGGTGGAGTAATTTCACAGCTACTCATTAGTTAAGTACTCATCTATTATAAATGCATTTTGTACAAAGAAGCCAACATAAGTTAACAAAAAATATACTATGCATATTAATTTTTTTGAAGTACTCCTTAAAATACATAGAAAAATGGCCCATTAAACTAAAAATGGCCCATTAAACTAAAAATGCCAATCAAATATTTTTAATATAAATTCACAGTTTGCAGATACTTCAGAGCATAAAGGCCTCACCTATTAATTATCAGGACCATAAAAGACATATTCATGTGCCATTATCATAACATAAACCATCCTAACCATACATACACAATATAATAATGTGTACTATGTAAAAGAACTTTCTTGTAACAGAATCACTGAAAGAATTATAGTGTATTTTTTTACAGTTAGAGTATTGACACCATTACAAATAGATCTAGCTACTCCAAATTCATTCCATTCTGTATAAACAATAAAACACAAAAGATAAAACAAAATTACTGAAACAGAAAATACAATCAAAGTGTGACCTGAAATTAATTTTTTTAGCTTATAGGTGAATTTTATGTCTGGATTAGAACAGAAAGAAATAATAATATATACCTGTTTTATAGGCATACAAGATTGAGTCCCTGATAAGTATTATATTATAGCTGGGTCTTTATCTTGGGTCTTAATGATTGTTCAATTGCTTGAACTGTTCCTTCCTTATAAAGGTTAATGTGGGCTAGCTTATTCAAACACGAGGATTAAAAAAATAAAACTGTTGTGTCTAATAAGGTTTACTACTGTCAGTATTATCTTGATATGACAATTGTTATTATAGTCCCCTAGCATTCAGTTCTTGCAATCCCTCAATTGCACGACTTAAAAATTTACATTTTACATTCAGTAGAGTTTGGGCTAGACTATGGAGGCATGAATTATACACCTCTCATTAAGTCAATTAATGGAGATTGTTACTTTAACACTTAAGTAACATGTGAGTAAGAGACTGCAGCAAACAGTGCTATAGAGAGAATGTGTAAGGCTTGGAAGTGTAGAGTTCTTGTCACACAATAAAAAAAATGTAATTATTATTGTAATTATTATTATAATTATTATTATTATTATTATTATTATATCAAAGAAATTACTAAAGAACAGCATGTAGTGATAAACATATATCTAATAAAAAATGTATGCATGTGGTATATTGATATTCCAAAGGTTCTTGTATTTTTAGTTAGTTTATTTTTCTTAAATATAGCTAATGAGTAATAGAAAAGTTCTTCCTGAACGTATTTTCTGAGGGAAAAGAGTAGCTGCTGAAAGGTCACTCCAGAGATGCAGTGGTTTGATAAACCAGCTCAGTTGGGAATTGTATGACTTCAGTATGCCTGGCACACTCATATGACTCCAAGCCATTACAGTAATAAAGCTTTATAGCTATAACCACAGTTTATCAGATGCAACACTTGCACTATTACAAGATGTACTCACACAGCTACTGAGAACACTTTTATAAAAATTCCAAACAGATCCTCCCTCCTTGAAAGTTATTATGTGCATTTGTTTGATCTGTTCATCAAAATTTTACATGCTATTTTAAAATTTGACTAAAATATAAACAGTGTAACTGTTACTAAGATGTGATCATCATAAAGTGTATTGCAGGTGTCAGACTTGTTTCAATGGCTGTCCTGTTACCATAATCTAGTCCGAAGCAGAACAGAATAGATTGAGGGAGGGATTGACTGACTCCAGACACACATGACACACCCACATTGATGCGCCTGTGGTAGCTGAATATATGCAATGGATAGTCCACTAGTGGTCATATACCTCAACCTCTGGGAGAAGGGCATCGATGCATAGGCAGTAAGACCATTGGAGTAGGAGGAGGGGAGCAGAACAAAGAGAGAGAGGGGTTAAGCAAAACTAAACAAATGGAGGGGTTAGAGGTATGGAGCATCATAGTAAAAAACTAAGAGGGGGAGAAGAGAGGAGGGGAAGAAAAACTGATGAGGGAAGCATATAGTAGTCAAGACTACTTAAATTAAAGGAAGAGGGGCAGAGTAGGCATAGTAGTCAAAACTAAAGATAGTGTGGGAAGCATTATATGTTAGTCAAGACTAAAGAGGAGGAAGGCTGGGAGATGCACAGGATGGGACAGCAAGTAGTACGTAAAAAGTGGGGAGAACAATAGTTATTATAGTCATGAGACAATTAAAAAACAATAAAGCGAGTGTAGAGAGCTGGGGCACAGGGACGGAGTTCCCTCCCCCCAATATAAGTTCAGCCCCTTATTATCAGAATACCCCCAATATTAGCCCTCTTTTGTAAAGTGTATGGTCCATAATCACATTTAATTCCATCTATTCAACTGTCAGACATGTATATGTATGTATGAAAGATTTTTAGGAAATTCTGTGTGTGAGCAACCAAGTGATTTGTTAGCCAGACCTAATTATTTTTCTCTCTTCACATCAAGTAAATGTCTTATTGGAATCCAATGCATTGCATAATAT
>WLWI01003194.1_pt1 | contig 14049 bp, 3 predicted proteins | sample 6701501 | NCBI WGS metagenome assembly WLWI01 (sample SAMN12718690, study PRJNA515312) | sponge metagenome | isolation source: marine sponge | host: Mycale hentscheli | place: New Zealand: South Island, Marlborough, Capsize Point | collected 2014-11-01
ATTCGCTGCAAAATAAGAATCTTCTCTGAAATGTAATTTGACTCCTCTTTTATTTCGCTCTTACTACCCTGATTACATATATTATTAAGAGGGTTTATGTCATTTTTCTTGAGGGTGTTATTAACTTACATTTCTATTATGTTCACATGTTTCTTGATGTAAATTTAAATATAGTAGCTTGAAAAGCTCAAGAATTAGTAAACAACTCTGATAAAGAGATCAGTCTAAAAGTATGCGAGAATTTTGTTTTAAGTGCTGAACATAATTTGACTCAAGTAAATAATTTTATTCCAGTTCAAGGCAAAACTCATTTGGAACTGAAATTCTTACAAATTTTGCAGGTACGTTATTTTATCAAAGTGTTTCTTGTGTTTGATATAAGTATTTAATTAGATCAAAACTTTTAATAAATTCTATTTCTATAAATCATTAAAACTGTATTTCTGAGTCAGACAATTTTACATTTAAATTAACTAGACGTTTAAACTTTTTGCCCAAGTCCTTCCAGGGTCCACTAAATATTATGCTTAATGCTTGTTTACTGGTTGTGTTGTTGTTGTTTCGTGGTTAATTTAAATTTCTGGGGTAAAAATCTAAGTAATATGCATGACTATGACACAGATAAAGAAAAGTGAATCAATGACAAGATAATAATCGTATTGTGGTTCGCTTACTGTCACAGTTTTGATTGTGTGATTTATTTGTTTCTTTATTTTTATTTCTTGCTTAATAATATCCTGGGTGAAATACGATTATTATCTTGTCATTGATTCACTTTTCTTCATCTTTCTGCAATGATTGATCAAGAAATCATACCAGCAAGATAATAATTAATTATGAAAGGTAGTTGAACTTTTTTTTTTCTGCGATAATTAAATTTAGATCAACTTTTAAGAAATATGTGTAATATCGCTAACATAGGGTTTCCTCTATCTGCCATTAGTGTTTCAATTTAAGTTAAACTTTATGTGGTATTCCTAATGGGATGTATTAAATATACTAGAAATTTGATATCTTAGTTTTATGGCAGCTTTGCATGCAAAATCAGCTTTTTCACAATCAAACAGTTCATTAAAGATGACAATTTTGTTTTATTATGGGATTTTAATCAATGTGTTTATGAGATAAGTTAAAGGCAAAATGAAAATCAACCTTTGCCATATTATTATGATGCATGTATTAGATCTTATGATGTAGCATTCAATGCTGGACCATTTTTTTTATCCTTGGAAAGTAATTTAAAAAGCTTTGCATGAAGCACAATGAAACTGTTTAGTCTGACTGGTAAGCCAGAAAGAGTGAAATGATCTAAACAGGTTAAATATCATTTCAGCAATACTTCTTATTGTGTGGATAGGACTTGCATCCCCTAGGCACCCAAACAGATGGTACCCATACTAACAGGGATAGAGAAACATTAAAAATAATATTTTTTGATTGTGACACCACAAAGAATTTTTAATCTGAGCAGATACAATAAGAATGGGTGGGTTTCTCTCTGACGAATATGAAGTATCATGCAGACAACAAGGAAATTTTCTCATCTCTCAGATCAATAGAAGCTGCTGCTTGCCAAGATTCTGGTATGCTACAGCCATATATGCTCATGATTCTGCTGTTCAATAGGAAACTGAAGTATGTGATTTTTTTCAGAAAAATTCTAAGTGGCTGAAAATTGACTATAGTGAGTATGTATATATAATATATTATATATAAATACTTATTACATGAGTCAGAGTGTGATATGGCAAAATATTTCAGGAGTAGTGTCGGGTCACAGGTGTCAAGAGGTTTAGGTCTCGTCCTGCAGTTCGGGAGTTTGCTGCCCTCTATCTCCAGTCCCGTTGATAGCTTGTTACTAGCTACCCCTTATTGCCTGCCTTCCCCAGTCATTAGCAATGAGTAGGTTTTAATTCCATCACTCGCACAACAGACATACAGGATACTGACTGAAATGATACAAGAACTCAAGACTCGTGCGTGTACCGCTCTTTTATAGGAAGGCCGGGACACACCCACAATTCTAATACACGCACACTAACTCACAGCCTCATGCTATCTATGTCATGCGCACAAACTATGCACACACATACATACAACACTAATTAACAGTTCTATCGTTCGCGTTCGGGGCTTGCTGTTAGGCATGCCCATCTCGGCTGGCATGCCTGTCTTCAGGAGCAGGGCATGGCCCCCCAAGTAGGCTATTGTTTTCAAGAGCCAGAGGCAGAGTGAAAATTAAGCCTGACAGAATAGCCCAACACTCTGACTAAGTGTAATAGTGTAATGTGTGGTTTATTTATATCTTCACTGTTGTAGTTTAACGAAACTCACTTGAAAAGTTGGTTGTAGCGGGTTCCTCCCTCTGGGAAAACTGGCATGCTAGGCTGGTTGCTATAACTACTAGGGTAATGATTTTGAAATTTCTTGAGTTAGAGTTATTTCAAGGGTCGCTTACCAAAAATAACGTTGTGAAGATATCTAGGTGGAATATATATTTTTTTTTTACGCTGTATGTGCAAGCTAATTACCCTTGTAGTTATAGCACCTTGGTCAAGTTCAACACTTTCCTCCCTTCACAGAGCCTAAATATACTCACCGTAAAATAACAGCTGGGGGTTTGGGGAATTCCTATACAGCCAACTTTATGATGGTGTGAGTTAAGGTCCTAGTACAAACTACAGTAAAGATGTTTAGGGTAGAATAAACCACTTATTACACTCATCAGAGTGATAACTGCAGGATATTTCACTCTCAGGCTTTATTTCACTGCCTCTGGATCGTGAAAATAAATTCCTGCTCGTGAAATATTTCATCATTATCACACTGACTCATGTAATAAGTACTATATACCATTACCAATTATCATCTCCAAGGTATTCATCATTGATGGAATCATTTCCAGTGCAATAAAATTATGTGATTCCATATGATACTGATGACATATAATGAGCCAATTTAAAAGGTAGCCAAAAACATTGAAGTTGAATTGGAATAGACTCCACTGAAATAGATAGGGAAAATTAATTAGATGAGCATATGGGATTGCAGCGGGTGTCATTAAAATTATTGTTATTGAAAGGTGAAAATGAAGAGTGATTATCAAATAGGGCAGCACACAAGAATAAATTTTATGGCATCAATTGTTAGCTGATCAAGTATGAGTTTTTAGTATTCTGTGGAATTCATTTGACTCTGACCAGAATCTTGCCTTAGAAGATTACATTCAACTATTGCTGTAATACAAAAATAAAAGGATTTGCCAACTAATTCTCAAACTCGGTAACCTTACCCCATTTAATTATAGATCATCAAATCATTGCAATCTAGTTGCTCTACTTACATCAGCATGCAACTTTTTTCAAGTTTTTTTTTTTCTGGCCAATTCAACATGGACAGACTATAGCTGTACTCACTTGTGAAGTCTTCAAGGTTTTTTTTTTTTGGCTGTCCGACTAATCTTGATCATAACACACAAGAATAATTTTTTAAAATAATGTTTCTCGTTTATATTTGGAGCCAAAAAAATATATTAAAATTTGGCAGCCAGTACTTTTTAAATTTTGTGGATAAATTAGTAGCCAGTTGTTTGAGTTGGCAATTAGCACTTCCATGTGCTCTTTGTAATGGCATTGTTATCTTTAAACCTGTATTATGGCATTTTTCAGCATCATACAGAATTGAAATTACTAATTGGAAGAAATTTGTCAGTCATGCTATTTTTTGTCTCACTTTTTGGAGATGTTGAATCCATACATTTTTTTTTAGTTTAAAAAAAAATGGTCAAAAAAACTAGAAATTATAATAAAATAAAGAAATAAAACATCCATATAGTGTTTATTGCCATTGACTTACAGAGTGCTTAACATGACAATAAAAAATTACCTTTTTCATTCCACTACATGTGCTACTTCTGGTACAGTTAAATTTTGGAAAACAATTACATTTACAGCATAAACTTTAGCAACCAGTCTTGCACTTTTATGCAAATACTTACAGCATATTTAAACCCTCCAGCTACTACTATGACTGAATTTTCATGTTTTAAAATTTAAATGTCAAAAAAAGTGAGGAAGCGTGTTTTATTGTTGTTTTTTCAGAAAATGCAATGAAATTGCTCCAGTTAGATGATAATGGCACATCTACATTCTCTGTTACCCTTGTAATGTGTCTCTAAGTCCCTTGACAGCTCCTTGTTCTAGTTGCACTTTTGATCAAACACAACATCAAATCGATCAAATCCAACTCCTGCATTTAGCAGCTTGAGCAAAAGTATCAGCAAAAAATGCCCAAAGGACTGTTGGCTTACCAATCAGGAGTGATGGAAGTAGCTTCATAGTGGGAATGGCATGCCAATTTGCTCTCACGAAAACCATTTTCATGGAAAAAAATTAAGTGTTGCTAATAAATTCTGTTCTATTTTATGGATCCTTAGGAATGCATCCATTCAATGTGGTCTACTTTGTCTTTGTGAATATGCATAAACATGAAATGTGGAAAATTCATCAGGAGCACAGCATTCGAAAGTGAAAAAATATTGTCCTTCCCCCTATCATTATATTACAATTTTGGGACTGTTATCAATTATATTACGAAACATTGTGCTCTGCAGAAATTTTTTTTTCACACTTTTAATATCATAAAACTTCATAAGAAAAGCTATTTGATGCTAAGTACATGAGAATAGCTACATTTTACAAGGAGCTATACCTCACTAAATTTATCCTAATTGTTACGAAGCAACAAATACACCATGTTTTGTTTTACCACCTCATTATTGTAATTTCTGATAATGTACAAGTGTGGCAGCATATTTGGAATCAGTAGGTTACTAATATAAAGACTATTTTCCTGTAATTTCTGGTTGACTCTGTATTTTATTTTCTCTAGTATAATGCTTCGAAACTAATGACGTCATGCAAACTTCCTTGACTTAATTCTGTGTTGGATTATGGTGTATTTTTAGCTTCCTTTATCTTTGAAAATATTTATCCCAGCACATTTGATGTTTTTATATTGCTTTGTATCTACATGAAAACCAAAAACTTAGATATCTATAAATGGGTGGCAGTTACCCTTTAAATCCCTGTTTTTATCATCAATAGTTTAAGTAACTAACACATAAATTATAACACTAATTTAAATTAATGCCAGAAAATGATTCTATAGCCCAATAAACCCTGTGCTAGAATTATATCTAGAATATGTGTGTTCAACTTTAATTTCGATAAATGTAATTAAATATTTGCAATTTTGCAGATTTCCCCACTGCTGACAGGTGTCCCGCAAGTGATTTTTAATAACTTGCTATATGCACTATGGCTACAAAACTGTAAAAAAAAGTATACTATATACCTGATTGCAAGATTTGGCTTATATTCTGTCGGACTATTTTGTGTGTTCTACTGTGTGAACAGTGAAAATCGGCCTCAATCTACATGCTGCTTATTTCCTCCAAACATACATATATGTCAAAATGTGTGTTACTGAACACTGATGGTCCTTTAAATATACAGCAATTTATACAGTGGGTGTATTCATAATACATAAAAATAAATAAAAGGACATCATGGTATAATAATTGCTATATCTCTGTTTGAATAACAGCCGTTTATTAAAACTGATGTTTACGTGGCCTAATTGTGGTATGGTATTATATATTATCTAGCAGGTACACTGCCACACATTGGTGCTTGTCATATTGGAAATTAAGAATGCTATTGCACAAGTTATCTTGCTCAGTTATCATTCTATAACATTGGTGATTGTTACATAAGTTTCCCTCTCCTGCTCTCTTTTTTCTGAATTGTCTCAGCTTTCTTATCCCCATCTTTCTTATCTTCAGCTCTTTCTTCTAAATAAATTAGTCCCTTTATTTTTGTCTACCTCTCCTGCTTCTGAATCTCTTAGTCCTACAGTCATGATTATGGAGTTAACTGCGAAATTTTGTTTTCGTTTTCGTACTTTTACTTTCTTTTTAGAAACTTAGTCCAGCCGATACACATCGATTCTACCTGCTTTTTGGTTATTACAATTAATCACTCACCTTTTTGCCTTCTTTTCCGTTCTTTTTAACTTACACCGCCTTACCTAACCGATTCCACCTGCTTTTTAGTTGCAATTAATCACCTTTTACCTTCTCTTTTATACTTTCACCTTCCTTTTTTAAACCTATGCCACCTTCCCTAACCTATTACACCCACATTTTAGAATAAACCACATTCTACTGAATGTAACGATGCTTTGCCAAACCGTTTCAGCTCATCAACTATTAATTGTGACTGACACACAAGCATATTATTATATAGATGCTTACACTGCAGCACCTCACTACAATAATTATATGCATATTTAAAATGTGTGGATGATTTATTTACATCCAGCACTTCAGGATTTATATAAATCTGCCAGATATTATTTGAAAAGTTGTACCTAAATTACAAGCTAAAATTCATAATTTAAACTCGAACTAGCTGCTGGCAAATTTGCTTTTGGTAATGACAAATAGTGGTTAAGAATGCGATTATTTTTACCTGATAATATTGTTGTGCTTTAATTCCTGACCGTATAATCGGAATATAGCTAATTAAGGTTGATAATTATGTATTTTTCCTTTTGCTTAATATTTAGGATGCTTCAATATAGAAACTTTGGAAATACTGGAATGAAAATTTCATCTCTGAGTTTAGGAGGAGCATTATATGGTAATGTTTATGGAAAATTTGACAAAAAGGGTGCTATTGAGGGTCTTCATTATGGACTGGATAGTGGAATAAACTATATTGATACTGCTCCATGGTATGGCCAAGGAAAATCTGAGAAATTTTTGGGAGATGCACTTAATAATATTCCACGAGAAAAATATTACATAGGAACTAAGGTTGGACGATATGAAAGGGCAATTCCACTAATGTTTGATTTTTCTGCACAAAAAACGACTTTGTCTGCAGAAAAAAGCTTGCGAAATTTGGGTTTAGATTATGTTGATGTTTTACAAGTTCATGACGTTGAATTTGCACCATCAGTTGATATCATATTAAACGAGACATTGCCTGCTATTGATAACCTTAAAAAACGTGGTTTATGTAAACGTATCGGTATAACTGGATATATTTTATCAGTCTTAAGAGAAGTGGTGGAAAAAAGCCCTGTCAAAATTGACTCTGTATTAAGCTATGGACGATTAACTCTGATTGATACGTCATTATTTCAAAATTTTGATTTTTTTCACTCCAAAAATATTGGAATAATTAATGCAAGCCCCATGGCAATGGGTTTGTTGTCATCCAAGTTTAAGCTACAGGAATGGCATCCTTCACAACCTGAAATACGAGTGGCTGCCTCAGAAGCTATAAAATATTGTAATCAGAAAGGAGTAGATATTTCTCGAATAGCCATGAGGTTTTCTTCTAGTTTTGAAGAGGTACCTACAAAATACTGATTTTGTTTGTTGTTATGATTGTATTCTGTCTTCTTATAATTATATCAAATAGTATTTTTTAACATATATGTACTTTAAGTTTACTAACTTGTTTAAACTTTGTTTACTCATAGTTGAGTTTTCTGTCTTGTGGAAGTTAAGTGATTAGTCCACTAAATTAATTATGAATTTTGGCTGTTTGAAATAGATTTAATAATTTGTGTTTACTTAATTGGTCCCATTTTCTCACAACTGCTACTCTAAATAAATCAACTTTCCTAATTACTATGTAAATAAATTAGCAGTATTAAAACTATTAGAGGGTGCTTGTCCCCCACCCACTGCCACCCCAATGAATACGGTCCTAAGTCACATAAATAAAGGTGATGAAGCTTAAAAAGTCACTTTGGAACAGCCATGGAAGTGATTTTTACTATATATTTGAAAGTAGTCTAAACACGTAAGAAAATTGTACAAGCCAGATGTTCGTTTAGGAATTGGTGTAAGATTGGACGATTGAGCTTGCGCTAGCTCAAGAGGGTCACAACTGTCACTCATGATTAAGATACGAAGAGGAGATGGGCTTTTAATTAGCAAGAAAGACGACCAATAAACTTATGATTTAAGCATTTGCACTCACCTTCATTATTCACTTCATAACTTAGCTATTTGTGTACAATATTTTGAGAGTATTTCATGTGGGGGGCAAAGTGACTTTAAGGATGGCTTCATAAATGAACCCCTGTAAGCTCATTTTAAATAGTACACTTCAAAGTTCTAGAAACTTTAGATTATTCATTTGCGGTTTTATCTGGTTGTGCCTACTTACAATAATAATATTTTGATTTTAACATTGTTTTGGACACCGAATTGGAGTTATCAGATTTCCTCCGCTTTCCTCCGCTGTTATAATGTCTTATGTAGGTTACCACTACTATTACTGGAATGTTAGAGAAGGATGTTATAGAAAGCAATATTGAAGCTGTCAGTCGACCACTTGATGATAAAGAGTTAGAAGTCCAAAACCAGCTGAGAAAAATGTTTTCTGACTTGAACATTTGTCACTGGGAAGGATTAGAAGTGGCTAATTATTGGTCTTCTATGAAGAGTTCAAAAAAAGATGACGTTTAACTTTTTATAGAAATAAATTTCTAATTTTGTAGTAGTTATATTAGTGTTGTTTTCAAGTTGTTTTGTTGTACTGTTTTAACCCACTATCATGATGTTTTGTATTTGTTCTATTATAGATTTATTTTGTGTTACATTAATATTACAACTTGCCCATAGTATATATTTTGGATACTACAAACTCAGTTTACTAAAATGAATACATCAGTTTCATTAAACTCTGGTACACAGATCAAATTTGTCCTGACAAACCTAAAGGGCACCTAATTCATGAGGGAATCAGAAAACTAAACTTATAAAGAATTTTTTTTTTCAATTTCATTACGTTAATGTGGTTAACATTCTTGATAGTTTTAATGAATTCAGTATAATCATTTTTTCCAAATTCATTACAGTAATGTAGTTGACGTTTTTGATTATTTTAGCGCTCTGCTCACACCTCGCACTTCCTCAAAGTCTCTTGGAAAGGTGGTATTGGATGATAATATATTTATAGTGTATAATTGAGTCAAATTTAAGCATAGGATTTATACAAGTGTTGTTAATATAGGGCAACTGCACCTAGAGCTCTGTTAAAACATTTATGCATAACTATGCCTCTTATTTGTAACTTTTTCGTAAATATCTGATACTTAGGCCATATATCGGGATCATATTGGATTTAGTTCATGAAATTAAACACCTTCATACCAATTTCAGGCACATCCGCTAACATTCTTAATTGGCTCATATTAGACAATTAAAGAAAGCATCATTTGCTACACATCAGTTTAAGTAACAGAATATTTTACATACTTGATTACTGATTGTACAATTTCTTACATCCTTTGTCTAGTCTTATCCATGGAAACAAAAAACTTGCTGACAATAAATTATATTCAGTTTGGATATTCTTCCCATCGTTAGTACCAGTTAATTATCGCTGTTTGAGTCCAATTTCCATACATTAAAAGTTTATATTATTTTCCAGTTTGCTATTGAAACATTCTAATAAAGTGAATTAATTTTGAGTGAAACCAGTCACTATGGTTTTAATTTTTTACTCACTGTATGTCAACTAAAAAAGTTGGTCCTTTCTTCAGTTTTCCAACTATTTATTTTATTTAAAAATGAGAATTTAAACGACAACATTGTCCTTTAAGCATAGCTGTCAGTAATTTCCATGCTATTTTTACAAAATATATATGTAAACCTGAGATAACAATCAGTAATTTAAAATAAAGTTGTTGCCATTTTATGCCCACTTAAATTCAACTGCGAATTTTGGTACTTTAAGTTTTATAAATTTGGTTTATTACTATTCTAATATTTTAATAATTTTCTTTTTATGGCTTAAAACAGAATAACACATTTTATCAAAAAACAATTGTATATCTTATATTCTCTTACATATATTTGGATGTGGTTTAAACTAAGTTAGTGAATTTGTTTTATTAGCTTGTTGAAAACTTAAATAATTTGTATTAATAATATTAATATTTAATAACTTATTTTATGTAAATAGTAAAATTGTTATAAAACAGTAATTCACAAAAAAAATAATATTGTGCGTATAAATTTAATGAAAAATCTACTGTTGTCTTGTGTGCTATTTTTGTTGTTCATTAAATACAATTTTGGATTTGTGAATTTGTTATGTTACAGTCAATTTTTTTTAATTTAGAGAAGGTGAGAAATTTGAAAAGGAACAGGGAAAAGATTGAGTAGAGTTTTGAGTATGAGATGTAATGTTATGTGAAATAAATTGAGACGGAAGCCATTGGAACATTTCTTCTAGTAGTAATCTCTGGCTTGTTTTGTTGTTTGCAGTAGGTGATCGTGTATTAAAATTGTGTGTAGTGTATTGTGTTTAAAAAGTGGTAATAGTTTAGCTGCTTAAACTGTTAACATTGAAAATGCCTGTGCAAGTCATGTTGATTACATAAAAGTTAAAATCCGAACTTCATTGCCATTCCACGTAATCTCCTGTTTAGGGAACTCAAGGTCATTAGTGAAGTCGGGGCTGAGTGATCGGTCACACAGTAAAATGCCAAACATAGATAAGGCAAAAAGCAATGAATTGCACAAAAAAAGGCAAGGCTTCAAACCCTGTCGCTGAATATCGAGACACTTCCCATTGTGAGCCATCCCTCTGTTCTTATCAAAGAATTCTTCTGATTGGTCACCCTAGCCCTAGCCCTAGCCCTCGCGCAATGCTATAATTTGTCACATGATTTGAAATCAAAGAATTAACCAATGAAATGAGTTCTTTGATAAGAACTGCGGGACTGTAGCCCATTGTTGCTAATTGCTATAAAAAGCCTATGGCATTTCTGATCTATCCCTACAAACAATCAGAACAGCAAACACACCCATAATGCTTGCGTCTGCTCAAAAAATATAGGACAAAAAAACATTCATAATTGAAAATTTACACAAAAATGTACAGTAAGCACGAAAAGCTTACACCATATCGTCATCTCATACCACAGGAGACTTTGAGGAAGTGTGAAGTGAGCAGAGATGAAGATTCAGCAAAATGGTGAATAAGTCAACAATATTATCTAATGGATCTCAGCCTTTCGGAACGCAATCAATCACCTATTGATATGTTAAACTTGATCCTCAACAACTTTAGAATAGATTAAGATGTTTTATTTGATTACAACAAAATTATTCATGAAATTCTTCAGAACCTTCCATATGCTTTTCTAGAAGATTGTATGTGCATTGTTAAGGCCAAAAGGCAACACACTAAATATAAACGAACCATATGGGCTGAAAAAAAAGTCAAGTCTCTAGATTCGGCACAAATAGGTATCTGATAATAGCCATTGTTTAAATTAAGCTTAGATAGTCAGCTTCTTTGCCAACTTTCAACAATATATCCTCTAGGTGTGAAATTGGAAAGTGTTGCTGGGCTGAACCATACAGTTTAGATACCGGTACAATTAGTGGTGCCCACAAGGAATCTGAATTTTCTACCCAACTATTTGATCCACTGCAAATTTCATTTTATCAAACATAGCATCTGGCACATGGTAGGGTTTGCATTCAAAGGGCTTTGCATTATCTTTGATCGCAATTTCAACTAGTTTTCCAATACTAAATCAAATTAATACTTAAAGTAATTCAATAGAATATCAACTTTTATGACATGACGGTATTAATATTACCACAAAGCACAAACATACTATCACCAAGACATACGTCATACACCATAATAGTAACAAAATTCACTGCATACAGCCTATCTACCTAAAATTAACTAAATTAATGTGTATAATTTCATCTTACCAGTCTCCGAGTGCTTGACTCTATAATTAATTCTGCTAAGGACTTTCACAAATTTGTATGGGCAATCCCTTGAATGTTCAAACTTTACATCCTTACCAGGAATCGTCAGCCATACTTAATAATTTACATCCATCCAGCTTTTTATCAACCTTTCCTATCATAAATAGATTTTTTTTCACAAGTTTCACGCAAATCTTGGTCCACCATAGTATCCCTCAATTAAATTTAATCTCTCTGCAAGTTTTAATATCTTCATACAAACATTCGAACCATCAAAATCTTTGACTAGACATCTACTGTAATCAATGTCTAGGAAATTGTGCCCATAGTGTTCCCCAAACAAGCTCGTATGGAACAAAATTAGATATTATATTTGGCATTTGTCGAAAAGTACTTAAAGCAAGAGTCAGATTCCTTGCTTGAAATATGGCCTTATCTGAGCATACTCTCTAACATCGAGTCCATTTACTAAATAGCACAATTGCATTCAGGATGGTATGGAGTAATGTGCATAACTTCAATCTGTAGTAGGTTAGTTAGCTCTTTCAGTAGCTTACCAGTGAACTGTTAGCCCATTGTCTGTCTGTAATTGGAGGTAGACCAGTATACTTAAATATTGTCTCCTCTGCCTCTGCATCAGCTTTGTATGTCAAAGACTTAAACTGTAAAACATCAGGACAAAATGTTTCTAAACACAACGTAGTAAGCAAAAAGAGATATCTATTCTATCAGAATGTTTTATCGCTCTCCCCTTCTTTCTTTTATATGCATTAAAACATCAACTCTATTAGGATATTTTAACCCTCTCCCCTTCTTTCTTTTAAATACATTGAAACATCAATTCTATCAGGATGTTTTATCACTCTGCCCTTCTTTTTTTTAAATATAATGTTGAAACATCAACTCTATTAGGATATGGTACCATTCTCTTCATTTATTGCATTTGATCATCAAGTTACCATCATCTGGTAGTTGGCAACTGCGGTACAACTCTAGATTTTCAATGCATGGAGGTTGATATGTCACTTGATGATGCAATTTTCTGGAAAATGTGAAGGTGCCTCATCTCAACATTTATGAGCAAGTGAGCTCTCATATTGCACTGGTCAAACACTGCAGCTGCAGGATTCTTCCACTCACAAACAGCTGTTGCAAAGGTAATGGCAAAAACACCACAGTCATTGGACCCACTTTGCCACTGGACATCATTATACAGAACTTTGATTTCATATATAAACTGTCATATACATTTATGATAGTCTCTGAATGGTTTATAGGATACAGCTAGCCATTGTTTATTGTTTATGTTCACAATTTGAACAAATTATCCTTGTTGTGCTTTCAAGGCCATTTTGGTTGCCATAATTGGGGATTGAATGAACCCATTTTATGATACTGTTCTTTTAAATTGTTTTGAAATGCAGATATATAAAACATAGAGTTCTACTCCACCAAACAAGCACCACTTATCTGGGAATTGTGAGGTAGCAGTGAGGTAGCAGATCAATGAAATCTGATTTAGTTGTAGATTTCCTGTTTTTGATAAATGATGAAGTTATATTAATGATTGAAGTGGAGAGTGAACCCTACCCTGGCTTTGTGCTCAGTTGAGCCACAATGCTTGATGATGAAGGCTGTATTGATGTGGCTATAGTGGTAGAAGTGCATTCTGAAAATGTTGCTTGTGGTGATGATGAGGATGTTACTGTTTGAGGTGTCTCGGAATATTTAGCATTTTACAATACAATACTGTAAAGGATTTGATTGATGAGGACTTTAAAGACAATTGAGCCTTCTTGAATGAAGAGATTTGTGATTTTAGAATTTGATCTGTTGGGAAAAGGTATGAAACCACAATGAACTTCTTAGCATATGAAAATAAATATAAATATTTGCTAAATATTAACCTGAAAAATATTTCTTCAGCAAACAACTACTATAATATTTCTTTAAAACTTTTTTACTGAGTGTTTATAGTTGGTAGCAGCGTTCCTTGGACAACTAAGCATGGACCTGATAAAAAGCTTTTCATTTTTCTTCCAGCTTTTCTCCCATACTGTGTGAATTCCTCATATTCTTTAAGATAACTTTGGTACTAACTCTGAAATGTTGAAAATATGAATTATAATGAAGTTTGTATAAATAGTGTACCTTATGACTTTCATCATTTTATGAATTATACCGGCGTTTTTGTCGTTCCTGTGCTTCTCAGATTTTGTGATGTG
>WLWI01003195.1_pt1 | contig 14049 bp, 15 predicted proteins | sample 6701501 | NCBI WGS metagenome assembly WLWI01 (sample SAMN12718690, study PRJNA515312) | sponge metagenome | isolation source: marine sponge | host: Mycale hentscheli | place: New Zealand: South Island, Marlborough, Capsize Point | collected 2014-11-01
TTCTCGTTTTTTTTTAAAGTCCACTGAACATGTCCAACCACAAAATATGCTAATTCCATGGTCCCCCGGCACTTTTCTCTATTCATATTAATCCACTAAACATGTCTAACCATAAAATATGCTAATTACATGGTCCCCTGGTAGTTTTCTCGTTTCATTTTAGTCCACTGAACATGTCCAACCACAAAATATGATAATTACATGGTCTCCCGGCAGTTTTCTCGTATTCATATTAATCCACTAAAAATGTCCAACCACAAAATATGCTAGTTACATGGTCCCCCGGCAGTTTTCTCGTTTCATTTTAGTCCACTGAACATGTCCAACCACAAAATATGATAATTACATGGTCCCCTGGCAGTTTTCTCGTATTCATATTAATCCACTAAACATGTCCAACCATAATCTATAAATTGTGTCTCAGACTAAGCCTATGGTGTGTGAATCATTCCAGGTAAATGGATAGAAAGAACTGAAAACATGATAAAATTCCCCATTAGGCAATGTTGACAAAGCATGAGATTGTTGCAGTGAGGAGGGTGATACCCCCCCCCCTCCCTCCCCCTTGGATCTTCCTCTGGTACTACATTGCGTATTATTTGTGTGTTGATTTATTTATTATTTTTTTGTTTTTCAATTAGAATGGAGTGTGTACATAATTGTTTATAATTTTCATGCGTGTGTTATTTTTTTAATTATATCTTTATGCTATAGTTAGTTATTATTATTACATTCAAACTTCATAAAAATTTAAAAAAAATAAAGTTCTTATAAGTTTTTAGGGTATGTGTAGTATATTATTTAGTTAGATTCACAACAGCTGAACAACAAACTTGTTGCATGTTGGAGTGTTTTATACTGACGGGAGTAGTAATGAAATGAATGATGAAATGTTCTGACTTAATTGGCATAGACGTACTGGGGTTGGACATACTTATTATTGCCAGGGTAAGTTGAATATCAATTGTATTTTCTTTTTATGTGTACGTAAATTACACTAATAATAAACAATAACATTGTGTTGGTATAGGGTATCTGTATAGCCTATTGTGTAGAATTTCATTTTGAAAATTCACATGCACTTGTGTATATAATAGCATGTGTATGTTACTTAATGTACGCATAAATAATGCTGTTGTTGTGATGTTACTAAAATTTAGTGTTTTATTTTTCCAAAAAATATTTTTTTATGTGCTTTTATATATACAGTGTTGTGCTTCTGTAACTGTCGTAAAAATGTATTTACATTCTTCTAGGAATTGTTGTTGATCTTTTCCAACTTGACGTTTGACATAGAGATGCTCATTTTTTTGACTGAGATGACAGTCACCGCTGTGTCCAAGTTTTGCATCACCTATAATGAAAGAACGGAAGACTTACAATCTATATCATTGTACTAACATATAATTGCAATAATATTTTTGGGGGGTTTGATATTTTTTCACAGGTATAATATACAAATATTGTCAATACTTTTTGTAGCTAAAATGTATAGAATTGTTATGGGCCATATAATCACCCAACAATCTTATTATATATACATATCATTGGAATACTCAAAAGCAAGGTCTTCTATAAGATAAAATTTGTTGGTAGGGGATTAGACAAGCAAAAAAAAAAAAAAAGACAAAAAAAAAAAAGGTAATTTTTGATTAACAGTGGATTCCTGAGGTCTTAAAGATAGACAGTACTTTGGTAAAGAAACCAATTGCGTTAAAAATTGACAAATGAGTTATTTATACCACTGTGTAGAGCACTCCCTCTGGAGTATTTTGATACCAAGATTGTAGCAGGTGCTGCCTGGTTCACTAAATACACACGCAGCATGCACAGTTATTTCAAGAAAACTACAATTAAACTTCTTATTCAATTTCTGGCTGAGTTCAGGAAAATGGAGGTGCTATGCTGAACAGCAGTAAGTTATAGATGGGGCCGCTTCACTGGTTAGCTAAGTTTAGGATTAGTCTTAGCTAAGTGAAACCAGCTTGTTGCCTGCTTTGGTACAAGTGAACAAAAAATAATAATAGCAATCTCTTTTAATCAATGAAACAAAAAAATATATATCATGATGGACATTCAAAATGTGTTGCCTTCTCTTGTTGTAGTGTGACAGAAGTCCTCATCATCACTGATATCAGTGTCAAGTCAGAGACTTACTGATTCTTTCCAGTGTCTTCACAAGAATAGTAAGGGGAGAGCCTCCTGGTCTGCAGGCTCCAACTTCAAGACCTCATAAATAGCCACATCAACGGATTATTCAAGTTTATTTATTTGCACAGCTATAACACAACTAAGTACTTACCTGTGATATTCCAATGTCCAGGGTAATTTGTTACTAGGCAACAAATTAAACTCTCCACCTTAGTTTTTAATTACTGGTGGGATCGATTTCCGCTAGCACCCAGGGAAGGTAAAAAAAAAAAGAGAGAGAGAAATATGTGGCAGTGTTTAAGAGGGCGCTTGGACCTTTAAGAAAGGTTTCAGCCACTCAAATTTGGTGCCAGTGATGTAGCTAGAGGCTAGGAGATACCCTTGGGCCAAAAAAAATATTGTAGGTGTTCAGACTGTACTGTACATTTTTGATTTTACAGAATTAGCTAGTCCCTTTTCTTAAGTACTGTCACTCAAAGTCAGGAAGGAAAATTCAGGTTTCAGATACCACTACTTGAAGTGTTCATACAACACTGCTGGTGTTACACTTTTAATTTACACTAAAGTAAGTACTACAGATACACTGCAAAAATTTACACTCTGATTTAACACTCGTAAAGTGTTATCGTAACGCTTCATTTTTAACAGTATGTCTCTGGAAGACCAAATAACAGATCTTTATTAGCTAGTTTAATACCAAACAATAACTAATCAATGCTGAACATTTGAATTCAATTTAACTGTATATTCAGAACCACCCACTACACCTCCGAGACTGCAGAAACCTGTTAACCCGACTCAGCCCACTGGAAATAGTAAGTTCTTGTATGCATGACTTTATATTAACAATTTGTCAATTAGAATAACTGGAAATGTATGCAACTACAACGCACTTCATCCTCTTGTCATAATTTAAAAGGTCAATTTCTACTTAATTAACCTTCAGCGCGCATGCACCAGAGGGTTATAGTAGTTGTCCTGTCTGTTTGTCTGTCTGGTTGTCTGTCTGTCTGTCTTTCATGCGCTCTGATTTTGGAGATTGCTGACAATTAACCGTAGCTTTAGGTATATACTTACTCAGAACGAAGATATAAGATCTTTCATTGTTCTACTTTTATGAATTTCTGGCTTATTGTTGAGAAAATGGGAAGCTCTCGGCTCCGCGAAGGTACCGGCTTTTGTGGGTAAGGCCCCTAGCATCACGTCTTAATCACGTGAGCAAATACAGTGAATTCTCTCAACAACGGGCTCCCGAAGAACGGTCAGCCTCTCCACAGCGGTAATGTTTAGTGGAACGAAACGTTTACAGTACAGTTCCAATCGTTTTATAGCCTCCGATGATCGGCCACCCCCGAATTCTTAACAACGGCCAGGGATAATTTTCCTAGAGCGGTCAAAATAGTAAACTTATAGCTACATAACATATACAGTGGAACCTCTCTACAAAGGCCATGCTTGGGGTCAAGTCTTTTGACCCTTGTAGAGAGTTTGGCTGCTTTCAGAGTTTATTTTTTATTGTAGTAGATCACTGTGTTTCATTTACGCTGGCTGTTGTTAAGAGTCAAGTTGTTCTTCAGAGTCCCTTTGTAGAGAGGTTGCACTGTATATAATAATTGTTCTTAATAGCTAGTTACAAATGTCTAGCAGCGATTAGTGGTTCAAGACTATCTTTCAATCTTTGTATATACTGTGGCGGACCGTATAAACGATAAATACAGGGTATTTTCAGTCCATAGCCGCCACCTCTGTTCACTTTTTTACGCTTAACTTCAACAAAAGTCTTGTTGACTTCTATTCTTAAAAACTGGTACAGAATCGGAGCCATGTTAATGGGGACATGTCCAACAATTGATCTGTCTTTGAAGACTACTACAGCACTCTTGTCTCTGACATTGGAAGGGTTTCGCGAGCAAAATATGCAAAAAAAACACTAACACAGAGATGATTATTTGACTTTTTTCACCTCAATAGGTCTATTTCGATTATGGATTATCATTGTTGCTTGGCATAATACTCTAAGAACCCCCGAAGAGAGGCAACTCTCTCAACAAAGGTCAAACGATCTGTCCCCAAGACCGGTTGTTGTTCGGAGGTTTTACTGTAAATTCTTGTAGCCCGTGGTGTAGTTTGCTTTACGCTCATGGAAGTTAACGGTGTTGAAAGAAGTGAAGTTTCCGCGTTGAAAATGTATACCAGTGAGTGTCTCTGGCTAGGTTAGCTTATTCTCTTATGAAGACAGCGTTTCCATGTACCATTTTCATTGTTCAAGCTATATTGCTTGTTCTTTTGGTCTGAGATTATGATTATTGTAATAGCTAGGTAGTGTTTAGTAGCAGCGCTAAGGGTTCACACCTTTGGTGCTTGATTTGATAAAGTGACACTATTCAAGTGTTAAGTACATCTAAAGGTCGCTTCATCTCAGCCAATTATTGGTGAATGAGAGAAGAGAGTAACAATCTTTCAGATATATATAACTCACTTGAAAATGTGCTGCGTGTATTTGTCTCTAAATATATATATATATATATATATATATATATATATATACAAAGTGTGTGGTATACAGGAACTGTATTTTCACAAGTACCTAATACATCAGTAGATAAAGCTTTTTAAAAAATTTGTGTAACGATAATAACTAATAAACAAAAAAATGGGTTTAGTGTGCACCTAGCAATTATAAAATTTCCAGGTGTTAGAAATTCTATAGTGTTTATGTCACCTGCTGTTTTGACAGCATTGTTCTGCATCCTTTCCTAACATTAATGGCTGTCGTGAGGTTTAACATGGAAAAGTTATATTCTATGGCAAACCACTAATATTTACAGAACATCATAGATTGTGCTGATCTCAATTGTTTCTTTAGCAAACGATTTTTGATGGGTGGGACGGAGAACAGGTAGGCTGCCACCAGAATTCTGACCAGCACGTAGACTAACTGGTAAAGGTTCACTAATGTCAAAGAGCTTCCCAGGTCCGCTCAAAATTCTCAGGCCTATCTAGGGGCACCCTAATAGTTACGCAATAATTTGGTAATTGTCTTGACAAAACTATGCACGAGGTCAGAATTGAGAAAATTGTATAATACTAGAGAATATGAATAGGTTTGACGCATGCGTAGTGAGTAGCGAGGTTACGTAGCAAGTTCAACTATATTCTAGATGATGCACGGGTGTATGCGCACGCATAAAAATTAATGAAATGGCAGGAATAAACTAAGGTACAGGAAATGAACTAAATTACAGGAAATAAAGAAAGATAGGGAATACATGCAATAATTGATAATATTCAGATTATGAGGTGTGTAACACCAGATGAATATAATCTAGAACATATTGTCAGGTGAATAACCATCAGTGCGCATGCGCGTGAGCGGTTGCAGTAGTCTGTTTGTCACTCTTTCATTCTGTTGGTCTGTCTGTCTGTCTGTCAATAGCGTTTCTCAAACTTCTCTTCGATTTAAACAGCAATAGCGATATCAAACTGCAGCACTACACAAAGTAAGTCCCTTTAAAATTCCAAAAATGTTTGTTTAGGCTTAGTTTTTTAGAAAAAGCAAGAGAAACTCGGGGCAAATGCTTTTCTTTATGGGTAACGTACTTTACTATACAATTTGCACTTAAATGGAAAATACTTAGCGGGCAGTACCTTTGCCGTAGCGTAGACAGTGTGCGTATATGATGTTGAAGTAAGTTGTGCACAGATAGCGCTGAGGGTTCACATCACTGGTGCTCTAGTTACAATAGTGATTCTTTTTACTTATGTGAATGATTTTTGTTTTTGTTTTGTGTGTGTGTGTGTGTTTTGTTTTTTGTTTTGGAGGAGAGAAAAAATAGTTTTGGGTTTGCAGTGATAAAAAGAAACTCAGCATTAGGTTGGCTTGTTTGCGATTTAAGCATACCAACTTGTTCTAATTGCTGACTACATATCCATTAAATTTTAACATAGGATGTTTGAAGACCGTAGACATGGCATTGATACTGAAACGGTCTAAAAGTATTGGAAAGTACAGCTTTCAAGATGCTCTCACATTCCTTCATAATCTGGTGTCCCAGTTTGACCTGCAAAATGGAGCCTCTAGAATTGGCTTAGTGGCTTACTCCGATCAAGTCTCAATAGAGTTTGATTTGGATGACAAAAAAAGTTTAAGTTCATTAAAGAATGCCATAAAAGTGTTCCTTATGTTAATACTAGATTTACTAACACTCCAGCAGGTCTGGAGAAAGCCAGGTATATATTGACACCAAGCAACCGTCATGGAGCAAGATCTGGTCGTGTTCCAAAGATAGCCATTCTACTGACAGGTGAAAACTAAAAGTATAATAATTATGGCTATACATTCATGCAAAAGTATATTTTTATTATTAATTGTTATTATTATTATTATTTTATTTTTTATTTTTTTATTATTAATATCATTATTAATATTATTAATATTATTGTTATATTATTATTATTATTATTATTATTGTTGTTATTATTATTATTATTATTATTATTAATATTAATATTATTGTTATTATTATTATTATTATTATTATTATTATTATTATTATTATTATTACTAATAATATAATTAGTGATTATTATTATTACTGTTATTATTGCTGCTAATATTATCGTTTTATAGATGGTAAATCTAACCGAGGTAATCTTAATTCAGCAGTACTTAATATGCAAAGAAACAATATTAAGGTACTAGCTATTGGAGTTGGTCATGTTATCAAATACAGTGAACTGAAGATGATCACTGGGCATTCTTCTAGCTATGTGTTCCCAGTTCAATATTACAGTGGATTGAACAGAATCTTGGACCAATTAATACAGAAATCTTGCCCACGTAAGTGTCGAATATCATTTTCTACAGTTTCAGTTTATGTGAAGGATACAACAGAACTTCTGATAGTGGACTTTCTCACTATAAAAATAATCTCTACTTAGTAAATTTTCCACTTGTCCCCTCCTTTGTATTGTTTAATTATCAACTCTTCAAGCAAAAAAACCCTCTTACTTGTGAACTAAAATCCTGGTCCCAGATTCTTCTTTGTAGAATTTACTGTAATCCTTATGTTATAGAATACACTTCTCCTTTTATATTTTAAAATAGAGCAAAATGCAATATTTGAAGAGCATTCTGAATGGGGAGACATGTGGTCTCAACTTGTCTCAGACGAGGAAGTTCCAGAAGATGAAGAAAGTGAAGCAATACAGGAGTATCAAGATTCACTGGATTACTTGGGTATTAAAGAGGATGAGTGAAAGAAATGATACAAGTTATGAAAATAGAATGAACAGAGACATTTATAGCTATTTAGTGGACTTTAGCATATGTTATATTGCATATTGTAGTGTTAGTTAATTTAGCAATACAAATATGGCATTTCAAACAGCAGAATTCTATGCATACCATATGGAATAACACTGACTAGAATATAGCACTAATTTCAGCAGTAAATGCGCTAGCTACAAATCTTATTAGGCCCTAAATATACGCTATTATTCTTTAATTCTTTTTTCAATCAATAAATATACCTATTCTGCTCCAAGGACATAGCTAATAGCTATGTCAAACGAACAAGGACTCAGTTGTATTGTATTATTACTGATAACTCAAAGTAATTATTTCAATATGACTGTTGTACTGAGCTAATCAGCAGAAATTGGAAAGTATAGTAGATACTGAGGGGGATTTCAGTTAGACAGCCCCAACAGCAGAAATGCCTCAATACTGAGAGTGGACTTTGTACACACTGAAAGTCCTAAAATAATAATAATACATTGGCAATTTTAAGTTCAGGACTACTTTTGCGCTGAGCAAAACAGCAGAAATTGGAAAGTGTAGGAGATACTGACAGAGATTTCAGAGTTGAATTATCAACTAGTTCGGCAAAACAAGTGGCTTTCAAAGTTAGCATCAGAGCAAATACATTTTTTCTTTTTACACAAATTATTCTTCATAGTCAGCTTCTCAAAACCACTTGCTGGCTTTCTGTCAGCACTGGGGAAATCAAAATATTAGTAATAGTATTTCCACTGATTTAATTAGCAAGAGTAATACCTTATAGTCTGGTCCATTGTGTATTGAACTGTTTCTCACTGTTTAGTATCCAATAATATTCATAGAACCACCGTTTGCCATTTACATGATGAAATCGCAAATTTTGTATTTAATTTTATTTGTGCAAAAATTAATTAACCTTGTAGTCATGATTGCTCATGCCCCCCTCCCCACCCGTTACCCTCCGTAACCATTTCTGGAATTGGTATTGCACAAGAGCCTCTCTTCCAGCCAGTAGTGAGTACCAGGTCCTGCATCTCACGTGCTAGCACATCCTTGCTAGCCTCTACCAGCACAATTAATGTCAGGCATGCATTCTGTATCTGTTTACACACCCCTATGTGGGGGAACTGGGAAACAACCAAGATAGGCTGCCACCAGAATGCAACAACTAGACAGTTTATCAAGCTGTTTAAATGCTTTTCCACAGCCCAAATCAGAAGCAGCAAGTAGAAGCAGCATCTCAGAAGGAAGGGGAGGTGTGGTATAACCACCACACTCTCTACAAGAACACTAAACATTATGTTCTGTAATTAGCTATCACTGATATTGCATTCATAAGAACACTAAACATTATGTTCTGTAATTAGCTATCACTGATATTGCTTTCATCACTTAATATATTCCCACACATCCAATAACACCATTACTTTTGTGCCATGTCATCACTCACTTAGCTTGTGCTGCTCAGACATATATAAAGACTTGGCAGTGCAAGCAACCTTCAGTGTAACTTCTTGCTATTCAGTAAATCTTAATTTCTGCAAACATTAAGCATAGATTTGAACCTCTGTGAGGAGATCTTAAATTCTCCATGGATGTCCAGGACTGTCTGGAGAGAGCATCAGCCACTGAGTTCACCTCTCCAGCAATGTGAATGATATCAAAATTATACTCAGACAATTTGATTTTGCATCTCAATAATCTAGCTGATGGGGGTTGGCCATTCAAGATATTGATTAAGGGCTTGTGTTCTGTAAATGCCTTAAAATAAACACCTGATAAATAATAGTGAAAGTGATGAATGGTAGCCAGTAATGCTAAAGCCTCCAAATCCAAAATAGCATAATTCTCTCTCTGGGCAAAAGTAGCCTAGAGTAGACACTGCATGGCAACCATTGTAAATCCCTGTAAACGCACAATGTGCCACCAACACCTGATGTTGAAGCATCAGAAAATATGCTGAGTGGGTCAGCTGGAGTGGGGACGATAAGTGATGAGTGATGACTGACTGCTGAAATGATATTCTTGAATGCAGTGGAAAATTCCTCTGAGATTGTGATGCTGGTTGAATTATCCTTAGGCATGTAGCCATTAAGAATGGTAGTGAATCTGGCCAGATGGGGGGTGAAACCATGTCTGGAATGGGGCATGTTTCTACAGAAATATAAAACCAAATCCAATGCTACTGGCCAATCTTGTTTTTCAGAAATGCATTTCGAAATCATTGATTTCATTGTGCTATGAAACCTTTCTAGCTTACCATTGCTTTGTGGATGATATGCCGAAGTTTTGATTCTAGAAATGCCAAATTTCTTGTATAAATGAGTGAGAGTGATAGAAAGAAAATTGGAGCCCTGATCTGATAAAATAATAATTGGAGCACCCAAAATGGCAATGACAGAAAGAATTGCTTTTGCTGTTTCCTCTGAGGTGTAACTCCTCAGTGGCACTGCAAATGGATAACCAGTGGCTAATTCCATACAAGTGAAAATGAATCTGAATTTCATCTTTGAAATGGGCAAGGGACCTACAATATCAACAGCTAGCTTTTCTCCTCTGTGACAAATCAGTTCTGGTTGCATCATTGGCACTTTTTGTCCACCTGACTTGGTGTGTTTTAAGCACTTTTGACAGGCTTGCACATGCTTTCTGACATCGTCAGCTAAACCAGGCCAGGTAAAATGTTTGTTCAACAAGGATCTTGTGGTGTTGATTCCTCCATGACCTAATCCGTCATGAGCAGCTATTAATACTTTCTTTCTCAATTGCTGCGGTACCACAAGTGCATGAAAAACAGTGTTAAGTGTGGAAGTTAAACACATCAGTAAACCGTCAATAATGAAGAATTGTTTGTTGCCCTTATGTGCCTGATCCCAGAGGGGTTGCAATGAGATGTCATGAGTTTGAAGCTGTTTGAACACATCTTTTGAAATACCATCAAATTAATGACAGTGTGGGAATTTCCATTGGAATTGATAAAGCCTTGCATACATTAGTTGAAGTATTTGCTGGCACAGTTTCATCTGTGTTCATACCAGAGGGAGTGATATCTTCAATAGAAGGAGTTTCATCAAGTGCAGTTAACAATGTATCGTCATGTACTAATGCAGTTTCATGTGCATTGGTGACAGTGACATCAGGAATGTTGTCTAATGACAAAGGCTTGGCTCCTTCTATGGCATGAAATGTGTCTGCAACTTGATTTGCTAATTCACCTTGAGCATGCATAGCCCTTGTGACAGTGAGTACAGGAATGGGAGTGGATTTGACAGAATGAATAAGTGAGAGCATAATTATTGTCTTTCCCAAAATCAGTGCCTATTAAAACTGTTTTATTTGGTAATCTGTCATCAGCTGCAAGCTCAAACACCTTTGAAACATTTGATACACTGGCACAGAATGAGGGATTTGGGAAATACCATGACTTGTGACTGTAGAAATAGGGGTAAGATTATCAGTGACAAAATCTTTGGAAATCAAAGAAATTTTAGCGCCAGAGTCAATGACAACACTGGTGTGAATGCCGTTTATGATGCCTTGAGTGACAATATCCTCTTCATCATGACACTACATTTGTTGCTGTCTGAGGGTCATCAACTTTGTCAATGACAGTGACACACCTCGTTGAGTGACTTTTCCTTGGCACAGGAATGGGTCTGCTATGTTGCTGTGGTTGTGATGATGCTGCACCTTGACTGTGTTGCTGTGATTGCAATGGACATTTGTCAGTATAGTGCCCTAGTTGGTTACATTTGTAACATGTTACTGAGCTCAAATCTCTAAATGACTGAGAATAAATGGGTGTAGCAGGAGGTGTAGCTTGCCTGTTACCATGCTGGTTATTTGATTTGATGCTGCTGACTTTGATAATGGGGTTTGGGATACTGAGAATTTATGGGGTTTGAATGATATGAATATGAGGGAAGAGAACTGGAGTGATGGGAGTGAAAGTTGGGACCAAATGTGGGTGATGAAAATTGTGGTTGATGTTGTTGATGTAGGTGAAATTGCCTCTGTGATGAGTTATTACTAAACTTTGGTTTAAAACTGTGTTCAGAGTGGGACAAAACAGTGTTACAGTAATTGATAAAGGTTAAAGTGTCATCGTAGTCTCTGTTTAAAACAGTTTCTCTCAACTCAGCATGGGCATACCAGCCAAAACACCTATTGTTGCAAAAGTCTGTGCAACTGCATCCAGATGGCACAAGACATGCTAATGTCTCCCAACTTGCTAGTATAATTCAAGGCTTCTCTCAGGAGACAACATCTATTCCAGTTCAGCTTTCTCTTCTAACCATTCAAGGCTTCTGCATTGTATCAGCAACTAGTTTATCTCACCATGCAGTCAAAATGATGAGAAAGAGGGTGCTCTACCAGTGAATATTATAGTATTGGTTGTCATAGTTAATATAGTAATAATAATAATCATGGTAATGGTTGGCATAATTATGGCAGTCTCCATCAGAACTTGCCGGAAGAGTAAGAGTGCTAAGTAAGTTAACAATTTAATTAAGATAATGCTGACTCAGTTATGTGATCAATTTACTCATTATTTAGAGAAACGGTCACTGCTGTTTCACTTGATACTGAAGGAGTTGATTCCCATGAATACGATTATGTAGAGAAATACAGCAAGTCTATGATGGAAACTAATCTAGCAGCTGAAAATGATGTGGCAACAACTCCATGTCCAGCTTATGCTCCCAGTACAGTGAAAATTAAAGAGAAAAACTCTGACGCCGATTACGAAACAATAAATCAGTTTTAGTTTCTTTTTGTGTTGTAGTGTAGTATTTTTTTCCCTTTGTTATACGCATAAATTGTCACCTACTCCTTGTTGTTTTTAAATACAAAATTTACTCAAGATCATCACAGCTTTATTGTGTGAAGCTATCAACTGATGGTTGGCTATAGTTGGGATAGTTGCAATAGTCACAACTATGTGATTGCTACAGATACACATACAAACACTATTAATATCATTCTAACAAAAAAGTCATTTTGATCATGTGAGTAATAAATAAATTAAGGGAAAATTTAATGGTGTCATCCTCTTTCAATAATTATGCGAACATATATTTTCATATTGCTCAAATTGACTATATATTAGCTTAGCACTTAAAAGGATGTAATAAGAAAATATTGGCAAATGAAAGTGTCTGTATTAGTAAACAGCCACTTGAACATGGCAATTACATATTATTTAATTATTATTATATAGATTTTTTAAGTACGAAATAGTGCCATCTCCAGCTATCGGTGCTATTGTGAATACTTCATGAAGTATAGCAATAGGATCAGAACTGAACTTGACTTGTGTGTAGTATTTGAGTTGATCTCTGGACTAACTCAATCTCCTATGGCTACATGGAGTACTACTACAAATATTCCAGGATCTATTGAAACTACTACTACTATTGATAGGACAGTTGCTGTGTTAAATATCAATCCATTGAGAGCATCTCATCCAGTAACTTACACTTGCCAAGAATCAATATTTATTCCACTTTGAGGCAGGACACAAATGATTCAGGAGTCAATAATAATAATAATACCACAGAGTAAGTAACTTAAACTGTTGTATGAAAATCTATACATGACTCAAATGCACATTAATTTATTTATTATTGTAACTACCAGTTACCATTATTACCAATTATTTATTTAATTAAGTAATCATTTAAATCGACAAAATACTTTACATATTGTATTATATATTATTTGTGCAGTTCCTGCTACTGAAGTTTCTATAGTAATATCACCTGGTCCACTTGTGGCGGGTGAAGTTTGTGAGAACATCACTCTGACTTGCACTGCCAGTGTCAATAGAGATGTGGTAGATGCTGGAGATTTGAGGTATTCTGTCATTTGGACAGATAGAGATGGCTCTGAAGTGAGACGCAATAAAAGGACCGGAGTACTTTCGTGCACCTCGAGCAATATCTCTAAAACCTCATTTTCTCATTTCTTAGTTCTACTGACACTGTCTTTTCCTACCATGTTCTGTTTTCCTGCCATGTTGTAATTTCAGTGTCTCAAAATAAGTTACAGTGTAGCAGTGCTGGATCGAGTAGCATCAGCTAACATCAGTTTACAGTGTAGCAGTGCAGGAGTAGCATCTGCTAGCATCAGTTTACAGTGTAGCAGTGCAGGAGTAGCATCTGCTAGCTTGTGATCAGTGCCTTAAAATTAGTGTAATTTGAGCATGTGTTTGATATGCAATAGCTAGCTATAGATATTTTGTAAACATGCAAGATTATTAAAATGATTTTTTAATCCTGTTATATTGATAGTAAAACTATTAAAACATATTGCACTTATATACCAATCTTAATAGTCATTATTACAAACTTAGAACATCTATATTATTCTTACTTCAGATCCAGTGGATTAATTCCAAATAATTTTTTGCGCTCTTCTAAGGCTGATGATTTCTTTGACTGTGAATATGATGAAGATGACCTGTCAGAACTACCGAAAAAGGAGAGATTGCTCAGGGTTCTGGGGCTGTGACCTGTTCTGAGTCTGCTGTGATTGGGAATGAGGTCTAGTTTGAGCACGCTGTGAATCGAGATATTGTTGCTGTGACTGAGAGCCAAAGGACTGTGAACTGGGAC
>WLWI01003196.1_pt1 | contig 14046 bp, 13 predicted proteins | sample 6701501 | NCBI WGS metagenome assembly WLWI01 (sample SAMN12718690, study PRJNA515312) | sponge metagenome | isolation source: marine sponge | host: Mycale hentscheli | place: New Zealand: South Island, Marlborough, Capsize Point | collected 2014-11-01
TTTTGCTTTGGAAGTACATGCTTATTCTTTTTAAAGCTACTGGGAGAAAGAACTACGCAATTGAAGCATTGACTCTTCTATCTCAATACCACATACTTCTTCCATGCAACTTGGCTGAGCAGCTGAAATGGTCACGGTTTATCAATGTACGTGGTCTTCTTGGACACAATATCAGCTGTGATTTACAACTCGCAAAGGCAACTAACTCTTTTGATTGTGAAGTTGGCATAGTCTACCAGTGGCAAACACTCCGAAAAATCACAACTTAAAGAATTAAAAATGATTATACAGCAGTTGGTGGAATGCGACCCCTTCAAAAGTGGAGCACAAAGACCTCTCCGATATTTTCCTAATTTGCAGAGAAATGCATTAATTAAAACCTTGGATGAAAAAGAAGTGAAAGAATGGATGGTGGAAAGATTTTCAATTATATCTAACCTGTTATGGCCTCATTAAACTTAGTTCAAGACTCAGATAGCAGTGATGATGACCAATATATGTGTTAAAATACTTTTTTTATGCCTCTTAAAGAATTTTTTAATGAAATACTTAAATACAATTATGAAACAAAACAATGACATATTCAGTAAAAGAATGAATTTAGTTTGGTGTCACACTGTTCACACTTGCATATTTTAGCACAAATGTCACAGCATGTACAACTTCCTGCCAATCACAACTTGGAAAATCACTGAACAGAATTGTTTTTCTACATAAATTGTTTGTGTTTGAGCAGTAATTCTTCATCTCGTTTGATGTATATTTTAAATCATTACTGTTCTTTAGTAGCAGTGCTAATGCAGGCCTTCTATCTCGTCCTGCTCTTCCACTTTCTTGTATATACATTTCTGTATCATCAGGAACACCCCAGTGTATGACTTGCCGTACATCAGGACAGTCTACACCCATTCCAAAAGCGCTGGTTGCTACAATTACACGAAGGGTAGATGAGGAAGTAAATTGCTTTAGTAGTTTGTTCTTCACTGATGGATGAGTGCAATGGGAGTATAAATCCGCAACTCTATAGTTAACATAGTTAGGTGATCCTTTAGGTTCTGTACAAGATTGACCGAGTGCTGTAATAAGGTAGCTGTGAATTGAAATAGCATCTGGATAGGAACGACAAAATATTATTACTCGACCCATATCACGTTCTTTGGCTAATTTTGCTGCTATCGGTTGAAAGACCTCAGGAATACCACCCTTTGGCTTTTCCGATACAAAAAAAATAATATTATTTTTTATAGGTGGAGCATAAACTATAGCAGGATTCTTCATACACAAATTTTTAATAATAAACCTTCTTGTTGAGAAGGTAGCAGTGGCAGTAAGTGTCATCAAACGTACACTTTCAGGAACAATGCTCCTTATTTCCTCTAGATGAGAAAATTCTTTCCTGAAACTTGGACCCCTAACATTGCAAATGAAACATTACAGGCTAACATTAGTTATAGTATATTACATACCACTTCTTGATGCAATGGGCTTCATCGATCACAAACGCAACTAAATTATTTGCATAAATGTCAGTTGCCAACAGGTCGGTCGACGCCCAACTACAGTGAGAGCATAAGAAGTTGTTGGTGAAATGCAGTGGGTAGCTCAATTTCTAGCTCTTCTTGGACTCACTTTGAGTATTATGGAGTTTGTGAAGGGGAAGGATGTGTTTGTATCTCTTCCAACTGGCTTTGGAAAGTCTCTCTGTTACATTCTTTTGCCCATTGTTTTCGATCAGCTACGAAGGTGGACAAGTGTCTCCTCTTATAGCTTTGATGCAGGATCAAGTGTCTGCTGCAACAGCAATGGGAGTATCAGCAATTCACATTACTGACAAGCATGCTACAAAGTCAATCGTAAAACAGTCAGTTAAGAATGGGGAATACCAGATAGTGAGTGGAGAAGTATACCGAGACGCCCAACTACCGCTGCGCTTGCACCGCTTCATGTTTGTGAGTACTTGCTAATGACTTTCAACCGGATGTAAACAAACCACGCTCCCTAAGCTATAAAACACGCGAAATAATTGTTCCCCACATGCGTGGGGAATGGAACGAAACGATGTATGCACGTTTACCAGACCTTTCCTTCTCCCGCGCTAGCGGTTGGTAAAGGGTCTGGCTCACGAGACTAGCCTTTATTGAACAGCTAAGTTGCCACCACACCCGAGATTCTTAGAGTAATACATTTTCCTTCATTTTGAGTTGTGTCAATAATATCGGTTCCCCACCATGACAGAATGTATAAGACATGAGAAGAAGAGTCTGGAAGACTTGGAGAGAGATATCACCTGCGCTGTCTGCCAGGAACGCTACACAGAGCCTAAGCTCCTCCCTTGTCTCCACTACTACTGCAAGAAGTGCATCCTCCAACTGGCCCACAGGACAGCCTCTCAAAGGCCCTTCTGTTGTCCCGAGTGTCGCAAAGAGACCACTCTCCCTGAAGATAGTGTTGACGGATTAAAGACAGCTTTCTTTGTCTACCGCATGCAGTCCATGTATTCTACAGTTGAGCGAGTCCATGGCAAGGTAGAGGTCAAGTGTGAAGGATGCACTGACTCTGAAGACAAAGCTGAAGCATTCTGTCGCCAGTGTGCTGTGTTTATCTGCAAGGAATGCATCAAGCAGCACAAAAAGTGGAAGCCCTTTGCCTCTCATGAAGTAGATACTCTAGAAGATCTCAAGCAAGGACGAGTAAGAGAGATCACTGTAGAGGAACCTCCCACTAAGAAGTGTCCCACTCACGAGGAGCCACTCATCATCTACTGCTTCGATTGTGCCACTCTCATCTGCCACCATTGCACAGCCAAGATCCACAGAGACCACAACTTTGAGTTCAGCAAAGTAGCAGCTCCTAACACCAGAAAAACTCTTTTAAGCAAGGTGGAGCCTATCAAAGAAAAAGTTTCAAATATATCACGAGCAATGAAAGCTGTACAAGCCACCATACAGGAAGTTGAGGAGCAAGGAACTTTAGTTTCTAATACTATTCTAACGTCTTTTGCTGAACTCACAGAGATTCTCGAAAAACGCAAGAATGAACTCTTACAAGAAAATTCTCAATCAGTTCAAAAGAAAGTTGCCAAGCTAGTAGCTCAAGAAAAGAATTTGTCTCTAGCTACTGCAGAGCTTCACAGCATTGTAGACTACACAGAGAGATTCGTAGGCAAGTGTTCAGACAATGAGGTAATGAGCATGCTCACTGAGATAGACAACAGAATCCAGGTAGACATAGAAGAGCACAGCAAGTCAGGGCTGAGCTTAGAACCAGTGGAGGAAGCCAACATGAGAGTAGAGGTAATAGGTAGCAAGACCTTGCAGGACTTCTGCCAGACCAAGGCTAAGTATATCTACTCCTCTGTAGACCCAGGTGCCTGCACAGTAGAAGGAGAGGGTGTGAAGACAGCAGAGGTGGGTAAAACAGCTGAGGTATTGTTGACTACTAGACTTTCTAACAACAAGACAACTAGACGTAAAATTGCAGTAGTCGGAATATTGAAGTCTCTAAGCTATAAATCTGAGATCAAGTGTAATGTTGAACAATTACAACCTGGAGAATACCGTATCCAATACCAGCCAATTGTGCGTGGGCGCCATGAGCTAACAGTGTCCGTAGACAAAGAGCAAGTGTCAGGAAGCCCATTTTCTGTATTTGTCTTCATCTGGTAATGATGTAATTATACAATAGTAAACAGTGGAAAAAATTACATTTGACAACTGGAGTTTGCCTACAGTAGTATAGCCTTAGTGAGTTAATATTTTACGCATACACAGAAGTGTCACTCTAGGGGGGAAAATCAATCGGAAGTCAAAATTGGGGCCATAGGTCTATATTAAATGAAAATTGGCAATTCGTTATTGCCATGTCATTAGCAAAAACTAATACCGTTATTGACGAGTGTAAATATAATAAATCATAAAGCATATGTAATCTATGACTACCTAATCAGTTGCACTCACCCAGGTTACAATGAATGTGATAATGGCTGCTAATACATAATTGCACTTTTTGTGTACTTAGTTATATTCTTGTCTGGAGAGAGACAGTGCTACATGGGAAGTATTTGAATTTAAATGTTACTAGGAATTAATGAGCCAAGGTATTGCTTAATATGTAGTGAGAATGTGTAGAATTGAACCACATACTCTAAGGTAGGTTGAAAATCAAAATAAACGTATATGCTTTGTTGGCAAGTGTTCAGACAATTAGGTAATGAATATGTTCACTACCACTTACTTATCAGTCTGAATTTTCAGCAATGACTGTAAATTCTTGTGCCATTTTAGCTGTGAAAACACAAAACTTATCAGGACTCGTGGTATATATAGATACCACAAAGATAATGAAGTTGTCACAAAAAGGTTTTTAGTAGAGTGGGAGGAGTTTGAAGGAACTTGGGTGTGTGGCAGTAACAGTTGTTCCCATGGTGAATTCCTGTTAATTACAAACATCAAATATGGGGTGTGTGGCATAATCTTTGTGCTTTGTGAGTCGTCATTATTGAGATAACCAGTTCAGGGAGTTTATGAGTAGCTATAAGATAAGCATGACTAGTTAGTATGTTCGCTACTGAATATCTATCATATGATTTTACTGTAGTGTCATTTTACATCATCAGTGTTTTTACATTATCTCAAAGAAAAAACATATAACCCGAATTTATTATTCTAAGTGCCTAGATAATTTCTGCCCAGTAAAATAACTTCTTTCAATTAGCTAGTGATTAATGCACAAACAGATCGCCATACCAATAAAGCTGGGGATATAAAAACAGAATTTTGAATACAATCACCAAAATAGAGAAAAGTAACCCAGCCAGACAAGTATTATGAAACCTTGCAGTTACAATGCCTTACCACTGCAAAGTATAGAATAAATCATACAACAATTGTTGATCATGGAAACTGTAGTCCTTGTATATGCCCACCCCCCCCCCCCCCCCCCTCTTCCCTTCTTTCAGAGGCCGTCAAGCTGTTCGATTTTGACCTCCACATCCCCAGTCCTGAACTCTGCACTGACAATGGAGTCATGATAGCGTGGGCGGCCATTGAGAGGAAGGGCTGCCTCAGCTACAAGAAGGGTCACGTGACTGGATGGGTGGAGTTGGAGTATGCTGGGAGCAGGAAGAGATGGAGGGATTAGAGACATTCCATCGACTTCCTTTAAGGCGGAGCTTGTCTGATGAGATTACAGCTATGAGACTGAAGTCATCTGTTCGTGCTGATAAGATGTTAACGATCATTGCAAACATTGCGCGATATATTATGTTTTGATGGTTTTTTCCTCATAAGTACAGAATTTTTTTCCCTCCCACCATCACAATCTTACACAGATGCTGTTTTTGAAATTTTATATTTCATAGTTACTCAATATTATTTATCAACATAAAATTATTTCTATATTTTAATTATAAATACTATTAGCAATTATGATCATTATCATCACCATTTGCTAGATATAGTTATTATGCGTTATTATATAGCTAGCTATATACTTTTGTTTATTAACTACCTTATTTTAATGTGGAATTTTTTTTAACTATATTATAAGCTTTCCGTTCATGTTTAAAGTATCTCTTATAGTCATCATTACATTTGCAATTAACTTTTAGGCATTGTACAAAGTGGAAGAAGCTGGTCATTCTGTTGAATTTGTTTAGAGCAGTCTCAACTATATACTCTTGTGTAGCTACATACTTTTTCATGTCTAATTGCATTAGCCAGTTCCAACAATACTAGTCTTCACATCACTAGATGTTTAAAATTATTTGAGTGAAAATCTTTAAGTTTAATACTTATTCAAACTGTATTAGTGAGTGATGTGATGTCTTCTGGTTGTGGATCACAATCTCATATTGTGAATACAGAAGCTATAGCTAACAATACAGATGGGAAAGAGTAAGTAAAATAATTTTAGTGGTGCAAATATTTGTTCCAGAAAGTATAAATATTTTCCTCTTTTGGGGGGAGCTTAGCTTATTTGTAATAAGTGGGGGGTGAGGGGGGGCACTGCTGTAGGAATTACTCATGTGAATAACCTTCTGGATGAAGACCTATGAATAATAGAAATACAAAGTGTGTGGTCATATGAATATGTGACAGAATCTGAGAAAACAGCCCACTTCGTGCAAAACATGAAATTGAGATACAGGCAAAAACATCGAGTTGGGCATAGAAATTGGAAAATTTTTTTATTTGTTCATACCCCTTTGCCTACATTCTGACAAAATTTGAAGTGTCAACGACAAGTATTTCATGGCGAGCGTGTCGTTAGAAATGCCGCACTCCTTTCTCTTGCGGTCTTTCAATCGTGTTTTTCTCAATTTTTCCTAAATAGCGTGGTAGAACAGGCGAAACTTTAACGGCTCATAACTCGAAAACTACTGATATCCAACTAATTATTTATGGCTCATTTTGAAGGAAATTTTAAGGAGTATACATAGCAAATACAAAAATAAAATTTTGATGGAGTGCTCCAAGTGGGCTGTTTTCTCAGATCCTGTCTCATATCATTAAATCAACCCACAATCTCATGTGACTGACCACCACGCCTTCAACAGCTAAGTTGCCACCACACCCAAGACTCTTAGAGTAATACATTTTCCTTCATTTGAGTTGAGTTAATTGAAAAAAAAAATCGTTTCCCACCATGGCAGAAGGTATAAGACATGAGAAGAAGAGTCTGGAAGACCTGGAGAGAGATATCACCTGTGCTGTCTGCCAGGAATGCTACACAGAGCCTAAGCTCCTCCCTTGTCTCCATTACTACTGCAAGAAGTGCATTCTCCAACTGGCCCACAGGACAGCCTCTCAAAAGCCCTTCTCTTGTCCTGAGTGTCGCAAAGAGACCACTCTCCCTGTTGAGGGTGTGGATGGACTGAAGACAGCTTTCTTTGTCTATCGCATGCAGTCCATGTATTCTACAGTTGAGCGAGTCCATGGCAAGGTAGAGGTCAAGTGTGAAGGATGCACTGGCTCTGAAGACAAAGCTGAAGCATTCTGTCGCCAGTGTGCTGTGTTTATCTGCAAGGAATGCGTCAAGCAGCACAAAAAGTGGAAAGCCTTTTCCTCTCATGAAGTAGATACTCTGGAAGATCTCAAGCAAGGGCGAGTTAGAGAGATCACTGTAGATGAACCTCCCACTAAGAAGTGTCCCACTCACGAGGAGCCACTCATCATCTACTGCTTCGATTGTGCCACTGTCATCTGCCACCATTGCACAGCCAAGATCCACAGAGACCACAACTTTGAGTTCAGCAAAGTAGCAGCTCCTAACACCAGAAAAACTCTTTTAAGCAAGGTGGAGCCTATCAAAGAAAAAGTTTCAAATATATCACGAGCAGTGAAAGCTGTACAAACCACCATACAGGAAGTTGAGGAGCAAGGAACTTGTGTCACTAACACTATTCTAGCGTCTTTTGCTGAACTAGTAGAGATTCTCGAAAAATGCAAGAATGAACTCTTACAAGAAAATTCTCAAGCAGTTCAAAAGAAAGTTGCCAAGTTGGTAGCTCAAGAAAAGAATTTGTCTCTGGCGACCGCAGAGCTTCACAGCATTGTAGACTACACAGAGAGATTCGTAAGCAAGTGTTCAGACAATGAGGTAATGAGCATGCTCACTGAGATAGACAATAGAATCCAGGTAGACATAGAGGAGCACAGTAAGTCAGGACTGAGCTTAGAACCAGTTGAGGAAGCCAACATGAGAGTAGAGGTAATAGGTAGCAAGACCTTGCAGGACCTCTGCCAGACCAAGGCTAAGTATATTTACTCCTCTGTACACTGCGCAATGGAAGGAGAGGGTGTGAAGACAGCAGAGGTGGGTAAAACAGCTGAAGTATTGTTGACTGCTAGACTTCCTAACAACAAGACAACTAGACGTAAAGCTGCAGTAGTCGGAATATTGAAGTCTCTCTACAATAAATCTGAGATCAAGTGTAATGTTGAACAATTAAAACCTGGAGAATACCGTATCCAATACCAGCCAATTGTGCGTGGGCGCCATAAGCTAACAGTGTCAGTAAACAAAGAGCAAGTGTCGGGAAGCCCCTTTTCTGTATTTGTCTCCATCTCCCCTACTATGTTAGGCCACCCTGTGAAGGTGTGGCGTAACATAGGTGTTCCACGTGGCATTACTATTAACTCAGTGAATCAAATAATAGTTGCCACAAGTTCCAGGATCATCAAGGTAGATGGGGATGAAAGCATTAATCTTGTGTCACAGTCTGCAAGTGAAATGACAGATTTTCAGTTTGTGTCAACTGATCTCCAAAATAACATTTACTGCACAAGTTGTGATGACAGTACAATACTGCGGTGTGACAAGACAGGAGGCAATGTTCAGACTAATACAGTGAATCAGGTAGAAGCAGGCCACTGGGGAATAGCAGTGGTAGGAAATGAAGTGATGGTTTGTGAACATAAAAGAAATGGCACTATCACTGTATACACCAAAGACCTCAAGCATATTCGATGCATTGAACATCCCAATATGGGAAAATTTTATGGCATATCTGCAGACATTCATGGAAATCTTTATGTTACTGATGCCACTTACTCGTGTGTCCGAATCTTCAGCAATGATGGTAGATCTTTGCGTCACTTTTACTGCGACATTAAAGAAGCCAATACACTGACAGTAACTCGTGGTATCTGTGTATCAGGTGACTATGTCTACGTTACAGACTGGGACCACCATTGTGTGGCTGTGTTTTCCACCGCAGGAGAGTTTGTCACTTCATTTGGTCAAGAAGGCCAACAAGTTGGATATCTTAGTTATCCAGATGATGTTTGTGTAGATCAAGATGGTTTTGTATATGTCTCTGATAATTCTAATCATCGAGTTCAGTGTTTTTGACTGGATATTGAATTAGTATTGGACATTCTATAACTTTATTGGCAGATTACATCAAAATACATGCAATTCAAGTAACATTCCTAATTTTATAAAAAAAATTATAATGATTTGTGACTTCATTATTTTGTTATTATAGCTAATGCACCCACCTTGTCCTCAATTGTTTTCATAATTTAAAAGACACTCTTTTTTTTTCTTCTTGCTGCATTTGTGGAAGTGAATGTATTTTTTTGTAGCATGATAGAATAGAACTATTTATACCAAAATTTTCACCAGCAATGTTGCAGAAAATGTTAAATAAAACAATTTAGCTAACATTAAAGTTTTCCTACCTTATTTGTTTTCTTCTTGTTGATAAACATCTTTAAGACTCATGTGCAATTATGGTTGTGGCGGTACTACTTGCAGAGCAGAAGGAATCATTCCCGGAGTAGCTCACAAATACCACAAAGATAACATTGAAGCTGTCACTAAGGAAGCGATTGAAGAGAGTGGGCTGGCGTATAAAAGACTGAAAGGAAAGTGGAAGAAAAATGTTAATGCAAGAAAAGGGGAGAGTGGAGAAGGGAAAGAAATCAGGGTGCAAGTGGAAACTTAGAAAAAATGGATGACACAAGAGTAAGGATGTCACAATCATTAGAGAGGTGGATTAGAAGTGTCAAATATAGGGGCGTGCATAATCTTGGTGCTTTGAGATTTGCCATTATTGAGATGATCAGCTCTAGGTGTTTAAGAGTAGCTACAAAATACACATGACTAATAGTATGTTTGCTACAGTATATATATCAGAATGATTTTACTGTAGTGTCATTAACCCTCAGCATGCATGCACGCACCACGAGAGGGTTATAGTAGTCGTCATGTCTTGTCCATCATGCTCTGATTTGAGAAATTACTGACAATTAACAGTTGATTTAGGTACGAACTTACTTAGAACGACAATTTAAAATGTAGGAGCACCTCCTATTGTCATGTCATAATCACGCGAGCAAATAATGCTGCCTGCGGGTTATATTTATTTTTTTCTGAGAAATTAATGGTGTGCTGGAAGTGGAGTTTCATGTTTAAATAATTATGTAAAACCAGTGAGTGTCGCTGACCAGTTCAGCTTCTTCTCTAATGAAGACAGCATTTACATGTACAGTTTTAATTGCTAAGAATAGCAAATAAATTATTCTTTTAGTCTGAGATGATTTTGTAATAGCTAGCTGGCTAGTGTATAGTAGCGCTGAGGGTTCGCAACTTTGGTGATTCATTTGAGAGTGTGTTTGCATCATCTCTTCAAAGAACTTATTAACATTTGCTAGTGATTAATGTACAAACAGATCACCATACCAATAAAACTGGAGCTATAAAAACAGAATTTTGATTACAATCACCAAAATAGAGAAAAGTAGCCCAGGCAGACAAGTATTACGATGAAATCTTACAGTTACAGTGCCTTACCACTGCAAAGTATAAAATAAGCATACAACAATTGTTGATCATGGAAACTGTAGTCTTTGTATCCGTTTTGTATCTGTTCCCTGCCCCCGAACAAAACAAGTAATAATACTTACAATAAAAAATAATAAAAATGATCTTATAATTTTGATATTTAGTTAAAAAGAAGAGTTATGTAATTCAACTAAATAAGGAATCTATTGTCCACTAAAGTCTTTCTGGCTAAATTTCTTCTTCCGAAGGCGTCTCTGATGTAATCTAATGACTGAATGCACATAAGAGACAGAGGATCAAATGAACCATCTGCAACAATCTTATCACCTTATATTACAGCAATATTCAATAAAGTTGCACATGCGGTAGTACATTATAGCGGTTTAAAGTTTTCAAATATTATTTCTTGAATGATTGGGTGGGACAAATACTTGCTGGTACTGACGTACTATTATACAATAGTAAACTGAGTGGAAGAATCACAACAGGCAACTGGAGTTTGCCTATAGTATTGCCTTAGTGAGTTAATATTCTATGCATACACAGAATTGTCATTCTAGGGGGAAACATTAATCACAAGTCAAAATTGGGGTCACAGGTTTATTTAAATGAAATTTGGCAATCCATTATTGCTTTTTCATTAGCAGGTAGTTACACCTATAATGAAATCTATTATACCAAAACTAATACCTTTATTGACGAGTGTAAATATAATAAATCATAAAGCATATGTAATCTATGACTACCTAATCAGTTGCACTCACCCAGGTTACAATGAATGTGATGATGGCTGCTAATACATAATTCCTAGAAACGAGATCCACAACTGCAAACACAAGCACATCTAATTGGAACAATGTCCAACTGTGACCTCGAAACAGAATCCGCTTAAAGTTCATCGCAGAATCTAAAAAAAAAAAGTTTAAAACACAATTCATCACTCCACCAAGTACCACAACTTGAGTCCGCCCATACAATTACATACCTAACTACAGTATGTATGTGAGATCTCCTATTCATTATGAACTACACCAACCAACATGGATGCAGTACAAGTCCTCACTCACCTCTGTACACAACAGATGCATCATTAGCTCCAGGACTGGTGAACTCCATCTTGAGAACCCTCTCAGCCAGTAGTTTATCTTTAACTTCATATGTCATCTGCTGCAGACTCTGTACAATAAAAAAAGTAACTAAAAATAGAACATTTATTGGGTTAAATTTTGTTGAAGACCAAACCAAAGCTGAACACTCAACTTGACATTATTAACTACTTATCATTTCACGCTTATATCATTTCACTTCTACACTTAGTGAGCATGCTCAATTCTTCTTTATTTGTACATGCGTATTATCTCACATTCACGTATCACCTTTGTTACCCGTTTTATCATTTTCACTTCTCATTGTCACTCGAACCGTTTGTGTCTAAATTTATCAAGCCATAGCCGATTACAGTATATAACTAGTGTCTAGCTAGTTAGTGAGAAGTCCGGAGTGGGGAACTGTACGATAAACATTCCCTGTCTGATTACTAAGAGTGGAAGTCTCAGACAACAACCGAGAGGCCAGCCTTACAACATGACTCGTTAGAGGTTGACCATGCGTGATCACTTCCCTCTTCAAATTTTTTTTTTAATATTGGAACTCTGCCCTTCTGCATGCCTGGGCTTTATATAGGATATTTTACTGGGTGAGGAAGATGCACACACCCATATGAGAGTGTACTCACACTGATCAGTGTTTGGTTATATGCATGATTATGTACATATAATCTACTACACCTAGAACTCGACTATCAGCCAATGTACTATATTAACTGTATAATTAATTAACTTTCTTGTTTAGTGGAGACGTTTCGGTCCATGGACCTTCTTCAGGTATGTATATATCATACAATCACTCTGTTGTGCATTCTCAGTTTGACTGAAAAGGTCCACAGACCGAAACGTCTCCAATAAAGGAATTTATTCTACTACAAGAAAGTTAATTAATTATCTAGTTAAATAGCATATGTACATAGTAATGAGTCTTTATAACAGTATTATATCTAAATTCCCATTGGGGGGAGGGGTGAGAGTGTTCAAGGCCGGCCTCATTCTATATAAAATCCACACATGCCTAATCTGTTCCAGCTTACATTGTATATACCTACCTATGTACTCCCCTCTGGGAAATTCATAGTGTTTGCAAATACTGGCCTTCATCACACTGGTTTCACATTAACATGTTCCATTTTGATATTCAGTACACGTGACCAAATTTAGCACAATTCTTAAACAGAACTTTGAGCACTGTATATGCTGTGTGCTATTGTGTGCATTGAATTAATATTCTCACCCTCTCAAAGAACTGTGTAAGAAACTGATTCATAGCCTCATAAGCCACAATAGTCTTCTCTGACAGCTTCCCTCTGGCAGAATCACCACCATCTGTGGCCAATATAATACTCAGATTAAATACAGAAATAGTGAGTGTATGTGCATACATGTGTGGGTACGTGTACATGTGTGTGTGTACATGTGTGTGTGTGGGACACATTCCTAGTCATAGCCTCCTCTCTTAGCCAAACAGTTTAACACACATACACATACATACACACATACACACAGTATAAATTATCCGAACACTTCAATTAACAGAGAACACCCAAATTCTAATAGTAGCACATGCAGACACGAATAATTGACTGACCATGCCCCTTTATTAGTGTGCTATAATACATTTTCTATGGTGTACAGATATCTGACCATTTCAGTTATCCGAACACCTCTGGTCCCAACGTGTTCGGATAATTGAAGTCCTACTGTATATATAATTATACTGTACATAAATAAACCACACAAACAAATACACAATCACCAGTCTATAAATAAAACAAAGAACATCATCAAAAATCCACTTCAAACTCATTCCTTACTTCGTCCATGATGAAGGGAATTTCCCCCTCTGCCCACATCGGTGCCAGGTGAAGCCCCGCCCTCTGTCCATCTGGCCCTCAGTGTAGAGTAGATGTTCTCATACTGAGTCCTGAACTGTGGTGTTAGGGACACTTCGTACGTCTGCAATTCTGAACCGTTCTCTAGACCTCTCTCTCCACACAGACCATCCTACACAACACACAAAATTAAAAAATATATATATATAAATTCTCTTGCTGCCACTAGGCGGTCAAGTGCACCTGGCAGAGCCAGGATGCCTGTGCACCAAAGCAGGCATTGTGAGCTGTGCATGCAAAGCTGGAGCTGGGCTAGAGGAGAACAGGCCTTTACTCACAGCAAGTGGTGTGGGCACCCGAAGTCCCTCCCACCTGAATCATTGCTGTTTCATGAGAAAAGGCCTTGAATTTGCACCCCAGCAAATGCCAGGTACCCAATCACAGCTGGGTGGCCTGGTGGGGCTGGTGGGAGGCAGAAGAAGAAAACCAGATGGACAGTTGCCTGAGTGGGACTGAACCTGACCTCAGGCCCTGAGCCAAGGACACAACCACTCACCACACAGCCACCACACACACACACACACACACACACACACACACACACACAACCACACACGCACACACACACACACACACACACACACACACACACATACACAAACAGATACTTCTGAGTATTCATTACTAAACTAGTGGTGCGCTCGAATAGCGCAAAATAGCGAAGCGAGCGATGCATGTTCCCTGTAATTGCAGCTATAGATACAGTTATTTATTTAATGTTGTTAATGTTATGTCTGTCTGTTGTTTCATATAGA
>WLWI01003200.1_pt1 | contig 14037 bp, 9 predicted proteins | sample 6701501 | NCBI WGS metagenome assembly WLWI01 (sample SAMN12718690, study PRJNA515312) | sponge metagenome | isolation source: marine sponge | host: Mycale hentscheli | place: New Zealand: South Island, Marlborough, Capsize Point | collected 2014-11-01
TTATTGTTAACTCTTCATGCCTAATCATTGCTATTATTTAGCGATTTCCTTCACAAATCATCTTTACCTATACTCATGTATTTACTCGCTCGCCATGCATTTGCGCTATTCGAGCGCACCACTAGTACACATACACACAGAATTACTCACTACCCCCGCCCCATCATGCCGCACCACCGGATAATTTCGCGCTAACCACGTACCTACATTGAACGACACTTTACCAATTACACACAATCGAGCCTTGAAAGAGACCGTGATATTTCAGCAAGTAATATTCACACAACTCTTACCGTTAATGCATATACAAATACATGCTCAGAATGTCAGTATGTGCTGAATTACAATGAAGGTCTTGGAAAGATGACAATTATGGTAACTTGTTAAAGAAAATTTCTAAATAATTAAAGTTTAATGGGCGTATACCAGTCAGGGCATGTGACCTCGCTAGACAGGGGATTGTTTATGGCTGTCTGCTTCTTCGTCGGAGTTGCCCATGCTACTGTCTGAAGAGGAAGAAGAGGAGGAGGAGGTCAGTGTGGACAGGAGGAGCTCCTGGACAAATCTACTCATATGGCGTCTCTTCTCTTTCAGTTCGTCCAACTCTGCCCCGGACGGCTCAGGAAGATTATAACTACACACAAAAGGACTAGAATAAGCTGCATGATACATAATAAATTGGATATGATTGGACAGGCTAAGCTTCAACATACACATGCTTCACTTTAATACAATTAGCGACTTTCGATTTTTGGCATTTCTAATTATTGCATAGTTACAGTGATCTCATCTTCTTCACTAAATTATTGCATTAGTTTAGGTCCCATCAGCACGTCAATCTATATAACTAGTGGTGTGCTTGAGCACAAATGGCGAGCGAGGCTTAAACGACACTATTGTTAAACAATTGATTTTAACTACTAACACTCAAGCTACTAAAATAAAGTAGAGTTTTTAAATTATGTATATACGGTAAAGGTGTTTCACTGCCATAGTAACCGCTCCCCGCAACTGTTGAATAGAAAAAGAAGCAACAAAATCAAGTCACGTTATTTAAATTTTTCTTTGTGATTCTTAATAGTAGTTGTAACGCACAATACTTTCACACAACTGAACATACCTACGCAAGACTTAACTTCGTGGTTAGTTTAGCGGACAATGAATTTTCAAGTAAATACTGTTGCGTAGGGCTTATAACTGTGACAAATAGCGTATTAACTTACCACCACCACTAACTCAAATAGAAACGGAGCTCTCATAAGTTGTTGAGTTTTAACTGCACTTGTAAAAGAATTCAATTTCTAGGGTGATACGGAATATAATCGCTAAACCGGAGGATTCTGTTTAGTGAAGTTTGGGACAGGGTGGAACACGGAGCGAACACAAAATTACGCGAGGGTCAAAGTACAAAATGACATACATACGTCCACACACATATATAAACAAACATCCCCGATTTTCAATTGTGCTACCCCTGAGAGTGTCTCGCTCGCTCTGCTCACTCGCCAATAATACACTTGTGTGCCAGTAACAATGATGATGGTGTTAATGAATAATTAATTAGCTGAGTGAAAAGTGGCTAGAAACAGAATCCTTTGGTTTAACGATCCTTACCCGTATCACTTGATGAAATTTAATTGGGTTGGCAAAGCATCAGTACAAACTGAATAGGTAAAGAGTCATCAAAGTGATTAAAGAAATGACTATTATTGTAGCAAAAAGCAGATGAAATTGGTAAAGAGGGTCCACAACCATGGATAGAAGGACAAAGGGACTGAGCAGCAGGAGAGATAGACAAAGGGAGAAGAGAATATCCCTGAAGGAAGAGCTGAAGAGAGGAAAGGAGGATAAGAAGAGTTGAGACAACTCAAAAAGAAAAGAGCAGGAAGAGGGAAACGTATGTAACTAAATCAAGTAGTAGAGGATAATGAGGATATGTTACGCTACTGCTTCCCTACCACTCACTTTGCCAACAGAAAAGGACTCTCTTTATCTCCAACACTCGACACGTTCTTCTCAGAGTCTTTCTTGCCGGCTGCAGTCTCTGATAGCAACTCAACTCGTGAAGTAAGCCTGTCTAATCCACCAAGTCCAACTCCTCTTTCTGAATGTGGAGTGTCAAGTAGATGGCCTGCAATATATCAGAGATAACCACAAGCAACAGCACACCTAACCAACACTCAGCTGCATCAAGCTACATACTACAGGGTGTCATATAGAGGAAGGCTGACCCTAAACCTCCCCTCCCCCCACTCCCAGTGTTTGGACATTAGCTAGCTTTTATCATACATCGTCCAAAACCATCTTTCTACATCCACATGAATTTTTTTAACCTTATGACTTAGCAAAGCAGTGCAGGCTTTCATACAATTTTTTTTTTTTGCTGGGGATGGGAGATACTGTGTGTGGCCACACCTACTTTGATGCACATGCTTGTATGAGAGTGTATACTCTACATGTTTGGACACAGGCATGATTTTATTATCTTACTAACAGAACTCATAGAATTCAACTATATAGTGCCATTGCTGATTAGAAAACAGGTTTTAAAAGCCGATGTTTTTGCTCATTTGCACTGACAAATAATTGAAAATAAGCAGGGATTCACTTGGGTAGTGGGGAACATGAAATTCTTGGCATATTCAGGGAAAAGAACAGGTGTGTTACTTTAAAACTTACTCGTTATTTTACAAGCAGTAAACCAATCGAATAGATTTTAATCCTTGTCCTATTGTTATTAGCAGTAGTAATACTATTTTAAAGACAGACTGAATTATGGATATCTCCAATAATGTAGAGTACACTGACCTGCATTAAGGTTGACAGGTAAAGGGCTCCCATCATAGCCGAGTGGAGGGGCTCCACCGCCGACCATCACTTTCCTATAGACCGGCCGTCTAAGCGGAGAGCCACGATGATCGTAAGAATGACGCTCCTGATCCAAGAGCTGCTGAATGTGAGGAGGATAGTAGTCCCTACGCCCACTTGCCCCACCCCCAGAATTTCCACTTGCTGCACTCTGACCTAACAAGACAGAGAGAAGAGCATGACACAGACTCAGTGCATGGATGTACGCTTGTATGTATGTGTGTGTATGTAATGAAGACACACCTACTTGTGACTGAAAGCTTGTAAGATTCAACAAATTGCTATGGTTGACTTATTCAAAAAAAAAAATTACTGTCATTATAACTTTTGGGGTTGGGATGACACTGTGCTACTAATCAGGTCTGACTATTAAGAGAGAAGATGGAAAAATAAATAATAAATAAATAAAATTTACCACTTCAAGTGAAGCCAGGTTGTACTGGTATGGTGACCCCTTACCTACCTGTCAATTGAGATAGCATATCTGCTATTGGATCTACACTATCCTGTCCCAGTTCCCTAGACAAAGCAGTGACGTAACGACCTAAACCAGCTCTTCGCCGACCAATCACATGTCTCACTCTGCTCTGGGAACCCGATGCTGAATCTTGGTTCACGGAGGTCAAGGTTACCATAGCAATCAACCGAAATTTCGAATAACAACGCCATCTACACTTCACTTTCACCCTCAGAGTATTTATTATAGCACCCAAAATAACTGACAACAGTAAGCTGACAGGTGCACACAATCCAGTAAACAAACAGTCAACACTGTACAAGACGTGAAACACAGACATACTCATGATGGCAGAGTCCTAAACTAAAAAGAGACACATCATTTTGAATTCAACAGATGTGGTAGTGACCCAAATACAAATTTTAAAAAAATGTTAGAAGTATGATTTGAATATAACAATCAACATAATTATCAGATGTTTCTACTCTGCCGTATCTTGTTCAGTGACAGTTACATCAACATCAGTGAAGTTTAGTCAGCTACAGTAGTAATTATATTTAAGTTCATGGGTCATACCTTCCTACATTCTTCAATGAACTGACATGCCACATCACAGCCACACACACACACACACACACACACTAGGTTTCCTTTACTGATATGAATAAATAAAATAAATATACTCCATCCTCTCTTACTGATGCCAATAATACACACCTTCTATCTGGCACCATTATGTGACAACCATTAAGCAATGTGACAACCATTACCCAATCAACACAATCCTTACCTACACTTGCCAAGCAATTATAAGCTAACTTCCACAAAGGCTTCATACAGTAACCAACAACAACAAAAAACAACAACAACAAAAAAACAAAAACAAAAACAAAAAACAACATCAGTTTTATTTCTTGCCTTTTTTTGACAGATATTTGAAGTAGAGCATGCACTTAAAAAAATGGAGTCTCCTAACGTCCAGCTATAGAAAGATATTGAATAGTAACATATAACAGCTACTTTAGGTGCTGATTATACAGGCACTGTCTGGTCTCAAGATGGCTGAACGAGAAAAGCTGGTAGTGTGATAAATAACAAGCTTCTAAAAGCTGACATCACCTTACCTGTTAGCTGAGATAGCATGTCTGAAATAGGATCTACACTCTCCTGACCCATTTCCCTAGACAAAGCACCGACATAACGATCTAAACCGGCTCTTCGCCGACCAATCAAACGCCTCACTCTGCCCTGGGCAAACAAAGCAGAATCTTGGTTCACAGGAGTCAAGGTTACAATGGCTACAACCACAATCATGCTTACTAAAACAAGAACTTCAAATTAAAAATGGTGAAAAAGGTTTGTACTCTCTAACTAAAAAAAAAAAAAAGTTTACAAACAGAGCACAAACTTTTCCTTTCAGAATGATATACACCCTCTCTCTTCCTCTTGCTTTAAGGGCAGCAGTAATTTAAGGATATTTCTAAAGCTCTGTGCTCCACAGTGAGATGTGTGGAGAGATCGTCCGTCAAGTGATTGGGGTCTCCATTTGGGTAGGCCGCACACACTGGACAGATGACCTCCTGCAATACTGCTGACTCAGCATGTTTCTTAGTCACATGATCCTTCAGTTCTGCTTCCGACAGCCCAATCTGACCGCAGAGGGGGCAAGTGAAGGACTGGGGAGAATCCATCACTTGAGTCTCCCCACCAAAATACAGTTCTGGCACACACACACACACACACACACACACACACACACACATATCATAACCATACGTGAACATTCCCCAGTTGTTCTTTACTAAATCTTACTATTTCCACAACATGTACTCTACTGACCTAAATAAGCCCATTACCAACAATATTCATAGCAGAACATGCCATTACAACACGAGTGGGTGTGGTCTCACCTGATTCAACTCTAGTGAGAATACACTGCATAGGATGTGAAATGGAATGGCGGGAAGTGCCCGCCTCTCCAGACTCGTAGCATTCGGCACACAAGTCGAAGTCGTAACACGTGAGACACTTGTATCGTTTTCCTGAAAAACTACTCTTCCCACAAGCGTCACAACTCACACCTACCAACCAAACATAAACACCACAGTTAGCGTCTCCTCATCATCCTTCTACATTCACATTTCAGAAGTGGACTAGTTGACTGTGTCAATTACTACTGATTGGTAGTATGATCCTAACTACTTACCAGTGTGCCTTGAGAGATTCCGAGACATTTTATAAGTCCTTAGCGGCTTGGCTTTTACACTCATGGGACCACATTCACTTCACGCTAAGGCAAAGTCGACCACAAAGTTACTGACGAGTCGACAGTTTACCCGATCGAGAGTCCCGGATACTTGGACAAGTGGGCTTATCCCGTGTTCTACAAGGAGATCTAGAAATATCAAATCAAAAAGTTCAACTTTATCCCGACACCTTCAAGTATCATCTCATCTCCTTCAAACCCTGTCGCCTCTTATCCCACAAAATTACAGAGAGAACACCATCTTTTTTTGCTGACAAGCACAATATTATAGGGGGAAATCCCTTTGTTGTAAGTGCGCATGCCTATCCGAGAGTCAGGCTGGCTTCTAGGGCGGGGGTGGAGTAAACCTGCTTCGCAGATGGGTGGGGCTCGTAATCCTGCAGTGTGACCAACAGCGAGATGGCTTCTAGAATCTCCCTAGACGCCCTCCCATCCGCTGTTACTATTCTCAAGAAAAAATCTAAAACATACACGAAATGCTGCTGCAGGAGTATTGATAAAGTAAATGAAAGCAATTTTCTTAACTAAAATTGATATTGGCTGTTTGTTTTTTAAAGGTAATCTCAATCGTGCTCCTTCTGGTCTCAATATGTTTACTAGCAGTGGCTTGTGGCACTCAAGACTGGATTCAAGTGAGTTTCAGACCCCTGTTGAACTGACTTGGTATTACCCTAGTTGGTTGGGTACAGTTTACAGTGAGGAACAATGCCACAGATGATAGAGGACTGATCAGCATTGGTCTACTGAGAGGGTCTCACTCAGTGCGCTATGGAGAAAGTCCCATAGCAAACTTCATCAATGGCTCATATTTTCTAAGTGAGTGAATATAAACAAATACATATTATTTACTGCAAGTGGATTGATTATTTGACCTAGTGGTGCACTTGTTATTGTCTTGACTGATATTGCAAAGAAGGGTTTGCGCTCCGTGTGTAGAAGCAGTATTAGCAACTATTGCTAAACCACCCACTTGAGGGCAAGTTTGATCTATGTGTACTTTCTCATACTGTTTGGAGGCACTGTTAGACTAACTTAGCTGGTGAGCATGCAGACACTGCAGAAGTTTATTTCAGCTTATGGTGTTATTGTGACCTTCCCAGCTTTAGTGATGTGGCAAAATGTGACAATCAGTTAATTATACTTCGATTGCTTGAGAATTCAGTGTTTTCTTGAAGGAAAATTATATTATTTATTATGTGGAAAGCTCCAAAGATTAATATTTGAACCAATTGTTTAACACAATTGAAAATCAGGGATATTTGTTTTGTTTATATGTGTGGACATATGTATGTCATTTTGTACTTTGACCCTCGTGTATTTTTGTGTTCGCTCCGTGTTTGATCCCGTTCCAAACTTCACTAACCAGAATCCTCCAGTTTAGCGATCATTACCCGTATCACCCTAGAAAATGAATTGTTTACCGCTTTGAATTCTTTTGGGGTTGCCAAAGTTATAAGCCCTATGCAACAGTATTTATTTGAAAATTCATTGTCCACTAGACTAACCACGAAGGTAAGTCTTGTGTAGGTATGTTCAGTTGTGTGAAAGTATTGTGCGTTACAAATACTACACAAAGAAAATTTTTAAATAACGTGACTTGATTTTGTTGCTTCTTTTTCAATTCAAACAGTTGCGGTGAGCGGTTACTATGGCAGCGAAACCCCTTTACCGTATATACATAATTTAAAAACTCGACTTTATTTTAGTAGCTTGAGTGTTAGCAATTAGAATCAATAGTTTAACAATAGTGTGGTTTAAGGCTCGCTCGCCATTACAAGCACACCACTAGTTTATGAAGATGTGCTATTAACTATTAATAGAAAGTACCCCGCCTCACAGTGGCACTTGACGTATTGCAATTAAAAATGCAGTAACATAAGCTATTTTGTTATCATCCTCTACCGCTTGGTTAAGGTTACATCAGTTTCCCTCTCCTGCTATCTTTTCTCAGCTTTTCTTAACTGCCTCACTTTCCTTCCTTTAGCTCTTCCTTCTTGAGATGGAGTCCCTCCTCTTGTGTCAGGATCCCTTTCGAAACTTTCACATGTGCTTCTTTTCCTCGCTGATTCCGCCTGCTTTTGAGCTCAATTAATCACCTCTAAATGTGACGATGCTTTACCTAATCCACAAATGACGATGCTTTACCAAACAATTTAAGTTCTTGAATTATTCGTGAATATACACCACTGTCATCGTTACTGAATTACTATATATAAATTCTCACAGCTATATTGGTATAATAGCACTGGTAATCGTGCTATTCGGGGTTAATAGTACGAGTAACACGATTGAAATAGCACGAGGCGAAGCCGAGTGCTATTTCAATTGCTCTATGAGTGCTATTGATCCAGAATAGTACAGGTTACCCGTGCTATCGCTCGCCAATGGGTAGGTTAGCTTTAAAAAAGTCATTTACAATTGTAGCTACACTGTATCGTTGCACTCACAGCTGGAACTTCGTTTTCAACTTACGACTCCTCCTAATCTGTTGTAAAACATTCTGTCTAATACGGGTAGAGCTTCTTCGGTAAAAAAGACATTGTCTCCAGCTAGAAACTACTCGAACTGTACGTTTCCAAGGTTAATGCTGCACGCATGCGCACTTACCTGTACTATTTCACTCTTAGCTTTACTGAGGTATTTCAATTAGTTACATGCTATTTCGCTTTTCCCGTGCGATTTCAATTGAACAGCGATTTTTCCCATACATTTTTTAATGGGCAAATTGTGCACCATACTATTACAGTATAAACATTACTATGGTTGGAACTTTTGCATCTGAGGATTTCTAAGTAAAGTTTATAACTATGATGATAAGGCTTGCAAAAAAATATCAGATTGTCTTAACTAACATAGTAAATGATAAAGAGTTTTGTCCTAACCAACTCTTGTTCACTAGGTAAAACGAGTGTAACATTTTATGAACAATCTTACCCACCCACTCACTCTTCATGCAGATGCAGATAAAACTGTGTGTGTTGTAATAGCTCAAGAATAACATTTTAAAACTAAGCAAGCACTCATAATGTATGGATAATTCACTACCCCGATCACTAGTCACCTGATGTAATGCAAGACTCAGCTTGTAAAATAGAGAATTGCCCCTTGTGCTAACCAACTATTCTGTTGTGAACGCTTCCCTACTAAATAAAAGTCATACACAGATCAATAGTAATTAAACCTCAGCATGGAATTGATGGAACACCACACAAAGAATGTTGACGAGTTTAAATTGTATGCATGCTACCATTGCTCAATATTCAGTCTCTGTTTCTCCCCCTGCCAATGGGTCACATAATTATACATGCAATACACTTGCAATACCAGCAATACCTATAGGTTATTGGAATTCATTTGTTGAAAAAAAAATTTTTTTGGTGTGTTTTTGCAGATGAGAAGTTCTCTAACATCTACTTGATCAGATTCTACGGCAGTGTTGGGTTCTCCATTATGGCCATGATTATCTCCTTGGTGGGCGTCCTGGTGACTCTAGTCAACAGCTACCAGACAGTCACCACTTGGTGGAAGGGACCTCCAATGATCTACACCCTCAGCTTCATAGCAGGTACTGTTACATTGCATTCTGCATCACTTGTGGTAGTTAAGAGTTGTCAGTTAATTCTTATGCAAAGTACTTGGAGATGTGGGCATCAGCATTTTAACAGTTAAACAACACTCAAACGGCACAGGAGTTTGACATGCTGTAGCTCTAATAGAGCAAGGCTTGAAAGAAGCTTATAGCTATTTCCAAGATTGACTGATATTCTTTTTAATTTATATGTTACCAACCACAACAATAATCAAAAGATATTCTGCATGTACAGGACACTGCCTCCGGGGCCGTATGTTTGTCCACTCCATAATTTAATTACCTAACACATGTAGTGTGTATTGCTTGACCATACACTTCATTATGGAGCTCAGTTATGACTTGGATGTTACACAGTTTAATACATATCATATAGGAAGACATTTTCATCCAATCAGCTGTAAAAATTCTTTGCTTAAGAAATGGATACATGCATGGTTATAACGACATTATATTTATATTATTGAAATTCTTGGTACAGGGTTTTGTGGGGTTGTCGCCATGGTTTTCTTCATCGACTACTACTTGTGGGCCATAAACACAGACAACATATTTGTGAGTGTTACAACTCTGTCGAGTCGAGATGCCCTGGCCATCAACAACAGCACTATCAATTCCTTTGAGTATCTCATCACAGAGGAAGGCTACAATCTGTCTCCAATGCTTCATTATTCCTTCATTCTGGGAGCAACAGGTGGGCATGGTCCATTGCACTAACAGTTGCATATGGTTATGCTAATGGGAAGAAGGTTCAATTGAAGCCAGGACCCAAACTCTTGGTGTGAAATGATGCGAAATTCTTTCAGTTTAGAAACAATTGGTGTGAATTTGCTGTGAAATGTTTCTCTCACGTTATTTTCCCGTTACTGTTTCACACGTCATGTAATGCTCTCACAAATATGGAGGTCAATAGCAGCTGGTATCTGATGTGCAGTGTTCATGTCCATGTTGAATTGTAGGAGCATGCGTGCCACTGGTTGTGACTCTGATTGCATGGAGGATGTCTCTCAAGCTACCTGTGAAGAACACGAGAATCCATGGCCAACCTACTAATGAATTCCTCATGACTAAGCCAATGAGCATACAGCAATCAGGATGTAAGCGTGTGTTCATGTGTGTGTGTATGTAGCTATGTTAGCCCCACCCCCTCCCTACCCCTGCCCCAGTAAAATTATTTTTCTACATAATTGTAATAGAATGCTGCAACGAGACAGCTCATTAAAAATTTATGGATTTTGGCCAGTCAAATGACACCTTGTAGTAATGTACTTCAACTAGAAAAATTTTGGCAGTGACTTTTTACTTCTAGCTCAGCCCCCCCCCCCCTCCCCCTCAAAAGCTTCAGCAACCAGCAACCTATGCGTTGTTATGGTCCTCCTTTCAATTGCTTTTGGAAAGGGTCACACTCCCCATCTAATATTGACTAATAATTGGGGAAAGCAGCGGAAATGAAACAAAGTTCATTTCATGTAGTTTGTATTTTGGAGTAACCCTCACTGCAATACTGTTCATGTTGGACATTTTCCCCCTTCACAACAACAATATCCTGTCATTGTTTGGTCTATTACACCGTTCAATAGGTAAGCTATATGAGGCAACGCTCAGAATTATTGCTTAATAACCGTCTTCCCCTGAGCCAAAACCAGTGATATTAACAGAACCTATGGTTTTACCATTACATAAATGTGTGTGTGTGTGTGTGCGTGTAGTTGGCTCACCTACATTGGAAGTTCCTCCTTCATTTAATTATGAGAAAGTCACCACATCCAAGTCACAAGACAGCAATGGTCAAAGAAAACAAACTAAGAAAGTGGGAATATCTATGGAGAGGACCGAGTTCTTGTACTAGAAAAACACTAACTAAAGCACAACATATACTTAGTACAGTACTGTAGTCATTCTTAGAAGTGCACAACATTTTACACTTAAATTGAGTTTCTTGGCGACATCAAATTTTGACTTTTATTTTATTTTTTAGCAATCATGTGTATGTTTCAAGTGCACACTAAAATTGCATTTGTAAAGACTTGCTAACTGACACACCCACAGCAATGGTAGAAATGAACTCCGTGAAAGTAAATATTAGAAATTGCCACCTGACAAGACATGTTTACACAAGTGGTGCTGTGTAAATTCAATCCATTCATACTGACTGGCATATCATTGTGCAGTACAAACAGTCATTATGCCAAGTTTACACAGAAAAAACAAATCTAAAAATAAAAACCACAAAAACAATAATTAAGAACTGAACAGAAAAACAAAAGAACCAATGAAATAAAAGGACACACATACACAGAGAAAGAATTGCTTGATGAATGAGTTGTTCTCAGCTCAAGTTCCATTTAAGTCTGCTGCAACTGTTCTGTCTGGCTCCAAGTCGCCGTCTTCTGGGACAGTCTGTTCTTAACTTGCTCAGTTCAGCTGAATGCGCCTGGTCTTCCATCTGAACATACTCTTTGGGCTCACAAAAAGCCTGCACAAGTGACAAGTAAAACAAAAACTGTAAATTTTTATTTAATACATAACCTTTCTACACAATGTCTCAAAGACTTTTTTCTAGATACTATTACATTGTGTGACAGAAATGTATTTTCTCTCCCTCACACACAAACACTTCACACTGAAATTGTCCAAACTTTAGGAGTTACACAAACCTACTGGAGCTGCACCAGACAATCACCTCACATTTTTACTTCATCATTTTGTGGTGCAGAGCTCGTTAGTGAGGTTCGAATCAGAAGCCCTCTGGTTGGGTTATCTGGTTTGACTTCAGAAAAATCTTACCAAAAAATCAACTACAGTGGTTTAATTTGTTGCAAAGTGACACGAAGGTGATACCACACTACTCACACACTCAACTACACAGCTACTCAGGGGAGAAGGGAGGGAAAATAATAATAAAATAAAATTAACTTAATCCCAATCAGACATACTGAATGATCCTGAAAGAATGCCTTGTAGCCACCTTCTATTAAATATAGCTCAGGGTAATAAAGTTGGGGAAATTTCATGATTCCGTGAATAGTGCGGTCTTCCTGGCGAAGATACCTGCACCTATACAATCAATGAAAGTCAAGCTTAAGAAAGAACAATGGAGGATATTGTCCACATACAAATAGAACATGAAAACTAAGTCTGAAAGAGAGCTACTGCCTTCCATTGCCCAATCAGCAATACACTCACATGTCTGGTCCTCTCTTTGAAGAGAACTCGCAGTGAAAAATAAGAATGTCTCTCTTGCCTTCCTCTGGATACTTGAGGGTGTCTGACAGATATTGGTTGTGAAGGTCCTCCTTTTGCCAAATGTTCTTGGCTCCTCTGATGTGTCCTCCCTCATACTCGTAAGGGTAGCGGCAGTCAATGAGCGTGTACTTCTTCACAACATGGTCGTATTTACCACACAGGAGATCTGCAACCTTACAACACAAGGTCCACATCATAAACAAGAGGATTGCAGCTGGCCAGCACAGCTAACACAAAAGCTTACAGTTTCAGAACTGATGTATTTCAGGTCTTCATACTTGCCCTTTACCAAAGGCAAAGCGTGAGGCTAGTGTAAAATAACAATAAAAAGGTTGAAATAGTCAAAGCTGCAACTGCTAGCAAAAATAACACCTTTGAATTGTCTCCTATCAACCTCTCCTCATTGTCTCCCCCAGGTGAAGAAAACTGGGTGGGACTTTTGTTCTCCTTGAGTGGCATGCAAACAGACTGGGACCGCAGCAATGCCACGCCACTGGACTTTGGAGTGGAGGGTGCATCTTGGGAATTGGAGCAGAAGGGAAGTGGAGGACGCTTCCTGGCACGTTTCACAACCTCTGGCGATGGATCAACACCTGGGCTACTTCTCTGGAATAAGGAACAGTAAAGCAGTGAAGTAGTCAGTGATGATAGATAGCGGGAGACTTACCTTCCGCATTTCTCTCCCAGACCCTGAGGATCCAGAGCCTGGCTGTAGTGTGAAGGAGGATCTTACTGGAGTAACACTCATAGAGTCATTCTGGATACATATATACATACAGACACATGGTATAAAATGCTGTAATGACAATACTAATATGAAAAGAACTGAAGGTACAAATTGAAGACCCTTTACATTTTCCAGCAACATCATGCATGCTTCTTTGTTCAAATAAGAGCACAATCTTGAATGGAGGCAACTTGTTACAAAAGGCGGGATCAAAGGCAGTGAGAGAGTGAATTAAGATCGCGAAACAGGTTCAGCTGGAGGGAAATATGGGGTAGAAACTCACGAAGGGGGCTGTGATCAACGAGGAGAGTATCTCGGACAGGCTCTGCTCTCCCGCGTCTACGTCCTCGAATACCTCAGAGTGATAGCCGTCGCTCTCGGAACTATATGATGCACTCGAGTGTCGTTGTTTCTCCGACTCCATACTTACTCTCTCCGTCCTCCTCGCGATCTCGTCGTCGTCGAAGTCTGAGTGAATTTTGAAAATTGCGCCAAACATAAATGCACAGCATCAGTCGCGTCCGTGTGAAATCCTCGCACCGGACACACCCGTTTTATGGGAACAACTTTACCACATCTTCGTTTAATTGATAATTGTGGCGCGGGGGTGTGTGCCGAATACGTCTTTATTCGTGTGTGACGATTGTGTGCGTTGTGGCTACATGAAACTTAATATCCAAGTGCTAAATTAATATTTCAAAGTGACGAACACATTCTCCTATTCTCATGTTGAAAACCTAAAAAAAAAAAAAAAAAAAAAAAAAAAAAAAAAAAAAAAAAAAAAAAAAAAAAAAAAAAAAAAGATTTAAAAAAAATTATTTATTTTTTTTTTTTGTGGGTGGGGGGGGGGGGGGGGGGGGGGGGGGGGGTCCCAGGGTGAAACT
>WLWI01003201.1_pt1 | contig 14037 bp, 8 predicted proteins | sample 6701501 | NCBI WGS metagenome assembly WLWI01 (sample SAMN12718690, study PRJNA515312) | sponge metagenome | isolation source: marine sponge | host: Mycale hentscheli | place: New Zealand: South Island, Marlborough, Capsize Point | collected 2014-11-01
CTGCCAGAGTCTGAGTCTGTCAGACAGGTGGTTGCATTTATGTCTCCTGACTAGTTTATGGAGATGATAACTTCACCACAATCAGGTTACTTCTAAGAAAATCCACAGCACAATAGGCAGGCCACCATCAGGCTATAGAATTCTGAGAAAAATCAGCTGTCTCAGTTTTCAAGATGAGTTCCAAGAAGAAGTAGGTTAGTTAGATAACAATCACCCAATTTCACTCCCAGGAATTCCAATAACCAGGGCTGAAACCCTAAACTTTTGCTATCAGCAGTTAGTAAATTTCATAATAAAGCAATTCCTGTAATTTGGAAGCTCTGTGCAGCCTGGCGCTGGTGCTACAGCAAAAAATAGACCAAGCGGTCAGCAAAACTAATACATTTTCTATAGGACACGGTGTGCAGTGATACCATCAGTGGGTGTGGTAGGATGTTACGTGATGTCATCATGCAAATCCCCTATTCCCTCTCAACCAAGCCTTTCAATCCTGCATGTGCTATGTCAGCAGAAGCCGCGTCAGTACCTAACCCAACAAGTTTGTAACATGTTGCAAGCTCAGCAAAGCCCTTTTTTTTAGAACAGAGCTCAATCCTTCCAGAATCTTTTTACCACTTGTACTATTAGGTTTGTACACATTAAAATAACTTGTTCTAGTGTATACCGTTTCGTCAGGCCCATTTTGATGAAACCACACAACTGAAACAATTTCATTATCAATATTACCACTATCAGTTGAGCCATCATGCATCAGTGAAAAATGTAGCTGCACTAAGACAAAGACACAATTTTTCCCTTACACTTTCAGCAATATAGTGAGTAATCTCTTTGCCAGCCATTTCAGTTGTGTAGTTGGTTCCCACACTAACACCATGCTTAGCTTCTAGTTTCACTAGCTGAGGATACTTGCGAAAAGTTAACTTTTCCCTAGCTATGAAGTATGCAATATCAAACTTGTGTCTTAACATTAGTCTTTGCCCCTCATTCAGAGTAAACAATGCTTTTGCTATAGGAGCATACGATACAACACTCTCACCTTTAGCCAGAGCTTACTCTTGTCTGAGTAGAGAAGAGGCATGAATAAGTTGAGCTACGGTCGTATGGTCTCGAATATTGCTCGTTCAAAGACTGTTTGCCCCATCAATCCAGCGTGCACTATAGTTCCTTCTCCCTTTAATCTTTGCTTCGAATTTCGTACAGATAGAGCATTTTAGATGTGTAACTATTTTTTTCTATCTTTATAGATCGTGTTGCAGTCAAGCCAGCTCAGTGTTTGTAGCTCCCTGTCAAAATCTCGGCACCATTTTTGAAATGTCGCGTAGGTAACACTCCTTTTTTGACTCCCACGGTCCGATTCCGAAGTAGAAGCGCCCAGTGAACTCGTAGATGCACCTCGAAAACTCGCCATAGTCAGCAGAGTAACAATGACAGCTGTAAGCTAGACTTTGATCTCCATCCTCCTTTCCAAAAATAACAATTGGCCACGAGGACTGCGCGGGTGCACTATTGAGCGGCTAATATGAAAGATTGAACGGAAATTGGCCGATGTCCGCCAGTAATATTGCACACTGCACTGAAAGATTCTGTTCAAATTTCATCACAAACGGTATTTTGATGCTCTCATTGTAGTGTTCAGTTGGTAGAGAGTCAGGGTGATAACACTAATGATCTAAAAAATTGGCGAGATACTGCTGCTAGTATCAAGGAAGAATCTTAAAAAACCCTCAAAGGTTACAAAATATTTTTGAAACAATAATTGACTTGAATATGTAATAAGTATTCCTCAAAGTAGTATCGTACTGTTGTTACATTAGTGTTATAGCTATTTGAACCTTACTTTTAAAGGGGTCTAAACAGCAACAAAGGTAAAATGTGAAAAAAATCTCAGTAGTCGCTGGTGAATCAAACCTAGAACCCCTGGCTTTAACCACTGCTTCCTAGCCACTGAGCTACGACAACACACAACTACCAAAACTCACATTATACCTTTATACTGTTGAGTAGTACCGTTTGCTGCAGTCTCGTACTCAACAGATCACCACTTATGTACTGTCAGAACATTTTTTTCGGTCAAACCGGGAACCCCTCACCCTCTGGAGAGGAGCCATAATTGGTTAATTAAAGAGGCTTTACCACTACAAAACACCAATAAAATGTATAATTTTGCAACTAATACACATTCAAACAACTTTATCATATAATGTGTAATTCTAGTGATTTACTTAATACTGTAGTTTGGCACACTACATCTTGAATTTCTGAAGCTAAACAATGTAATTCAATATCCTCCAATAGTTCAATTAGACCTTCCCATGTGATGGAATAACGATATACTCCTTCTTCACTGCTGAGCCATAAACGTATGACTTCTTTGCTGCGATTTTGTACTCTGTTGTAGTTGAGTTCTATTTGGTGGGTGAGAGCAGTACTGAATCCAAGTAGGTCACTGATGTCACTCCATTTGGGACTAAGTTCTGAGATTATTTGAATTCTTTGTTTCTTGTTATTAGAGTCAGTCTACTTTAGAAGGACAAGATTGCTCATACTAAAGGGATAATCTAAATTACATTGGAAGTAAAAATAGTGACATTACAGTTCAAGCTTCAGTTTAAGCCTGGGAACAATTCATTTATTTTATATCATACAAATAGATGTTCTGCAGCTCGGGATAGCTTCGCTTTATATCTTAGTTCTTGGCTACTTTGTGTTTGTTAAACATAATATTATAAAGATACAATAATTGTGTGACTCAAGGAAACTTTATATTAGTTAATTTTTTATTTAAAACTTCAGGAAGAACAATTACCACTAATTGTAATCAATTATACTATCTTACATTGCATACATATTTACAATACTCATAATTGTGTACGCCTTCTGTTTAGAACTGACATTGTGGATCTTGCAATTTTTCAGTCGCCTACTTTTCTCAACTGTAGATGTAGTCGTATAAAATCCGAAATGTGATAATTACCAACCTTATACTATCTCTGTGCATAATTTCAGTGATATTGTGCAATAATAAAGAAACATATTAGCTGGACATTTTTGTACACTAGTTATGTATTCCTCACATGTTTGATTGGATTGTGAATTATATTTTATAGATATTGTAATTCAATGTTTGCTGTAACTATATTTGAAGAGTAATATGGATATATGGTGTGTCCTTAGGGAACACTGTAGGTCAGACATGATAGGGAATTAATTATGTCAACATAATTATTGCTCAGTGTAGGAAACTTATCTGGTTGCTTTGTACCAACTAGCTTTAGTCGTTGGACACAAGTTGGGCAATATATTTTTAGCAGTACAGAAGTCATTCTTGTCAGCTCCCTATTCTGGCCCAGATCCAGTGTTGTGGTACTGTTTGTTGTCCATTGCCTACGATATATCCAGGGCATAGGAAAATGTATCCTCTCCCCACACAATATCAGTCCAAAAATGCAGTAATTTGTCCATTCTATCCCCTCAGTTTACAAAATGATTTATATTACTGTATCAACATTTTCGTAGTTTAAGTGTATTTAGTAGTTAAAATGTACTTTAATTATTAAATTTACATTTTTATATTAGATTTAATGCATAATTTTGGTAAATACATTAGCAAAACTGATTTTGGTGTTCCGGTATGTGTAGTTACCATTAAAACAATGTTTTGGTCTGAAAATACTAAAGTGACAATTATTCAACGGTGTGAATTGAATTTGTTATATTGAATGATCATGCGTGTTCCTAAACATTGCCTGGTGTGATGTCTCTATCTCATATAGATGTGTTACAAATTGTATGTTGGGTTTTTTATATTGTTTTGATTGATTTAAAAAATATATATTTATTGTGGTCCACAATCTGGTAAGTAAGAGATGGTGTATGCAGCACACAGAGTATGTAGCTTAATAATTGTACAGGTTATTGTACATTGGAGGCCAGCAAACTGGTGGAAAGCCAAGTTGTTGTTAGTTCATGCTATATTTTGCTTCTTCCTCAAACTCCTAGAATGAGATCAATATTTACCTTTACTTTATGTTGTTTGTGCAAAGATGACGAAGAATAGTGTGGTATAATTTAAGTCCATGTATTCAGGACAGTTGTGGTTGACACAAAAACTCCAATCAATCTAGACTAGATATAAATTGGATATAATAGTTATTTAGTATTCTAGTTAACAATTTCTATCATAGCCAATTTGTTGATGTTTGTAGATTTTGAGGATCCCACGTATTCTTTAGAAAAAGAAACTGATTTGGTATCAGCACATAAGCCAGACTTTGAACGCCCTCTCACAGATTTTATAACTTACATGGAAAAAATTGAGTTCATTATATCTGTAATCGGTGAAAACGAATACAGGGCAGCTATTTGCAATATGAAAAATCCTATAGGTGAAGAATTTCAAGAAATTAAAGTTACGTTATTGAAGGATAACATCAACATGGTAGTTGGGTCTTTTGCTAACTCACCAATAGTGGTTGTGAAATCTACTGATGATAAACAATTAAGAAATGATTTGGAAGCAGCGCTGGTTATCTGCTCAAAAGCTAAACATATTCTATGTATTGGCACAGGTTATGCATTTCAAAAAAAGGATGTACAGCTTGGTGAGGTTTTTATATCATCTAGTATTTCACTGATTGAACATTACGATGTAAAGAAACTGGGAGATTCTGCCAATATTGATATTCAAGAAGCAAAGTCTGTTGACATCAGTGATTTGCTTAAAAGAATATTTTGCAGCAATATTAATTCAGTGGAGGACTTTAATCTTAGTGAAAAGCGTATTGCTAGGTATCACTGTTCCAATATCATTTCAGGAATTGATTTTGGTGATGCCAACTTTCAAAATGCTGACAAAGTCACTATTAATCCTCAAGCAATCGGAGGAGAATATTCTCTTAATGAAATATTTCAATTACAAGAAAGTGGCAAAATTAGTGGTTTCATTGTGATAAAGTCAGTCACCAAGTATGCTGATGGCAGTTGTTATGAAAATTGGGACTTCACCGGAGCAATGGCTGCATTTCACTTTGCAAAGGAGAAGATGATACCTTACATACGTAAGTACAAATGTCACAATATTCTAGCTACATTCTACTATAATAATTATAACATTGACAATCAATACAGTTTATGTAGTAAACAGTAAAGTAAATTGTAGTATTCAGCTTTGCCTAATATGTCATCAGCTTTTCAAAAAAACGGATTGCTACTTTTAAACATAATTTCGTATTCTTGGTAGATTTGACAAAGTGACTATTAAAAATCAGCATATTTTGATTCAAATAAATTTATATTTTTTATTTCTTATTTAGATCATAAGAATGCAGTAGAAAATTATCTTGAGTTGATTAAGTCTCCTGAAAATACTGTAAAAGTTGCTGTCACAAAGCTACTTTTTCTCGGTCCATCATTACAAGGAAAGACGGTGACACGAAAGCGACTAACAAAAATGATCAGAAATCTTTCATCAGACCCATCTGATGACAAGTCCAATACTGGAATTTGCGAGCAAAGTACTGTTATTACATGCAAAAACTTATATCGAGGTGTCATTTTAGCTGAAGAAGAAGGAGACGATTGGAAAGTTGTTGAAGACATTGAACAAGAAGTGGAGACATTCATTAATACTCAATCAATACCAAAAGACAAATTCGATTCTAGTGTTGAGAGCCCTCAACAATATATTCTGAATGAAACATTAAACACTAAAGAGAGTCCTGAGCAAAAAAGTTTAGATTCATCAGTTGAAGAAATTTCAAGCTCACCTCCTTCATCAGTACATCCAGAAACAGAAACACGTGAAAAAGCACATGTTAATGTACCTAGTAGCGAATTGTCAGCTGAGGATATCCAAATAAGTCCTGAAAATATTTCTCAGTTTCTTCAAATGAAAAAGGCATACAGCCTCAGTGAAATTAAGCTGCATTTGAACAATGGGTGCATGATATACCTTCAAGACACCGGAGGTCAACCTGAGCTAATGGACTGTCTACCAGCACTAACCATAGGGCCTGCATTATATTTGCTATTTTGCAAGCTTAATACCAACCTTGATGATCATTACACTATAGGCTATCGAGGCACAGATGGAAAGACTTCATCACTATTGTCAAATTTTACTGTAAAGGAAACATTGCTTTCAGCTTTAGTAAGCATATCCTCCATGCTGTATTCATCATCTGATGATTGCGCTGACATAGAACAGCAATTTGAAAATCGACAACAATGTGTGTACATTATTGGAACACATCGAGATAAAGTAAAAGATGATTCCTCCATTGATGAATTTGAGAAAAATTTGAAGAAAGTTATTGATTCTACATTCTTCTACAAAAAAGGTTTGATTAAGGAATGGTATCAAGATGATTTTCCTGCTAACAGTACGCTAAGAGATTCTTCGATGCGACTTGTATACCCACTGGACAATCAAAATGGAGGGAGTGACGAAATACAGTGCTTGAGAAGAGCCTTGTCTGAAAAAATAAATCAGTATGCTAAAAAGGTTATTCCTAGTCAATGGTTAATACTTGGTATTGTGTTACGCGGAAGACCTGAAGTTATGTTAACTTTGGAAACTTGTTTCGCATATGGAAGACATTTAAACATGAATAAAAGCCAGACTGAAGCTGCTCTCCATTTTCTTCACTACAATTTGGGTATTTGTATGTATTTTTCGAATGTTAAAGGACTAAAAAATGTCGTAATAACTAACACGCAAGCAATCTATCAGAGTTTAACTAAAATCATTGAGGCTGCATTTAAACCAGGAATAGTACATGAATCAGCTGCTTCTGAATTTAAAAACAAAGGACAATTTACATTAGAATATTTTTCTCGTAATAAAGTAAAGACTCCTCTACCACTGGAGGTATTAGTTATTGTGCTGGAACATCTAAACATAATTGCTCCAATTCCATTAGCAAATAAAGAGGAAACTACATTTTTCATGCCTTGTATTTTGCCAAATGCATTTGATACAGAAATCATGAGGTATGAAGAAGAGAATAAAATACCACATGAAGTTTCACCCTTATATATTAGGTATGATTGTGGATTTGTACCTATGGGAGTATTTTCTGCTACAGTTGCTAATCTTATTCAACAAAGCTCAAAAATAGTAAGTCTTAAAATTTAAGCCATATTTCTATGTTCACTTTCTTTATTTTAAAAAATTCTTACTGCAAATAATGTAAGCATTAATAACATCATTAAAGTTGTCCTTGAATTGTACTATATAGATTAATCTCCTACTCTTTGATAACAGATCACTTTTTGATATGCACCTAATAAATGACACTTTCAATTGTGAATCTGAATTCATCTGTAAATAATTTTTCCAGAGCCTGCAATCTTCAATGGTTTATTTCAGTAATTTTGCATTTTGGCATCTGTTTCAGGTACTAATGATTGGCTTATCTCCCCTCCAACCTGCATGCTAAACTTACTGAATTTGCTATCTAAAATATTGAGCAGGAATATTCAAATGACAAGGTGAAACAAAAATTATACATGAGTCTAGGATAATATTGGAATATCTGATTTCTGTGTAACTGTTCTTCTTGGTAGACTCACATAACCAGATGCTTTACCATTTTATAGCCACTATGTGGAGAGAGTAAGAGTCTTGCTTTGAAAATTAAATATTTGTAATTTCATGCAGACTTCCTCACTAATCACAGATTTTAAGCAAATGATTTTATATTACTTGCAGTATGCTCTATATCTTCAACCATAAGAATACTATATAATTGATTGCAAGTAATAATTCTGATCTATTCATTTTAAATCGGTGTACAATCTTTAACATGCTATGATAAATTTTCCAATAATCGCCATGGGCCTTAGTCCTTCTAGATGGTACTGATGACCTGAATTTAGGGATATGGCTCGTGGCCTATGGAACCTGGTTAGCACAAAACTATAACCTTGCAAGACTACAAAACAAAAAGTCATGTAACTCCTTATGATTTATAGCTTCTTTTGATGACTAAGACCCAATTGTACATTCAGTAAATAAATTCTTGTGTTATAATAACATATAATTTTGTTTTTTTTAGAGAGGAGTATATATCCAATTGAGGTCTGTTCAAATGCGAAGGAATTACATAGAATTTATATATGGTGAAGATCATGATGTTTTAATTTTGATTCACAAGCCGGAGTATATAAAGGTTCAAATCCACAGAACCAGTGATTATGAGCAAAAGTTGCATGACTTATGTCCCAGAATCATGGAATTGATAGCTACTACAATAAGGAATGTTTCGGGATCCATGTTGCACTCTCTCTACACAGATAAATCAAAGGATCAGTATAAACATTATTTTGAGAATTATTGCTTTGCTTTTGAATGTTATGAACATGAACAATCAGACCATCTCTGTACTGTGAGCAAGAGTGATCTGAACTCAAAAAATATGACATGTGTAAAAGAAAAAACATCATCAAAAATGAAGCCTGAACACCAAGTTTGGTATGGCAAGGTAAGCACTTGTTATTACCCATGATTTTTAGCTAATACATGTTTGTATACACTGTTATAGGAAATTGACACTTCTCCTAGCAAAATTGGCACAGGTAAATGACAATAAGGATTGTGTATCAGATAGTTTCTGCTATGTTAAGTTAAAGTTTGTTAAACCTCAGTGCTCATGCACGAGAGGGTTACAGTACTCAGTTTGTATGTCAGTCAGTCAGTTATTCTGTCACACAGCTAAAGCGGATCTCAAAGATGGCATCCTCCCAAAAATTGAAACCAGCATCAAAATGTTTCAATGAATATTTTAAGTCCCTATAATGTGTCAGAAATTTTAGTTTTGACTTATTTTTTCAGCAAAAGCTAGTTTTTTAGGCCGTACGATCATTGTTGGTAGTGCCCCCTATATTCATGCCATACTCATGTGAGCAAGTAATTTCTTTGCTGACCGTGGTAGTTTTACATTACAGTATTTCTCAGCAGTTTATCGGAGTGCTTGGTGTTTCCCATTGAAACTACTGGTGAGATGAGTGCCACATGTATGTTAAGCTTCTCTTATGAAGACCACATCTACCATTTCATTGCGTATCGACTTGCTTAAGCTGTACTTATTATTGATACTTTTTTAACTATATCATTCTTTCGGTGTTTGTAATAGCTAGCTAGTGTATAGTAACACTGAGGGTTCGCGCCCTCGGTGCTTCATTTGTTTAGAGTCTTTTGGTTTTCGCTATTGACTCTTACTCAATTGCACTAATTGTTCTTAAAAATTTCTATTAATTTTCATTAACTGATGAATGGCATGCTAGTTATTGTGGTTGAAATTTTTAATTTATTAGCAAAAATAATAGTTATTGACTGCATGATTTGTTTTGGTTTTGTTCTTGCAAAACAGTATATAGCAGTTGGCCATTAATTTTAGCAGACATACTTTCAATAGTGGTGTGGGGATGACAGGTACCACAGTCGCCAATTGTGGGGTTGCGGCTCGACACAGCCCAGCTCAGCATGGTCACCAACGAGAAACCGGTGGCAAGCCAAAAGATGTGTTTTTTTTAAAGAGCCCAATGCGTGTTTAAGGGACACATGTACTATCCATACATATTATATATATATATATACTTGTGGTGTGCTTGAATACAAATGGAAAGGGAGTTTGCCTAGCTTTTAAGTGATAACCAACTATGAGCTACATCCCCCTGTGCATAATTTATATAATTGTTGAAACTGAAATGTTCTAGCTTGACCAACTCATTCAATGACAACAATAGAAAATAGTACTTCTACAAAGTTAAGGCATTTAGGTCTGCTCCAATGCTACATGTAAATTTCTTTTCAAGCCAATAACTCATATGGTCGACAAGTATATTACATTCAGGATGCTTTACCAATTTACATAATTAGTGGCACGGGCAAAAAGGATCACAGTACCATTTAAATAAGCAAAAATAATTAAATAAACACCACAAAATGTTGATTGTGTTACTGCTATAAGTATCTTGGTCGTTTTACTCGCTCACCAATAACACATAACAACATATACCCTATTTTCAATAGTACACCCCCATTACTATCTCACTTGCTTTGTTCACTCAATAATTAAAAATAAGAATAACACATTAGAATAGTTTTGACTGTTTAATGATAATGTGTATTTCTTAGTCCTTATTCTCATGGCTACTACTCTAATTCTAATTTAATGCTAAATGTTATGTAAATAAAGCAGCAATATTATATAAGTTAAACAGTAAGTGTCCCTAATTTTTTTACTTCTAATGTTTAGATCATCCATTTACCATGAGTAATATTGTTCTTCTAAAGTGGACCGACTCTAATAACAAGACGCAAAGAATTCGAATAATCACAGAACTTAGTCCCAAATGGAGTGACATCAGTGACCTACTTGGATTCAGTACTGCTCGAATTCAACAGATAAGACAAGACAACAGCGGAGTACAAGATCGTTGCAAAGAAGTCATGCGTTTATGGCTAGACAGTGAAGACGGAGCATATCGTTATTCCACCACATGGGAAGGTGTAATTAAACTATTAGAGGATATTGAATTATCAAGTTTAGCTTCAGACATTCGAGAAGTAGTATGTCAAAATACAGTATAAATAAACCATTAGAATTACTCATTATGTGATAAAGTTGTGCTGAATGTGCACTAGTTCCCAAATATACATTCTGTTGATACTTAAAATTGTTTTTTGTTGTGTTCATTAACTTATTTAGCTGTTTACTCACACTAGTTGTGTATTCCTCACATGTTTGATTGGATTATGAATAATATTTTGTAGATATAATCATGCAATATTCATTGTATACGAAGAGAGAAATGGTATTCTTTGAGTGTCCTTTCTTAGGGAACACTGTAGGTCAGACATGACAGGGAATTCATCTTGTCAACACAAAATTATTCGTCTAGTAAAGAATACCAACTGCTCCCAATCGTGTACCTGAGGCGTCATTGTATAGAGAAACCTGTCCGACCGACTACTCCACATTCTTTAGTTGTTAACTACCTTTGGCTGCGGAACAAAAAAAACAACAAAAATCAGTATAAAACTAACACTCCAACGTCACTTTTTTCAAAATGCAATGCATCTTTTTACATCCACCATAATGAAAAATTAGCCTGAAAAGTTCATTAATAATATTGATTAGACATCCACTATATCTCAAAAGGATCTTTCCCCCTTACAGGTATAAATGTAAAAAATGTATGGGAGAAACCATATATTGTTCAGAAGAAGCTAAAAACTATTTGACACTATTACCACCATAGTAACAGCTACAAGGGTGCAGTCATTGTGAAAATAAAGATATATAGCTTGGAGGGAACTTAATCTCTACTTCTCAAAAATTGTCTCATATTTATAACCAGCATAATTTATAATATGAGAATTACATACTATATTTATGCAGATGAACATTACACACACAATGAATATAATCAGAAAATACATAAAATTATGACATTTCTTATCTTAAATGATCAAATAAAAAATTGTCAGTTCCTTTCTTAACTTGCAAGAGGTTTCATCTACATATCGGTTCCGTAACACAAGGTTAACTGGAGCTGAATTAATTATAGATATTTCTTCAAAGAATCCTGTGTACAAGTTACCAATAGTTGAGAAAGAAACTGAAAAACATTATGTTGGATACACCATAGAACCTGAAGAAGAAAGGATGCTACAATTTCATCTTGATTAGTCACTGAAAACAGAACTGTAGGTGTACTTTTACTGTTTACTGATAACCTACACATCCAGATAGATTATATATATAATACTTTACTTTAAGTCTCACCATCCTATTCATGCTGTTAAGGTCTTGAGCCTCACAGGGAACAAGTACAAGCCAGGATCAAACTCAATAGACTGTATGCGTGTGTACATTATTGTTCTATACCTTGCTGACTGTCACACTTAATGATATTCATGATTACAAACCTACTGTACTACATGTCATTGCCAACAGCTGTGGTTAATGCAGTTATTTGGTTGTTCTTGCCAAAATCAATTAACTTTTGTGGAAGTTACGCCCCTACACATGCTAAGAGGGAAATTGCAAGGTGCTTGTCAGAGCGACAGAGGGAAACTAACATGAGTGAAAACTTAAATAAAAGAAAAACATACAACGAAGCACATCAAAGTAATAGTTGATACTACAATGGAAGGCTCTAAAATTACTTTCTAAGATACTGAGTAAACGAAACATTTGATTCATATGCCACACATAATTATTCGCAGATTATGTAGCAATTACGACATCATCAAAACAGCATTAATTTAAGTCGGGTAAGTTATTACGATTACATTTATACACTGAGTCATCTATTGTGTATAGTATACGCTGCCCAGTGGTAATATATATATAAATAAAACAACTAGAAGGTTTGAGCAAAGATAGTCAAAGAACATCAGAAAGCTTGTAAGAGAGTTGATGAGAAAGTTTCAGCTATTGCTGAACATACTTGGCAGCAGCATCACCTCATTAATGGGAACTAGTAAGAGTTGTGACAGAGCCACTCAAAGAATTGTGAGTAGAAGGTCAATGAAGCCCTATCCCTTCAGATGACACCAGATACCCACCAAGTTAACTGAGACAATATAGGTTAAGAGTAGATTCCTGGATCTGACTGTCTATGCTGCATGGTCCACCTTCAAGATATGTTAACCAGTTAGAATTCACTCTATTTATCTGGGAGATTACATTATTGTTTTTATTACATCACCACGGAGAGTTTGATCTAATTGACCCCAGAAGAGGATTTCATCTAGAAGTTGAAACATGGTGTTAGTTTTGATTACATGTATATATTAGCTGTTAGAACTGGGATAGTTTGCTATTATCTGAACTATATTTGTGCACTAAAATTAATACAATTATGATTTAACTTTCCCTATGGGAGCCTTTAGATTAAAAAAAAACAACAGCTGATACCATTTCTGCATAGCTACTTGTAGATCACTTGTACTTGTGTTTTTTTTGTGGTAGTCTATACCCAATGACATCATTCCATATTCCAATTGTAGCATCCTTCAAAACAATGGCTGTAGCAAAAGTCTGGAATGAAAGAAACCAAGGCCTTATTACAAGGAACCTACAGAGTCTGACATATTCAAGTTTTGCTCTGAGTCTGAAGTGGATAAGGAACCTATTAATGAAGACAGAATAACCTGTATTTCGCAATTTCTACTCCAAGAGCTTGCACTAAATATAAAGAGATTTTTATCAACCTCTACAAGAAGATCGTCACCATTAGTCAAGATAACTATGTCTTTTGACAAAGGGTTTTTTGAAAATGATGTAAAAATACATGGAACTGAAAAGCAATGTACAAGAAATGTAGAACGCTATGGGATAACAAGCTATAAGGACCGCAATAATATTTTTGGAAAAGATTGGCACTTTCGGGGAATTAATAAGAATGGAGACTTCTGCTATGCTATTCTTGACACAGTGGAATTTTATTTATGCAAGAGAAGGTCATACACAGAATACTTTCCAGATGGACCATCGAATAAGATAGAAACGAATAAAAAGAGTTGTGGATATATGCTTATTTTTAATTTTGTAAGGTGTGATGGAACTTCTTGTGATTTTGGTGTAAATCAATCAATTTTTGTAAATTCTTAAATCTTTTTTCTGTTTTATTTTACTTTCACAACCACATTTTCAAAGTATTCTCTTTAAAAAAAAACTTGTGCAATAAATTGAAATAAATTTTATACTAACTATAAATTATTTGTAGTTGAAATTTTTTATATTCAGGGAAGGAATTTAAGAATGAAACTCAGACATATATGTTAAAGGTTACATGTTAGCTATAATCCGCTACTAAGAGGAAAACTCCATCAAAGCCATACGACGAGAACATGCCCTTCTGCTGTGACCCAATTCTTGGCATATACTACAGCGATTATCTCTCTGTGATCGTTTGTATCCACTGTCTTCTAATTGTTCTAGTCTATTCCATTTCTGCAAAATTTGCTTGTACGCTTCACTTTTTCTACGGTTTGTACTTTTTAGGAAATTGACGGTAGTAACG
>WLWI01003203.1_pt1 | contig 14028 bp, 17 predicted proteins | sample 6701501 | NCBI WGS metagenome assembly WLWI01 (sample SAMN12718690, study PRJNA515312) | sponge metagenome | isolation source: marine sponge | host: Mycale hentscheli | place: New Zealand: South Island, Marlborough, Capsize Point | collected 2014-11-01
GAAATTGATGATCTAATGAAAACTGGATGGAGAGAAGGGTGCAATTACGATGAGACTATAAGAATGTATGTACCTAATACTGCTATTTTAAATTATTATGAAATAGATCATAAAAAGTTAAAAATATGTAGCCCCGTGGCAAATAGGTTTGAACCAATAGGGATTATAGAAAATTTTAAAAAATTAATAGGTGACCAAAGAATTACAATTATAACTAGTGAAACTGATAATCTTAAAGCAAATAAAAGGTTTAAAGATACTTTTGGCGATAATGCTGACTTTATTTCGGTAAAACATACTCATGCCACAAATACTGATAAAGCATTTTTTCAAAGAGAATGGGTAAGATCTCATTTTAAAGACATTAAAAATCATGTTGTACTTTTTGGTTTAGGTGGTGCTGCTAAAGATTTATGTAATGAATTAAAAAATGATTGGGGTAAATGTGTTATTGATATGGGTAGTGTATTAGATGCATGGGGCGGTGTAATTAGTCGACCTTCTTATGGAAATATTTGGTCACAATGTTTAACTGTACCTGTTAATGAAGCTAAAGAAACTGATATTTGCTGGAGATGATAATAAAACAATTTCATATAGGGCCTTGGGGGCATTATGTAAATGATGATCCTTATGTTAAAGCTATGCATAGAAATAGGTGTGTTGAATACAAAGACCCAACACAACCAGCATTTTTTTTATCATCCACTGCCACAGACTATATTCTTAATACTCACACTGGACCTGCTGTTATTATAATGAATAGTAATCCTATAAAATTGGAAAACCGTTTAGATGAAATAAAGAAAAGAAAAAATATTTATTTTATTTCATCTTCTGCTATAATGAGCAATTACCTTGATAAATTAGGGTTATCTTATGTTGAATTTCCATGGGAACTAGAAGCTAGAGATAATTGGGAAGCTGTTACTAAAGGTCCATGCATTTATGTTTACGGAGAAGGGCCCAGTCAAAATATATATGGATGGCCAACAATTAAAAGAATAGTTAATGATCACTTTCCTCATATTAAAATAATAACAGCATCTCATAAAAAATCAGGTTATCTTGGTCCTAGGTGGAATTATTATACTAATGAAGAATTAGAGAAAATATATCCTAAATGTTTTATAGGCTTAAGATTAACTAGGTTTGATGGTTTATCAGGTACTGTACAAGATTTAGGTTGTAAAGGAATAAAAACAATTTGGAACGGTGGATCACCATCAGGTTTAAATTATGAAACAGACCAAGATATTATTAATCACATTCGCAATGAAGAAAAAACAATAGGGCAAAAGAATACAAAATTATCAAAAGAAGTAATTAAATTTTTAGATATGGATCGCCAAGAATATGATTATATTTTTGATTTATCAACTTATACTTTAAATGATACAAATGTAGATAATCTTAAGGCACCTAAATTATTTAAAAAGAGTAATGTTCCAGCTACATTCTTTCAAGATTTGATTGATAATATGTGTTCTCTTAATGCACCTAGTTCATGGAAAGATAATAATGGAGTACCTAGGTGGGGGTTGTAAACAATTAGTAAATTTTACATATAAAAATAAATATCATAATGAAGAATATAGTTTTAATTGGTGGCGGTGACCAGGCTCATTACACTATAGATATTATACATAAACAAGGAAAGTATAATATCATTGGTATCATAGATGCGAGAGAAGAAATAGGAAGTGAAAAATTTGGATACACTATCATAGGTAGGCAAGATGCCATAAAGGAAATAGCTGTTTTATATGAAGTTGATGGTGGTGTAATTTCTATTGGTGATAACTGGACAAGATATTATGTGGCAAAGGAAATAAGAAGTTATGTTCCTGACTTTAAATTTTTTAATGCAATTCACCCTTCATGCATAATAGGTGAGAATACAAAATTTGGTGATGGTGTTGTAGCAATGGCAGGTTGTATATTTAACCCTAGATCAACTGTAGGAGATCATACATTTTTTGCTACAGGTGCTCAAGTAGAACATGATTGTATTATTGGTGATTATGCAAGCATCTCAGCAGGATCTATTACGGGTGGTTATGTAGAACTAGGAGACTTTGCAGCTGTTACTTTAGGTGTTACTGTTTTTGATAGAACAAAAATAGGTAGAAATTCCGTAGTAGGTGCCGGGAGTTTAGTTGTTAAAGATTTACCAGAAAATGTACTAGCTTATGGAAATCCTGCAAAAATAATTCGTCCTAGAGAGGATGGTGAAAAATTCTTATAAAAATGAATAAAGAACATATAAAAAGTTTAGAAGAACAAGGTTATACTATTTTAAGAGATTGGGTAAATAGTGAGTGGCTTAAAAAATTTAAAGAAAACTTACCTAGATTATTTAAAGAACATTCTGATATTAGAAAGGAAAATAATAACGGCATTGTGTCAAACGGTGTTGCAATGAATGTTTTAGCTAGTGATGATTTGTTTATTGAATTTCTACAGGTAATGTTAGATAAAGGCTTGATAAAAGATCTAGAGGATAACTACTTTAAAAGAGATTGTATTTTAAATTCTTTTACGGCTTTAAATAATGTACCTTCTGAATCTAAAATGTTCCATAAAAAGGTTCATCGAGACTTAAGTGGATATTCTCATCCTACACCTATTCTATTAAATATGTTAATTATGGTTCATGATTTTACAATAGAAAATGGAGGTACTTTAATTTTACCAAAATCACATTTAGAAGAAAAAGAACCTACTGAAGATTATTGGAAAGAAAATAGTATTCATATGACTGGAAAGGCAGGAGACTTGGTGTTATGGAATTCTAATGTTTATCATGCATCAGGAATTAATAAAACTCAAAATGATAGAATAGCTATTCCTATAACTTTATCTCTTCCTTATTATAAACAACTTTTGGATTATCCAAGAGCAATAGGTTTAGAAAGACAATCAGACTTTAATTTTGATATACAAAGATTATTAGGTTATCATTCAATGCCAGCTGCTTCGGTTAAAGATTGGTATGAACCAACAGATGCAATAAGATATAGATAATTATGGAAGAATCAATAAAAAAATTAATCCAAAAGGAAATAGAAGCTATAAGCAATATTCCTATAAATAATTCATTTGAATTAGCGGTAAATAGAATTAGAAATAAAGTTCATAGTTTAGGACCCTCTGGTAAAGTTGTATTATCAGGTATGGGTAAGGCTGGTCAAATAGCTTTAAACATTGCAACAACCTTTAGTTCAACAGGAACTCCTTCTGTTTATTTGCATCCAAGTGAAGCACAGCATGGAGATTTAGGAATATTACAAAAAAATGATGTTCTTATTCTTTTATCAAATTCTGGTAAAACTAGAGAAATCTTAGAATTAATTGAATTAGCCAAAAATTTGTATTCAGAAATTAGTATCATAAGTATAACTAGTAAAGTTAACAGCCCTTTAGCCAATAAATCTGATATAGTTTTACATACAGGCGATGCTAAAGAAATATGCCCATTAGGATTAACACCAACTATATCAACAACTCTTATGACAGTCATTGGAGATATCTTAGTAGTTGAATTAATGAAAAAGATTAATTTTTCTAAGAAGGAATATTCTAAGAGACATCATAGTGGTTACTTAGGACAAAAAAGTAAAGAAGAATCAAAATATCCACCAGGCAGTTTATTAAATGAATTACCACCTAATGATTACCAACTAGATAATTAATATGAAAGAATTTAAATTACATCATGATGAAATAGTTGTAGCTGTTTTGGCTAAAGATAAAGAATATTGTTTAGATTTTTATTTACATTGTCTTTTAAATCAAACTTATGATAAAAAGAAAATGCATCTTTGGATTAGAACCAATGATAATAAAGATAATACTCAAAATGTTTTAGACAAGTTTGTGAGAGAACATGCATCTAAATACTTATCTGTTTATTATAATAATGCACCTATTTCTGAAAGCTTAAAGAATTATGATGAGCATGAATGGAATCCTGCAAGATTTAATATTTTAGGTGCAATAAGACAAGAATCTATTAATTATGCTATTGAAAAGAATGCTCATTATTTTATAGCTGACTGTGATAATTTTATAACTAAAGATACTATTGAACATTTTTATAACATAAAGAATTTAGATTTTGTAGGGCCATTACTAAAATTATCACCTACTGCATACTATGCTAATTTCCATAATAAAGCAACTCAGGATGGATATTTCCAAGATAATGATGATTACATTCCAATATGGAAAAGAACATATAAGGGATTAATAAAAGTAGATACTTTACATTGTACTTATTTTATTAATAATAGAATTTTGGATAAGATAACTTATAATGATGGAACTGATAGGTATGAATATGCTATATGTTCTCATGCATTAAGAAAAGCAGGAATTAATCAATATGTAGACAATACACAATTTTTTGGTTTCTTATTCTTAAATGATCAAATAGATGTTTCTTTTAACGATTTTATTAAGCAGCATTGGAGCATAGTACACCAAGAAATGCTAGATGATCCTGAAGGTTATTATGATTTTATAGAAATAGGAACATGTGATTTTGATGCTATAATCTTAGAAGATAATCCAGGCAAAGGAATTTCTGTTGAAGCCGTACCTCAATACTTTAATAATTTACCTGATGTAAAAGGTGTTAAAAAAATAAATGCAGCTATCTCTAACCGTGAGTGCAAGATAGATGTTCATTGGGTTGAGCCTAAAAACATAAATAAATATAATCTTCCTAATTGGATAAGAGGTTCTAATAGTGTTGATAAACCACACCTGGTTGTTAAAACAGCTTTAGAAAATAGGAGCTTACCTTATGAAGAAGTTGTTACTATCACTAAAGTTCCTGGTATGACTTGGGAAAGATTAGTTAAAGAAAATAATGTTAAAAGAGTTAAGCTTATTAAATTAGATACGGAAGGCCATGAACATATTATTATGAAGGATATATTAAATGATTTAATAGAAAGGCCGATGTTCAGACCTCAAGAAATATTTTTTGAAAATAATAGATTAGCTAATGTTGAAGTTATATCACAAGTTGTGCAAGGTTTTGAAGGTTTAGGTTATATTTTTGAAAAGATAAATCAAATGGATTCAAGGTTAACATATAAAGAAATTACATAAATCATGAAAACTGTAATAGTTATACCAGCTAGGTGGCAATCTACTAGGTTGCCAGGAAAACCTTTAATGCACATTGGTAATAAAACAATGATACAGCATACATGGGAAAGGGCAAAAGAATCATTAGCTGATGATGTAATTATTGCAACGGATGATCAAAAAATATTTAAAACTGCAACTGATTTTGGTGCAAAAGCAATTATGACAGACGTCTGTGACACAGGAACTGAAAGAGTAATTGCAGCTCAAGGATTTTTAAATGCAGATTACATTATAAATGTTCAAGGAGATGAACCTTTTATTAATCCTTCTGATATAGATGAAGTAATAAAACTTTTACATGATCACCCAAATAAAGTAGCTACACTAACCACTAATTTATGTGAAGGTGAAGAAAAAGATCCTAATGTAGTAAAAGCTATTGCTAATGCTGTTGGTTCGGTTGGTATGTTTACAAGAAGTTCTATTTATATTAAAACAAATTTTACATTTAAACATATTGGAATTTATGGGTACAGTTCTAGAATGTTAGAAAAGATATCAAAATTAGAGCCATCAGAAAGCTCTATTAGGGACTCACTAGAACAATTAACATGGATGGACAATAATATATCTATAGTAGCAGGTTGGACATCATACAAGTCATTAGGTGTAGATACTAAAAAAGATTTAAGAGAAGCAATTAAAATTTATAAAAGTATATGAAAAAAGATTTAATATTTTGTATTGGATATAATAAAACTGGAACTACATCATTATATCAATCTATAATAGATTTAGGATTTATTAGTTATCCTGGTGATATGATGGGAATTGCTGAATTTATAATGGCTGATGTTGTTATTAAAAAATGGAGTGTACTATATGATTGGATAGACAAGTGTATTGAGAATAATGTAGAGGTAGTTAAAGATATTCCATTTAGTTTACCAGGGGTATGGGAAAAGGTATATGAAAAATATCCGAATGCAACATATATATTAAGTGAAAGGGATTCACCTGAACAGTGGTATAATTCAATTTATAATTTTCATCAAAAAGGATTTCCTGAATTAAAGAATAAATCAGAACCAACATGGGAAGATGTTGCTCAGGTAAGTTATAGATATAAAGGTTATGCATTTGATTATTTTTCTTTACTTAATAATGATAATAGGAGTTCTTTACCTTATGATAAGGAAACTTTGATTAATTCTTATCTTTTACATAATAACTCAGTTAAAGACTTTTTTAAAGATAAAGATAATTTTATTTCTGTTAATGTAGCTAATCATAATGATTATTTTAAACTATGTTCTTTTTTAGAAAAAGATCCTACAGATAATAAATTTTTAAGATTAAAGATAACTGATGACATTACAACATGGGATACATTAAATACCTAAACTAAATAAAAAAATTACATATAATAATAAATGGATATTATACATAAAATAATCAGAAGAGTTAGGTCTTGGTTCTTACCAAAGCATGAAGGTAAATTTGAATATTCACCAGAAGGTTTTGTTAAAGCTAGGAGATGGGCTAAAAATCAACCTCATCCTAAATTTCCTGATCACCCTACCCTTTCATTATGGAATCATGTAAACTCTAACCACATTGATTCTGAATATAAGTTAAGTGAAATTAATAAAGTTAAAACAAAAAAGAATAAATCCATATAATTAAATAATAGCAATGGAAGGAAAACAAATGAATGTTGATTTAGATTCAACACTAGAAATAGTTTGTGATGAATGTGGTCATAATGTATTTAGGCCAGCTTTCTTTTTAAGAAAAGTTAGCAGGTTTATTTCACCAGATGGCCAAGATAGGTTACTACCATTAGATACAATGGAATGTAGTAAATGTTTAAATATTAATAAAGAATTTACGGCTGCCCGCCCTAAAGCAAAAACAAAAACAAATAAAGATGGCAAAAACAGTTAAATTAAACGAAGAAAAAGAAGCTGAATACACTCCAAGAAAAATGAGTGAAATTATTGCAGATAAAAAAGCTGCATTAAAAAACAATGAAGATTTAATAAGAGCTCTTCAAACTAATGAATATGATATACCAGTAGGATCTCCAAAGCTTTATAAACAAATAATGAAGTTTTTAGAAAAAGAAGCTGAATGGGGTCATACGACTGCTACAGGTTTGATTATGTTATATTCAAACATGAAAGAACAACAGCCAGCTACTAGAGAAAAGGACTGGGATGGAAATATTAAACTAAGAGGCACAAGTATTACTATATTTTGGACAATGATTACTTCAATGAAAGGTAAAGGATTCTTTGCTGCCCGCGATTTTGTAGAATTGATGGCTGCATTTGGTTCCGATCTTTCTAAAGTGGTTGGCCAAGTTCACGAGGATAACCAAGCTCTTAGAGAAAATCATGGTCGCATGGCTGAATTAGATAAAGAAGTTAATCATCCTGATGTTATTCTTGATGTTGCAATTGATGAATATAGTAAGGCTGAAGAAGAATTAAACAAACTAATGGATGAAGTTGATCCAGTTGTAGAAACAGTTTAATTATGGGATTCCACAAAAGATACATTGATAACGAACAAGTATTAAGGCTTTATGAAGACGGTGGAATTGAAAGATTAAGAAATTGGTATACAAGAGGTGTAGATGCATTAATAACAGAAACCGGCCTGGCTTCACGGGTCGGTCATGTTATTTCAGATGATGAATGGATACAATTTGGTAGTGTTCGACAAGATGAAGAAATATTCAAATTAATCCAGAAAGAATACGGAACTCCTGTAGTTAAAAAATAACTCCATCCTTGTTGAATAAATAAAGAAAACAAACTATTTAACATGGAACATTTTAAAGACTATAAATTATTTAAAGAGTCTCTAGAAACTGAATTAATTACCGAAAGATTCAGTTCAGATATATTAAGACAATTCGCTGCACAAGATGGCGGTTCAAGATGGAGAGGTGGAATTGCAAAAGATATGCAAAAATTTGCTAATCTTGCTCTAGACAAAATTTCAGATGCTGATTTTACTACAACTACACCAGAAGCTTATTGGAAAGGTGGAGATGCTAAAGATCCAAATAAAGTAGGATTCTTTGTTGATGCAGACCCAGGATTTATTAAATGGGCAAAAGCAAACAAAAAATATTTACCAGGTGGATTATCATTAGGTAACATTTCTAAGTATGGAGTAGTACTTTCTGTTATTAGAGGAGGAATTGGAATGTATCATGGTTTTTCAATGGACAGAGGGCAAACTTATAGCCGTCATAGAAAAGGAACTGAAGAAAGATATGGAGTTCTTGCAAAAGAATACGAAACTAATTCTTTATATAATGGATGGGAAGGTAGACCTGCGGCTAAAGTAACAAGAAAGAATCTTATTGATTCTGCAACTCGTGTTTATGTTTTAGATTTAAATAGTTTAAGAGACAAGTACGATGTAAGTGGATTAAAATCACAGCGTGCAATTTCTAAAATGGGTGCAACTGCTCTAAAAACTGCTAAACAAATTAAAGATGAAAACAATAAAAGGTATTTAGCTATCTTACAAGATAAAGCTGCGATGACTGATATTGATCAAGCAGTTAAAGATTCAATTGAATTATTAAACACTCATATCTCTGATGCTCTAAACAAAGGCGAACTGGATCAATATGGAAACTTTGTTATCGGTCAAAATCCTAGAGGCAGAACTGTATCAATTAAAGATGGTGCAAATGCTATCAGAACCATGTTAGATGATTACGAAAGATATAAGAGTTACGAAAGACAAATGAAAGATGCTGAAGAAGAAGGAAGAAAAGATACTTATTATCATGGTGAAATAAAAAACTATGCTAAAAGAATTCAAGATTTTTCTAAAAAAGTAAAGGATAAAAATTACTCTTGGTAATTATGAAACATATAAATGAATACTCTGAATTTAAAAAATCATTAATCACCGAAAAATTAGCACGAGGATTAAAGCCACTATTAAAGATAGGTTCAACTATTACTAAAAAGGCTGGTGAAGATGCATTACTAGATTTATCTGATAAGTTTGATAGAATAGATGATGAATATGCTGGAACTATAGCAAGTTGGTTAGATATGGCTATTGAATTAATGCAAGATGGTTATGCAGGAGATGCTACTAAAAAATTAAAACAATTCAATAAAAAATGTAAGGATGTTCTTAATGGAAAAGATATCGGTTCAGCATTTGAAAGTGTTAATGAAAAGTCAGGTCCTTGTTGGGATGGTTATAAAATAGGATCTCCTAAAACAAAGATATCTCCTAAAAGTGGAAAAAGAGTTAATAACTGTGTTCCTGTAGATGAAGATGTTACTGAAGGAACATATAATTCAAAAAATCATATCGGATCTACCTCTGACGGTCAAGGTTCTAATGCTGAGATTTATAAAAAAGGAAAAGGATACTATGTAGTTGTTAGTGGAGAAGCTGATTATGATTTTGATGCAAAGAATGATAAAGAGTTATTGAAAAAGTTAAAAGATAATGAATTTGATTCTACTGATATATTAGAAGTTAATGAAGCTACTGATATGAATGATCCTGTATTAATGGCATTTAGAGCAACTCGAAGAGATTTACCTGCATTAAAATTTCCAAAAGTTAAATCACGTAGGTTAAGCTTTGATAAGTATATGGATCTTTTAGATGCAGAAATAGATATAGACCAACAGATTAAAGATTTAGCTCAAGAAATGGGCCAAACACTTAGAGATATGGAGCAAGAAGCTGAACCAGAAGGTGGTAAAATTGCTGATAGTTATGCTTCTATTATGATGAAACAAGAAAAAGAATATACTAAGTTAAAAGCTAAGAAAGCAAAGATTTCATCTAGAATTGAAAAACACAGAATGGCATAATGGAATTTATTAAAAAATATACAGAATTTTTATTAGAAAAGAAAAAGGAGAAAGAATCCTTTGAAGATAAAATTGAAGGTGATGGATATTATAAAGGTATATCTACAGCAACTGCTCGAGATAAGGTAGATCAAATGGCAAAACAATCTAAGATGTCTGATGATGATCCAGATGCTTATAAAGAAATGCCTGGTGATACTAAAGGTAAAAAACTTTTAAAGAAATCTAAACATACAAAGGCATTTGATGATTTATATGCAGATGAAGCTTTAGAAGAAATGGTTACTAATGAAGGTGTAATGAGCGAATTACATATAATGATGGAAGAAGCTAAAAACTTTGCTGATTTTAAGAAAAGATTTTATAAAGAATTTAGTGATAAAGTTAAACCTAATAAAGATTTAGATAGTTGGTTAAAAGATCTTTACTCTGAAGGTTTAGGAGAATCATTAGATGAAAAGGCTAGTGGAGATCGTGGTCCTATAAAAGGAAAAGGAATTGAAACTGGTCTTAAAAAGAAAGCAGATCAAACTGGAGTATCATTACCTTTATTAAGATTAGTAATGAGAAGAGGTATGGCTGCATGGAAAAGTGGACATAGACCTGGTGCTGGTCAAGAGCAGTGGGGTTATGCTAGAGTTAATTCATTTTTAACTAAAGCTCCAGGAACTTGGGGTAGACCATTAGATGATCCTAAAAAGAATGGACCTAAAGGAAAATTTGGAGCTGATGCTGATATTGCTAAAGAAGTAATTAAGAAAGGTGAAGATAAGAAATTAAAAACAACAGGTTTACCTAAGTAATGAAATTTATAAAAGGCTTTAAAGATTTTAAAAATGTATCTGAAGAACTTAAGTATCATGTAGATAATGGTATAGGTTTAGATGATAGCGTTTTTCGTTTAGGATCTGATGCTCATAGTAAATTATTTGAAGAAGCTAAACAATATTGGGACAAAGGAAATCTAGTATTAAAAGGTAAAAGCGGATTTATGGCTAAGAACCTTGAGGTTGGTAAAGAAGCTATTTATAAAGATCGTAAATCAGGTAGAACTAAAAAAGTTAAACTTGATTCACCAGAAAGAGGCGGCAATAGAAAGTTTATTGTTTATCGTAATAGTGGAAGAACTGATAAAGAAACAGGAAAGATTGTTGCAAAGAAGATTGAATGGGGAGATCCTAAATTAGCTGTTAAGAATGATGATCCAGGGAGAGCTGCTAGTTTTTGGGCAAGACACCAATGTGATCAAAAGAAAAAGATGGATCCAAATAAAGCCGGATTTTGGGCATGTTATGGACCAAGTCTATTTGGAAAGCAATTAGGATTAAAAAGTACTAATCCTTGGTAAATAAATAATAAAATAAAAAAGGTAATGAAAAATTTAAAAAGAATAGATGAGGCTGTAGGCTCTATCCTAGAAAGAAGAGCTTCTGCTGACAGGCTTCTTAAAGATGTTGTAAAAGGAAATGCATCTGAGGTAGAAGGTATTAAATTATCTAAAGAGATGGCTGACGCTTTTTTAATGTGGTTAAAAGGTTCTACTTATGGTAAAAAGTTTGGAGCTTTACCTTTTTATAAATTATTTAGTGCTGCGTTTAATTGGGGATTAGACAGATACATTGGTAAAGATAAAAAGATTAAAGATGAGTTTAAAGAACTTAAGGCTAAAGCTAAAGAAATGAGCAAAGCTGAAATGAAAGGTGAATCTTTAGATGAAAAAAGATCATCTCCTTATGGTGAAATTATGTTAGATATTGATGCTGCATCTAAGCAAGTTAGTCTTCCGATGGCGTGGATGAAAGATTATGTTAAATCAATTGAAAGAATGGCAAAAAGAAATGCTAGAAAATTCTTTAAAGATTATGGAAGTTTTAGTGTAGATGACTGGGCTGAAGATATGGAATATAATTTTGCTAATGAGAGTAAGGTTAATGAGGCTAAATTTGATTTTTCTGAAGATCAAGTAAAAGATGTTGCTGAATTAATAGCAAAAGCAATTGCAAAAATGGATAAATCTAAAACAGCAGTCCATGATATGGAATATGATGCAGGCCGTGGTGCAGGTTTTGAAATATCAATGGATGGTGAAAAATATGATGGTGGTAGTTATACAGTAAGACCTAATGGTGAAGTTTATAATGCTGCAATTAGTAATTCATTTCCTAATGCTGTATATGCAAAGATAGGAGATAAGGATATTAATAAAATTATAAAGAACATTAAAAAGTTTGAATCTGTTGAAGTAAATGAATCTGAGGAAGACTTTAAACCTCATATGATGTATGATCCTAAAACAGGAAAAGGTTATAAAGCTGACACTTACGAAGATCATGTAAGAATGGATAAAATGGGTTATGTTCATGAAAAACCAGAAAAGGTTGATGAAGCTAGATTTGTAAAGTCATATGATACAAAAGTAAACAGTGCTGAAACCGAAAAAGATGTAAAGAAAATTTATCCTAAATATAAAAAGATTGGTGTTGGTAAATTAACTCATTTCTTTGGAGAACTCGAACCAAACCTTTTCTTTAAAGCAAGATATCCTAAATATTATAAACAAGACACTGGTAAGTCTGTTAAAGGAGATTTTAAGATTGTTTCAGTTTATTCATTTAGAAATGGTAATGGTGTAGAATTAATGAAAGAATCTATTATGGAGAATTTTAAAACATACGGTGAATTTGTTTCTGAAAATTATGATACAGAACAAAGAAAAGAAATGGCAGAAAAAGGTTTTGCTTTAGCAGATGGAAGTTTTCCTATTGCTAACTTAGAAGATCTTAAAAATGCTATCATGGCTTATGGTAGAGCAAAGGATCAGGCAAGGGCTGCTAAGTTTATTGCAAAGAGAGCTAAAGCATTAGGTGCCGAAGATCTTATTCCTGATTCTGAGGATTTTCAAAAATCTTTAAAAGAAGATGTAGCTACTCAAGTTCCTGCTAAAACTATTGCGTTTGATACTGATGATTACGAGAACCAACCATTTGCAGACTAATGGCATGTAAATCTTGTAAATGTGGAAAACACGCTAATGAAAAGGTTATAGAACAAATGGATGATTTGACTAAACCTTTTACTGAAGAAGTTTATTCATCAGATACAGTATTAAGACACTTTAATCCTTTGGCACCAGATCATTTATACAAATGGCATGCTGATGACGAAGATCGCTATATTGAATCATTAAATGAAAATGATTGGGAATTTCAATTTGATAACGAATTACCACAATCATTAGAACCTGGTAAAATTATTTACATTCCTAAAGGTTTAATTCATCGCCTAATTAAAGGCACTCATAATTTAAGTATTTCCATTAAATCCTAACTTAAACCATTTTTTATTTCGCAGTATAATTAATATACATTAATAACCACTTTCAGAACTGGTTATTTTTTGTTATAATTAAACTATACAAATAAAACTATGGGAGAAATTTATCCAGAAGAAGAACAAGAAAAAAGAAGTAAACCTAGATTTAAAAAACAAACTTTAGTTCTAGATACTTATGGTACTAATTTAAGTAAGCGTGCAGTTGAGGGTAAATTAGATCCAGTTATTGGAAGAACTGATGAAATTCTTAGAGTTATACAAATTTTAGGAAGGCGTAGAAAGAATAATCCTGTTTTAGTTGGAGAACCTGGTGTAGGTAAAACTGCAATAGTTGAAGGTTTAGCATTAAAAATGGTAGAAGGTAATGTTCCTGTGTCATTACAAGGAAAAGTTATTTATACCTTAGAATTATCAACAATTGTAGCAGGAACTAAATACCGTGGTCAATTTGAAGAAAGAATGAAATCTATAGTAGATGAATTAATTCTTAATCCACATATCATTGTTTTTATTGATGAATTACATACTCTTGTAGGTGCCGGTGGTTCTACAGGATCTTTAGATGCATCTAACATTATTAAGCCGGCTTTAGCAAGAGGAGAAATTAGGTGTATAGGAGCAACAACATTTGATGAATTTAGAGAAAATATTGAAGGTGATGGCGCATTGGATAGAAGATTCCAAAAGGTAACAGTTGAGCCACCAACATTAGAACAAACAA
>WLWI01003204.1_pt1 | contig 14025 bp, 11 predicted proteins | sample 6701501 | NCBI WGS metagenome assembly WLWI01 (sample SAMN12718690, study PRJNA515312) | sponge metagenome | isolation source: marine sponge | host: Mycale hentscheli | place: New Zealand: South Island, Marlborough, Capsize Point | collected 2014-11-01
TTAGAAGCGCGGGCGAAATTTTTTGACGTACGCATACATACCTACATATATATATATATATATCTGAAATCTCAATTGAACACGACTGATAGTCAGCTTCGCTCGCTTCGCTCGCTCGCTGAACTAGTGGTGCGCTCGAATAGCTCAAAATAGCGAAGCGAGCAATGTATGTTCCCTGTAATTGCAGCTATTCCATGCATGCTTGGTGTGGCTACAAAATACTGTCAGAGTGAGAAAACAGTAGTGGAAGCTTTTTTTCTATGATGAAGGCTCCTGGTACCGTAATCCTCAGGAATAGTCTAATAAGGAACATTTAATGGCTTTTCAAAAAGAAAGATTCTTTACTTTGCTACCTGTTTCTGTTTAGAGCTCTCCTCCTCCTTGCCCTGTCTTTTTCATTTCTTATCTCTCTCCTTACTAATTTTTCTTCTGGAATTTCTAACGCCCTCAAAGCTCTTGACCGAGTGTTTCTAACGTTTTGTCTACTGGTCATCGCTACTTCCTACGGCGGGTAAACAAAGCAATACGTTGCTAAGAAGGTTACCCGGCCCGCGCAAGCGCGTAGGAGAAAGGGAACGTTTTGTCTACAGGGCATCGCTCTCGTACGGCGGGTAAACAAAACAAAATGTTGCTAAGAAGGTTACCCGGCCCGCGCAAGCGCGTAGGAGAAAGGGCACACACGTACGCCCACGCAAGAACAAAAACAATTTCTAGACCTAAATATATATATATATTGCGAACTCATTAGAGAGTCAGCTCCGCTCGCTTCGCTGAATAAATATATATATATATAGCGAACTCATTGGAGAGTCAGCTCAGCTTGCTTCGCTCGCTTCGCTGAATTACATATGTACACAATATGTTTTAGGCTATGGATTACTTACATGCTAGTTGTAGCTTTATTGATCTGGATGATAGGTTTCCTGCAGCATTTATATCACTAGTACAAGTGTAATTTCCAGCCTGCAAAACACTAAATTGTGATATTGTAAGAATGCTTTCAGATGATTGGGAGACTACTTGATAGGCTTGATTTGGTAGAAGTACTTCATCATCCTTCTTCCAAAAAAAGGAACCACTATTTGACCCTAAAACTTTACAGGAAATGTTTGCCATTTTCCCTATTTCAATAATATTTCTTGAGGTAGAGACATTTATAAAAACTTCAGGAAGTTTATCTATTATTAAATAAATGCATCTGTTATACTTTGATATTTAATTACCAGATATTTTGTCCCACTATGTTACTCACTGTGCGGATGTATTTTTGTATGTGCATTATAAATGTAGCAAGTGTTATGTTTTTACTACATTTGTAAGATTATTTAATAATTTTCCTGTTGCATCTACAATTAATACGTTTGCTTGTGTGTCAGTAATGATGACGACCGACAATGACTAACTTTTTTTTAAATTTTAGCTGACAAATATGGAATCACTAATCACCTCAGCTTCCCCGAGTAGTGGTAATTTCTTTAGCATTAGCATTACTATTAAGGCATTCTGACTAGTTGTGGCTCTTGACAACCTGCAATCACACCTCACAGCCCTCTAAAAAGGCGAAGTTTTGAAATTACAACTGAATTCACTAACAATTTGGAGCTTGGGGTCAAGCTAAAATGTTGTGTTACTTGGAGAAAGAAAGCAATCCCTGCATGCGTTTAAGGGGCATAGTATCATCAAAGCACACATATATACATACTAGTGGTCGCTTCGGCACAAATTTCTAGCGAGCCTGCCTAGTTAAACTACAATTTTGTTATAATGATGAATTTTGCCTGAATGTTTTTATAACATGATGACAAAAATTGATTCTTAGCAGTTAAACATTAATGGAGTTCAAGATATAAGTAAGACTTGCTTATTGCAGTAGTATCAGAAGAAAGTGGGATCAAGCCTAAAAAGCCGTGAATTTACGAGAAAAATGGCACCTCCGTTTGAATTTAAAGAGCATGCGTACCATTAAAGCGTTCACAGTTCCAGTATTTTTCAATTAACGAGCGCGGAGAATCCTGCTGCACTGCCTTACGCAACTTTGTTTCAACCAAAAAGTTTACAGCTACTCTCTTCTTGAAACAATTGTGAAGTCTTTGTCAAGCTGCGCTTCTTTGCCACTGTTTTCGAAGTTTATTCAGGTAATTCTGTTATTGTTAACTCAGCTAAGAGCTTGTTGTCAACAGTGACTGGTAAATTCAAATAGTCAGAATGACTCAAATTTGGTACTAGGAAGTTACTACTGCTCAAGAAAATGAGGTAAGAAAGTAATTTTGTATTTTTGTGCTAAAATTGATTGTCTTTTGTTTTTTTGTGTTCGCTGTGCGTTCGATCCCGTCCCAAATTGCACTAAACAGAATCCTCTGGTTTATCGATCAGTACCCGTATCATCCTAGAAATTGAATTGTTTACCGTTTTGAATTCTTTTACCGGTGCAGTTCAAACTTGAAAACTTAAGGGACTTCCATTTCTATTCGAGTTAGTGGCTGGTGGTAAGTCAATGCGCTCTTTGTCACGGTTATAAGCCGTGTGCAACAGTATTTACTTGAAAATACAGTGTCCACTAGACTACCGCGAAGGTAAGTCGTGTAGGTGCGTGTCCAGTTGTGTCAAAGCATTGTGTGTTACAACCACTATTTAGCTAAAGAATATCACAAAGAAAACTTTTAAATAACTTGTATTGTTTTGTTGTTGTTTTTTTCCCTTCAATTCAAGCAGTTGCAGAGAGTTGTTACTATGGCACTGAAATCCCTTTACCGTGTATGCGAAATTTAAAAACTGGACCTTATTTTCAGTAGCTTCAGTGTGAAGTCAAAATCATTCATATAAAAATAGTATAGTATTTAGGCTCGCTCGCCATTTGTGCTCAAGCACATCACTAGTAGTATCTTGCTGGGGGGGGGGGGGGGGGGTTCAACAGATTAGGAGGAGCATAAACCTAGGCTGAAAACAAGTTCTAGAGGAAGCTAATCCCAAAACACAGAGATTGTGAGCAAACAATACAGTGTAGTTACAGTGCAAATGAAACTGGCCTAACTATTAGCGAATGAAAGTACGAGTAACCTGTGCTATTAGGGACCAATATCACTCGTAAAGCAATTGAAATAGCACTCAGCTTCGCCACATGGTATTTCAATCCCGCTACGCGTAATATAATCCTAAATAGCACGCTTGTCCAAGCTGTTACTCCTACCAGTGGTATCTCACTTTATCGTGTTTTTTTTTGTATTTCAACATTTTTTCTTCTTTAATTTTCTTAAAAGATAAGAAAATAAACACACTATAGTTTATGATCGTAAAGAGGTAGGCTAACTATTTCACTAGTCATTTGTGCTAGCTTCATCACAAGGATAATTCATTACAATTAAATACATTAACTGTGTGACTTAATATAAGCTTCACTTGTTACGGTTAGTATTGCAGAGGATATGTCAGATCCTGCTTGATTCACCACAACACACTGGTATACTCCTTCATTTTGATACGTAGTGTTGTGTAAAACTACAACAGATATCTTAGGATTCATTGCAGTAAAACTTAATCTACACATTATAAAATAACAGCACAATTGTAATAATTCTCATTTCACAGGTCAAGATTACACAAAAAAAAAAGAATTGATAGTATCACTATACCATAAGTAATCTTTTTTTTAATTAAGAGGTCACATTTATAATTCAATGTTAATCTCCATACGCAAAATTTGTGGCCTCACTTACCACACTCTGAACTTCTTCCAAAGATCCAGGGGGGGGGGGGGAAGCAGAAGTAAGTTTAACACACAATATGACTTTTTAAGTGAGTAATTACCCAAACAACTTCAAAATACACATAATTATTTCTATGAAATATTTGGTATATTAAAGTATTATAATATAGTTTTAAAAATATTCAGCTATATTTACATCAAAGCTACATTAGTTACCTTTCTATAGATATAACTTTTCTTTATGCCTAGCCCCTTAGCTCACTCCACTAACTTAAATGGGAACCAATTTCTAGTCAATCAATTCTAGCTCCAATCACTGTCATGTATGTGTGTCAATGTTTGGTTATTTGAAAATAACCAGCAGCAGTGCTGTATATACATCATGTACAGTTGAATTTCTAGCTGCATCAATGGCAAACAGTACTCTATTGTAATAGCCTATCATTTTTTAAAGTTGTTTTATCTGGTTCAGGTTAAGGTGCTAATGACTTATATATCATTGTTTCACACTTCTGTTTGCACCAAGTCACTGTAATGAATTCTGAAATATATCACAAAGTGCATCCCCAGGTAATACTACAATAGGGTATGGTGTGGGAGTCATGGGATAGGTAGTGCTCTTGAACAGCCAGTAAGCTATATGAAAATTCTACAATTAAGTAAATAATTATATCTAAGATATAACAAAGAAAAATTATGTTCTACTAATAAACAGTGCATAACACACTTCAAATGCATAAGTAACACACATTAACTTCATCTAATTTATTATTAAAACTACACATAGTTTCTTAAAATCTGAATTTAAAATATTAATGAATTTAGTGTAATTCTTGACATTTCAAACTTATACAGAAGTATTAACGACTCACTTTCGTCCATTGAAATACCACTCCCACCAAAAATTTGTTATTGCTGATGTTGTACAAGACAATACATTTCTGGAATAGTTAAGTACCACTGTAGAAGACAGTGACGATGTTAATTTTGGTGGTTCTAAAGTGAAAAATAAGCAACCAATGTTGCATTTTTTTAAGTTTATGAACACAGCCACATAAAAAAAAAATATATATATATATATATATATAATATATATATATATATATATATAATATTCTAAGGTCTTGAATCATTATCTGACAATGCCAACATTATCATTTATTTTATTTCAAGTATTAGACAATACAGAGTTATGTATAAACTACTTAAAACTAAGGTGAAACTAAAAGTTGTCAAAAATATAGAACGAGGAATGCTAATTATAGAGTGCTTATTTTTTAACCTGTAGAAATGGACAGCACCACTAATGGTTACACATGGCAAACAAATTATACTAGTGACTGAACACTGAACATAATCACCATAAACAGAATATGTCCGTACAAGAAAAAATGACAGAGCATGTCAGTATAAGACTGAATGATACCTGTGGGAGGCTAAACTGCCAATATTATGACCAAGATAACTGTACATTACTGAAATTACGAGCTAAACACCAATTATATGCATAACTGAATACACAATGACACCAACTATTCGCATGTTTGAATTATGCTAGCCTATGTACAAGACCAAATACACTAACTAAACCTAAACTATGCACATGACTGGATACACTCACTCAAAACCAATATAACCTTGTCATTAATGATTGTTCATGCCCACCTCGTAAATCTTGACTGGCCAGCATTTGCTCTCTTTGTTTTATGTCTAGGCCCAACGGTGAATTATAGAAAATTTTAACTGATGACTTTTATTGTTCTTTCTAGCTTTGAGTATTAACTTTTTATTGTGGTACCTATGAAGGCAAGTAAGCACCAAATGAGCCTTGTAGCATTGGAATGTCTACCAATGGAATATCTACAAGCATTGGAACATCTACCAATGGAATATCTACAAGTTGTAGCAGTGGAACATCTACGTATTTAATGGATTAAATGAAAATAATGAAGGGGGTAGTGTTATTCATTTGTATTGTTATTGCCAGAATCTGGATGATTATAGTTGTGACAGGGTAGACTGTGACAATGCTGGATGTCGCTATGAATGGTTTTTCTACAACTTGAATCCCTTTCTACTAGTAAATATTGGTATTGCCCTGATTGTGGGGAAACTGTCACAATTTGAGAAGAAAAAAAAAACAACTTGAATTTTAATTAAACAAAACAACTGAATCACACTTTATTATAAATCAAATAAAACAATTGAATCACATGCATTAATCGATGCACAAGTAACACAAAAAATGTTGTCTAATGTTGTCATTTCACTGTTCGAATTAACAAAATCAATTGGCTGTATGGAGCTAGGAATTGAATATTGTTGTCTAATGTTGCCAAAGATGCGGTCAACACTAATGCGTACATTAGCAATTTTTCTTGTCAGTTCCACTTCAATACTGCTTCATTGTTTCTTGCCCTTGGTGAAGTCTGGTATCTTCAGTGTTGAGCAGTACAATCCAACTGAATCAGATATATTGAAGCCTCGATCTGCTAGTATCATGTCTCCTGGCACCAAATGGTATCACTAGCTATTCCTCCCCAACCATCAGAAATAAAACTAACTGTTCCTTGAGGTGTAATTCCAATCAAGTACTTTACTGTATTGTGATGCTTGTATGAACAAAATGTTTGGGCTCAAGCAAGAATATTTGTGGGACGGTCAAGTCAATTGACAACACAGTCAATTTGACAACACAGTTCGGAAAATGTTTCCTGAAATCCTTGGGCATAGTCTTCGTGAGGGCTTCTCTGTCTGGCCATACAATCAGTGGATTTAATGTCCAGTACAAAGCATCAAGCACATGCATAAAATGTTCGACTAATTGTGGCAGGATGCACTTGATAACGATAAGCAAGATCATGACCACAAAGTCCAAGACCTAGCTTCATCAATGTACTTTTCATTGCTGAAAAGGTGATAAAGCTGAATGCTTCTTTAATTGTGACTTTACAGTTTGTACAGCTTTACTATCCTCAACATCCTTTATGTTCTTTCCTACATTTCCTCTTTGTTCTAAGTGACCACGCCTCTCTGCATCATGATCTTGATTTTCTTCAGCTACATTTTCTCTTTGCTCTACTTTATCCCTCACCTAAGTATCATTCCTCACGTTGTCTTCAGCTGCTTGAACTCTCTTCCTTGGCTGCTGTACCTTGGCATGTTATAATGGCCACTAGGATGGATACTTTGGTACCCGAGCTTCAATGACGGGGCCCAGTCAAGGTGATTCACATCATAAAGCTTGGCAGGTGTTCCAGTTACAAAATGATCCGAGCACACTCCACTCGTATATTTATGGACTGATTCTTCTTGATGTCCTCTCTCTTGATCCTAGCTAGCCAATCTCATTGTCTCTGTTTGCTAAGATCATAAGTTTTGTTCCCATGGAAAAATATGATAATAAGCAATCAATAAAAAGACTTCTTTCTTCTGGATCCATAATAATTCTAACTCACTTTTATACAGTTTATACTATCACAATGATCCCCAAATAATTCCATTCATTATTATTTGTAATTTACATATCAAATAGATTGAATAAGCTCCTATAATTTCCTTTGTATTATTATAACTATAACTTTCAGCATCATGTCCAATTGGACACTCATGACATATTAATTAACTGCTTACCAAGCTTTGATAATCTGGCAATTTTTACAATATTTCCCAAAGTGCATTTATAAAGTCCAAATGACTCTTGATGAACAGTTATTCCTAACAAACTCTGATCAAGAAAAATTCCTATGTTGCTAGGATAGAACCATTGCACTGATGCATTGGCAACGCCTCTGAAACAAAATAAATGATATAATACTTCAATTACATAAGTGCCCATTTGCTTGTTTCACAGTTTGTTCATAATAAAAACACAATTTTAATCTGCTAAAGTTATGTATGATTAGGTTATACAGCTACATTTCAAAATAGTATAATGATTTATTACAATTGGTTAATTTTAAAATAGTAACTATGTGCTTAAACTTACTTTCCTCCTGGAATACATTGAAATGTTATCCTTTGGCCTATAATAGCACTTTGATTTTCTGGTGGTATCCATATTGTTAATGAAGGAGATGGACCAGCATAGGCTTCAAAAACAATATTAGTCTTACTTATAAATAAACAATAATGATAATATCAAATTATATTGTAATATGAATCTACAAGGTACTTATACTATGCAGGCTAGATGCAAATATGATAAAGATTGCTAGTAGTCTAGAACATAACTCCAAATCTAATACATCTTAATTTTTGTTATTTATGTATTGCAAGGAAATATATGTAATATTATGAACCATATATTATAATTATTATTCACTTAAATCTCGTGAGTTTTATCCCTGTAGCTATTATTGGTTTCAATATCATGATCAAGTAAAATTAGAAATGACAGTTTTGTGACTTTATACAATGCTACCACACAATAACATTGGCTTGGCTGGAAGCAAATTTATTTTGGTGGGCGAATATGATTCCCCACTTAATAATATGACAATATATCCTTTGTATCAATGGTAAAATGATTTCTTTTATAAAACAAAGGAGTAGTTCTATAGGTTAGTAAATATATCCAAATAGGAAATGCAATATCAATATACTGACTAAATATTTATAGCTAAAATATTGGTCGAAAATTGCTGGGCCTGCTGGGCCGTTCCACCAATCCTGTAATTGTTCATATCACCTGTAGACAATAAAATGCTTTGATTGGTAGGAGTGCTAAATTAGCTAATTAAGTTAATCTCTGTTTAAAGGAATTATTGTTTTGTAGAGAGGTGAGAGTAATTTAGGTCAGAATGTAGGCAAGGCTTTCAAAGTAGTGTATGATTGCTTTAAAAATTGTGTTAACCTCATCAATATAACTCCAAGTACACTGATTCAATCTGATCACTTCATGATATCTTGACTGCTTAGATTGCTTTTCCTCTTTTGACGCCAATCACATCTGGTACACCCTTAGTTCTGTTCTTCACAATGCAATTGATCACCTTGCCCCAAAAGTCAAACTCAGGTCCAGAAATAGGAATCCTCCATGGTTTGACTCCAGCATTCATCATTGTTTGTACTGTGTAAAAACGATTAGGAAAAAAGTTTTCATTCAGCATCATCCAATTTTTGTGTATTGTAGGTAGTAGGTTTTAATTTGGATGATGCTGAGCGAAAACTTTTTGATTTGATGTCTGCAGCCAAATATTCATTTGAGTCATAGCTTGTAGAGCAATTCACATATCACAACAGCAATACAATTTTCAAACATATCAAGAACATTATAAAAACAGACAACTTTCCTGTTGAAATGCACCTCTATGAGAAAACTGCTGTCTCCACTTTAGACAAAGCTAATCTCTTCAATGAATTCTTTGAATCAGTGTACACCAAAGAATGTTTACCCCTAAATTTTGATTCCATTCCTCAATTGAATAATGAAAATACTCTAAATACCACAAGTAGAACAGATAGTGAAGTGTATACTGCTCTATCGAGACTTCATCCTACCAAAGCATGTGGTATAGACGGCATTGGACCTAAAATACTCCACTCTAGTGCATTGGCACTGTACCAGGTGATACACCACTTATTTTCTGTCTGTCTTTTGAATTGCAATATTCCTACTGATTGGAAACTTCATGGTATTATTCCAATGTACAAGTCTGGTGACAAAAGTTTAATCTCTAATTATTATAGACCCATATTACTATTGTGTTCTATCTCAAAGGTTCTGGAAAAGTTGGTGTATGACAAATTCCTTGAATTTATTCACTCTTCCATATCTAACTTTCAGTTTGGTTTTTGAAAAGTCACTCCAGCCTGCAGCAACTTCTGATCTTTGTGCATAAACTCTTTGGTATATTTAGTGAAAACTACCAAGTGGACTCAATTTACTTGGATTTTAAAAAAGCCTTTGACAAAATCCCTCACTTTTATTTACTATATCTAAACTCAGTGCTTTTGGTATTTCAGGAAATGTTCTAAAGTGGTTTTACAACTATTTGATGAATAGAAAACAACTGATTTCAATTAATGGTGCCCGCTCATGAATATTACAAGTGTCTTCTCGTGTGCCCCAGGGTAACATCTTAGGGCCTCTTCTATTTCTAATTTACACCAATGACCTACCAAATATTGAATCAGCATGTAGTGTTTTCCTTTTTGTTGATGACACAAAATGTAGTCAGGTTATACGCTCAGTAGATGATAGTTATCATTTGCAAAAGTGTTTTGACAGTCTGATTAATTGGAGTACTAGACGGAAGCTATACTTCAGTAACTCTAAATGTATCCTTATGCATTTTAATAAGTTCAAGAACTCACTACTTGACTCTAGTTATGAACTTGGTGAGTCCCAGTTATCTACCCAGAATACTTGCAAAGACCTGAGTCATTTTTCAGGGTGACCTGAGTTGGGCACACCACTATGATCGCATTTTGTCGAAGGCTTACAAGACACTAGGCCTACTAAGACGCACATTTTCAGGATCACTTTCAGTACAAATGAAAAGAAAGCTGTACATTTTGTTGGTTCGTTCCCAATTGACTTGCTGCAGCCAACTTTGTTGTCCCGCTCTCATCAAGGACATAATAAGTTGGAACAAATTCAACGCATTCATTTCCTCATCCTGATTACAAAGATTAATATCTCTGAATCATCTACCTCTAATGCAATTTTTTGAAATCGCTAATATTATGTTCATGGTAAACTCACTTAAGAATCAAAGTCATCGTTTTAATATTAATAAATATGTTAGCATTCAAAACAGTAACACTAGAACCTCTGACAAGATAACTCTAAAGCATATCCGTTGCGGTACCTACAAGGAACAACATTTTTTACTTCTACAGAATACTAAGATTATAGAACAAACTGCCTCCCCTAAACTTATCACTATCAACACCAAATCTATAAAAACAAAACTTTTTGAAATGTTTTGGTTGCATTTTCAATCACACTTTGATCCAGACAACTCTTGCACCTTTCATTATCTGTGTCCATGTAGTTCATGTTCTAAGCTGCCATTATCCCATTCATTGTTTTCTTAGCTGCTCTCTATACTCATTTGTTACTTCTGTCTTTTATATTTATTTTTATGTTATTTTACAGGTTAGCTGGCAAGTCCAGTTTAGCCTTCCAACACTACGATACACTTTTTAATTCCACCCATGTGTCTATATGCATTACTCTGAACCACTTTGAAATGAATATGGTTAAACATTTTTTGAGACAAAAAGGACACATATTTGTATTTCTGCCAAAGTATCAATGTACTACAATTAAAAGTATGTAGTTGTGTTACCATACTTACCTTTAATAGTGATGATAATAACGGTGTGGATCTGGTAAAAATTAAATTAGCAATAGATTTTAAATTATTCAAACACTTCAAACATTTCGATTATCCAAACATTTCAATTATCCAAACACCCAGGTTTGAAGCTCTATTGTATCTTGTCAGCAACTTTGACAAAGTTTTGTGTCTTCAAACTATCAGTCATATCGTCAATATGCTCACTTTGGCAACCTCAAAACTCAATTTCTCCGATTACAGATCCACTACCCTGTGCTAGTACTACTACTGCATGCAGGCTTAGAAATTGGATACCCATGTGTCACAAGGCGAGTGACCAGCATCATTATTTGTCCCTTCATTAGATGTACAAGTTAGCTTTGTCTGGTCTACTTGTGCCAATTGGGCAGGCAAGCTGGGTGAATTTCATTTCCAAGCCAGGGTCTGATGTAGGGTATACTTGCTGTAGGTCTATGTCATACATTTGATGGGTGTTTGTTATTGCCGATATTCTACACCTAGTTCTCAGTTCTGGTTGACCTGCGATATAGTATTGCTAAACCAGTTATTAACCCTCATCGCGCATGCGCGATAGGGTTATAGTAGTAGTCCTGTCTGTTCGTTTGTCTGTCTATTTGTCTTTCTGTTTGTCTGTCTCTTTGTCTGCTTGTGTGTCTGTCACGCTCTGATTTCGGAGAATACTGACAATTAACAGTTGATTTAAGTATGAACTTACTCAGGACGAAGATTTAAGACATTTGGAAGGAGATTATTTGTAATAGCTAGATAGTGCTTAATAGCGCTGAGGTTTCGCACCTTTGGTGCTTCACTGAAATATAATTCATATTTCAACAACTATTCCAGCAATGTTGACATACTCTACATTTGGCACCTGAATATCTGAAGCAAGAGTTCAACTACATGATTGCTGGTACCTAGGAATCATTTACTAGTCCACCAGCAGATTGGTTTCTCCTCTTCACATGATGCCTAAGTGTATGCCTGAACATTGGCACCCATGTGGTGACCTCAGATCACTCAACTAAGTCACTGGGCCGACAGTATCCAGGCCACATGCAACTATTTTCCAGATATAGACTTAGTTTGTGCCAATCACCAGGTTCCAGTGATGTACAAGACGGCAGTGACTACACCTATTGGGTTTTAGTGTGTATGCCCTTTGGCTTGGCAATGGCAAACAAAAACTCCAATACTTCATTAATCAAGTTGTGAATGCTGCTATTGACAACCTACTCTCACCTGCAGAATATCTGAAGCACTTATGCTTCCTGTTACAATACCAACAACACCACAAAATCATGTTCAATGCATGTTTAGAGTCACCTCACTAAATATCACAGTCTCTGACCCTTGAACTCGTGTTTAATGAAAGATCAAGCTCTTTTTAAAATGTTAAAATGATTGCATGAGGTTCAACTTAAGACTAATCAGTCTATTATTCATGCAATTTTCTCAGTTGAAGAAATTTATGTAAAACATTAATGCAGAAGCATTCATCCAAATTAAAGAGTAAGTTTAATATTAGATTTTTTAATTACTGCAAACTGGTTAATATTATTTTTCAAGTCATTATTACAATAAGTGTGTAACTCGTAATTGTGTGTGGTTATCTGTACATTATTCCAAATAAACCCCTCCCCTTTTAAAAATCTGGCTGTCCGAGTATTTTAGTATTTAGTGTACTTTTTAGAAACAACTTACCCATTACATTAACTCGTACATAACCAAATGATGAATCAAATTGACACGCATATGTTTTGCTATTTTGTGAAGTAGGATTCTGTAAGAACAGTTTATTATCTTTAGTATATCTGATATTGTCAGAAATTGAACTAGAAAATAAATTAGGTTCCATAAAAACGAACACTGATGCAAAAACTGTTGTAGATGATTGATAACTGCCACATTCGATTAAAGTGGGCTGTCCTTCTTGGACATAATATTCATAAGGTGTGGATTGGTTTGTGCTTAGGTACTCTACATGATGCACTACAAAAGTCAAATATAGAATCAGTATTTAATATTATTGATGAAATCAATAAAAATATAAATTGTGTGATTACAATAACTTCACACAGTAACAATGATGTAATCAAATCACATAATTGTAAAATATCAGTAGGGGGATTCAGCAGTTCGTTCAAGTTTGGTGGAAACCCATTTTTATCCTGGAAGTGGCTAGACTAATAACAGTCAGCTTTTTACAATGACAATTTGTAAAAATAGTTTGGACATTTTGGCTGAATAGTCAAGAAATGCTCACAGATTATCAATCTATATTGGAGTGCAGTAGTGTAGCCAGAAGGAGTTGGTAGGGTTGGATCACCCCCAGAAAATACAAATGAGAAAAAAACATTGGAGAATGAGCTTGCTAATTTCTACTATTCTTGTGGAAAAGTATCGTCCACGATGGTGTAGGTAATCAAGAAGGCTCAACTCCTAAGTGTAAACTGATCAGTGAATGCAGTTTGGTGAATATTAAGAGACTTCAGTTTAAAAAAGCCTGCAGTACAAGACACCCAGAGCCAATTTTGTCTAATCTTATAAGTCAGTAAATAATTAGTTTTAGCCAAAAATGAAATGAAACTAGAAGTGTTTATTGATGTTTTTGAACTCACAATGAGATTGAGGTAAAGCTCTGAATTATCTAATTGGCAGCAAGTGGGGCGAGCCAGAGCTGAAATTTGAACTAAGGCTTGTTTAAAGTTTCAGAATAAACTTCGGTCAAGCCTCTTAGGAGGAAAAGTTCCCCGAGCGCGTTTAAAGGGCATGCCCGAGGTAAGGAATTAATTTTGTATTTGTGTGCTAAATTGATGGTCTAAATTGACGGTCTTTTGTTTTTGTAGCTGAGAGTGTGTATGGATTCTTAAACGCGCGCTGGGGGAAATCAAGAATGACTAACACACAAACGGAACTGCAAGAGTTATGAAGCCTCAAAGTCTCAAAAGTAAACGCCACTATTTGGAAACAGAGGAAGACTACGGAAGCTGGAATTTCGTCCACCGCTTGCTA